>Ga0070731_10003620_pt1 | contig 13819 bp, 14 predicted proteins | sample Coa_R1_2_FD_66448 | JGI IMG/M metagenome (GOLD analysis project Ga0070731, IMG submission 66448) | Surface soil microbial communities from Centralia Pennsylvania, which are recovering from an underground coalmine fire - Coalmine... | ecosystem: Environmental > Terrestrial > Soil > Unclassified ... | reverse complement strand
GCCGCAAGAAAAATCACATTGCGAACGGGTGGATGCCAAACTCATCAAGACGTCTTTCATCGTCCTTTCTTCGTTTTGGTCGGACTGAAAATGCCAACCAAAGATGTGTAGATACCTATGCCGTACAGGCCGGCTCCAATCGCGCTCAAACCGCCCATTAAGACAGCACCTTCCAGCGCTCCGATGATGCAACTGACCAGCGGCCCCGCAACGAGAAGCGGCCCGACACCTGGAATGAAGAAGACCGCGGAGCCGAACAAAAATCCCCACAATCCGCCCCAGAACGCGCCTGTCTTGCCCCACACTTTCATCCGGTCGCCCACATTGTAGTAACCGACCACATGTTCATCCGTGTGGTAGTCGCGTCCGACAATTGACAATTTCTTCATATCGAAACCGGATTGTTGGAGTTCCTTGACCGCCTCTTCGGCAGCCGTGTGCGATGCATAGATCGCCACGATGGAATTGTTGTTGCTCATGTTTGTCCTTTCGATGGTTTGTTTTCAATGAAGCGCATTGATAATGCGCGAGCCATTCATGCGAAGAATATCTGAGTATCTGTGCGGACGCTATGGGGTGAAACCCTATTGTGAACAGACGGCAATAATTTCCTTACGGCACATCCGGCAAACCGGTTGTGTAGAAACACAATAGGGTTTCACCCCATATACTTGGGACCACATTACCGGGTAAATTGCCTTCGGTGATTGGCGTACCCCTGCTGGGCAGGCTCAGGCTTGTCGCCACGGTAAGCCGTGCCTTCATGCAGACGTACTCATCGTTATATGGCTCAAATGCAAGGATGCTGTTGAATGAAGAACAAGGCTCCAAAGTCCGCTTCCCCGGCGACGAGTTTGCCCCGTTGCCCCACGGGCATCCAAGGTCTCGACGAAATTACCGGCGGCGGTTTACCGCAGGGGCGGCCCACGCTGATCTGCGGCGGGCCAGGTTGCGGCAAGACGCTTTTCGCCGCGGAATTCCTCGTGCGCGGCGCGACAAAGTTCGGCGAGCCGGGCGTGTTCATGTCATTTGAGGAGACGGAAGCGGAACTGAAGGCCAACGTCGCGTCGCTCGGATTCGATTTGGCCGGCCTGGTCCGGCGCAAAAAAATCGTACTCGATTACGTCCACATCGAACCGAGCGAAATCCAGGAAAGCGGCGAGTATGACCTGGAAGGGTTGTTCGTCCGCCTCAATCACGCGATCGACTCCATCGGCGCCAAGCGCGTGGTGCTCGACACGCTGGAAGCGCTCTTCGCCGGCCTGCGCAACGAAGCCATTCTGCGCGCCGAGTTGCGGCGGCTCTTCCGCTGGCTCAAAATCAAAGGCGTGACCGCCGTCATCACTGCCGAGCGCGGGCACGGACAACTGACGCGCCACGGCCTGGAGGAATACGTCTCCGATTGCGTGATCCTGCTCGACCATCGCGTCTATGAGCAGCTTGCCACGCGGAATCTGCGCGTGGTGAAATACCGCGGCGCGCTGCACGGCACCAACGAATTTCCCTTTCTCATCAGCAGCGAAGGCATCAGCGTGCTGCCGATCACGTCGCTGGGGCTGAATCACAAGATTTCGAGCGAGCGCATCGGCACCGGCATCCCGCGCCTCGACGCGATGCTCGGCGGGCGCGGTTTTTTCCGCGGCAGCAGCATTCTACTCACGGGCACGCCCGGCACCGGCAAGACCATCGTCGCAGCCAATTTTGCCAACGCCGCCTGTCAGCGCGGAGAACGCACACTCTTTTTTTCGTTCGAGGAATCGCCCAACCAAATCATCCGCAACATGCAATCCATCGGCCTGCGCTTGGAGCCGTTGGTTAAGCGCAGCTTGCTGCGTTTTCATTCGGCGCGGCCCTCGCTCTACGGCCTGGAAATGCATCTCGCCACGATGTTCAAGGAGATTGCCGAGTTTAAACCCCGCGTCGTTGTCATCGACCCCATTACCAGCCTGATGGACGCGGGCAGCGATACCGAATGCAGAGGAATGGTGACACGGTTGGTGGATTATCTAAAGGCCAGACAAATCACCACGCTCTTCACGAGTCTGACGCAGGGTGGACACGTGTTGCAGCAAAGTGAAGCCTCCATGTCTTCGCTCATGGATTCGTGGCTTTTGTTGCAGGACTTGGAAGGCAACGGCGAACGCAACCGCGTGCTGTACGTGTTGAAAGCGCGCGGCATGGCGCACTCGAATCAGGTCCGCGAGTTCTTGATTTCGGACAAAGGCATTGACCTCGTGGATGCCTACATCGGACCCCACGGCGTGTTGACCGGCTCCGCCCGCGTGGCGCAAGAAGCCCTTGAAAAAGCCGAAGTGCTGGCGAGCCAGCAGGACGCGGCCAGCCGCAAGCGCGTCTTGGAACGCAATCGCACGGCGCTCGAACGGCAAATCAGCGCGCTGCGCTGCGATTACGAAGCTGAATCCGTGGAACTTCGCTGCATCGACGAACAGGTCGGAACCAGCACGCGTGTGCTGACGACCGAGCGTGCTGCCTCCGGCATCTTGCGCCAGGCAGACGTGAAAAAAACTCAAGTCAAACTCGGCAACGGCAACGGAAAATCATGAAAACAAAATCAGCAAGACGACAGCGTTGGTCCGCGCAACTTTGGCAATTGCGCCTTTATGTGGCGGGCGAGACGGCCAAATCGATGACGGCGTTCTCGAACTTGGAAAAGTTTTGCGAGAGCCACCTCAATTGCCGCTATCGCATCACGGTGATTGATTTGGTGAAGCAGCCGCACTTGGCCAAAGACGCGCAAATTCTCGCCATCCCCACCGTCGTGCGCGAAATGCCGAAGCCCGTGCGGACCATTATTGGCAACCTTTCCGATACCGAGTGCGTGCTCGCCGGCTTGAATTTGCTCGCCGCCGACTAATCGAGACTATCCGCCCGTGAAAATCAAGAAAAACAATCGCGCGACGCAGACTTTGCAAAACGCATTCGCGACCCCGCCGCCTGGCAAATACGTCTTGCGGCTGTTCGTCGCGGGAGCCACGGCACGTTCGCGCCAAGCCGTCTTGTGCGTTCGAAATCTTTGCGAAGCTGAATTAAAAGACAATTGCGTGCTCGAAGTCATCGACATCTATCAACAGCCCCACCTCGCGCGTATCAACCAGATTGTGGCAACGCCCACACTCATCAAAGAACTCCCCCGGCCGGTGCGCCGTTTCATCGGCAGTCTTTTGAACATCGCCGCCGTGTTCGTCGATTTGAACGCGATCGTAAAAAGGTAACGCCTCGTTTGAAAACCGCTGTCGCAAAAAACCCGCGCCGGACGCCGTCCAGCGAACTCATCGAACTCCGCCTGCGCCTGGCTGAAGCGGAGGAAGCGCTTCGTGCCATCCGCAGCGGCGAAGTGGACGCGGTCGTCGTCACAGGCAAGCGCGGCCCGCAAGTTTTCACGCTGCAAGGCGCCGAACACAACTACCGCGTCCTGATCGAATCCATGAACGAAGGCGCGCTGACCCTGACCGCCGACAAAACGATTCTCTACGCCAATCAGCGGTTCGCGCGCATGGTCAAATCTCCCTTGGAAAAAGTGATCGGCGGTTCATTCCGCCGCTTTCTCTCTAACGACGATCGGCTTATGCTCCGGCCGCTGCTCAAAAAGAAATCCAGCTCCAAAATTCAAATGCCGCTCATCGCTTCCGACGGAACGCCCATGCCGGTGCAAATCTCCATCCGCCAGTTGCCAAAGCGGGATTTCGACGGCGCCACCGTCGGCATGGTGGTGACGGACATGACGGCGGCCCGCCGCAGCGAAGAACTTCTGCGTGCCCTGACACATCGCGTAATCCAGGCGCAGGAAATCGAGCGTGGGCGCGTGGCGCTCGAACTCCACGACGGCATTACCCAGCTTCTCTGCGGAGTTCTTTTTCACAGTCAGGCGCTGGTGGATAAACTTTCCGCGCAAGAGCCGCACACGTCAGTAAGCTGCACGGCTGCGAAGCAAGAGGCCGTCAAACTTCGCGCGATGCTCGGCCAAACCGCCGAAGAAGTCGAACACATCGCGCGCAATCTGCGGCCCAGTGTCCTGGACCACCTCGGTCTAGCCGCGGTCCTGCGCACCGCCGGCACGGAGTTCGCGGATCGAACCCGCGTCTCTGTCAAACTGGGCTGCGTGACGTTGACTCCACGTCTGCCCGCCGAGATCGAGCTGGCGCTCTACCGCATTCTTCAAGAAGCGTTGGGAAACGTGGAGAAACACGCCCGCGCCCGCAACGTAACGGTGCAGCTGACGGCGCGCGACGGCGTCGTCCGGTTAACGATCAAGGACGACGGAATCGGATTCGACCCGGATCGTCGCGCGACCAGGCGAAATGGAAACGGCGGCCTCGGCCTTCTCAGCATGCGCGAACGCGCTGCGTACGTGGGCGGCGCCTTCAGAATCAAATCCATTTCCAGAGCCGCGCACGGGAATAAGCGGCTAACCGCCAAGCGCGCGGGAACAGAAATCGAAATCCGCATTCCTCTGCCGAGAAAGGCCGCATAATAGGGTTTCACCCCATATGAATTCGGAGCCTTTCAGCGATAGAGTGCCATCAGTGATGCACTGTGAACCGAAGTCGTTTTTATAAAAGGAGGACTTGCCATGACAGACGAAATGCAGAAGCCCGCTATTTCCAACGCCGCTCAGAAACTTCGCGAAGGCGCGATTGAAATGAAGTCGGCGATTGTCGATAAGGGAAGCGATGTGATCCAGAAAGTGTGCGAACAGACTGAAGCCACGATCAAAGCGTATCCGTACAAAAGCGTGCTGATCGCATTTGGAGTCGGCGTGGCGCTGGGCGCGCTGGTTTTGCGCCGGTAATTCTCGAGCCCCACTTCGCATTGGATGGCTTGCGTAGCCGCCGGCACCCGCGCCCTGGCGGCGCGGCCATCCGTGCGAAGTATTTCCAGCGTCTTGAAGGAATCGACACATGACGACACAATCAACTGCCAATCTAGGCACGGCAGAACGCGCGCCGGCATGCAGCCAGGGCGCACAGAAAGTACTGCCGCATCTTACGCAAATTGTACGGCATGCACTGATGGCCGCCGAAGCACAATTCAGCATCTGTTACCTAAAGTTGGTCCTGTGTGCGCTGGCATTCCTTGTGCTTGTTCCCGCAACGCTGCTCGTAGCGGCATTTGGCATATATGGTTTGGTGTTATTGGATCGTGCAGCGGACATTGCCCTTTCAAGCGCGGCAAATCCGCTTTGGCTTTCGCCGCTTGTGCGCGGCAGTGTGTACGTATTGCTGATGTCAGCGCTGTTTGTGCCAGTGTTGTGGATGACTTTCGCGCGCCGACAACACACGGCTGAAAAGAGCATTCCATGTTCAATTTAAATACATCCATTGACCGCGAAATCACCCGGCGCGACGCGGCGCTTGCGCAACTCAAACACGAACTGTCCGCGCTCGCCCAGGTTGATGTCGTGGCTGACGCGGTACGAAATAAACCGTGGGAAACCTGTGCCGTGTCGCTCGGCGCAGGTCTCGCGGCCTCGGCGCTGTTGACCAGCCGCAGCGCATCCACACCTGCGCAGCCGCAACGCATCATCATCGATCTCCATACCGGACAAGCGAGCGCGGACTCACCGGCGCGGCTTGCCGCGCCGACGCTTTTGGACCTTGTCATGCAAGGCATAAATTTGGTAAGCTCATTACGAACGCCGCCTGTCGAAAAGCCCGAGGCGCAGAGTTGCAAGACTGGAAATGCCATACCAAGCGAACCGAATGACTCCTAAAAGCGACGAACTGAGATCGCAGGCGGCTAATTGGCCTAATGATACATCTCATCGAAGTTTCTTCATCACCGGTACCGACCGGCGTGCCGGTTAACGCTGAGCTAATTGGCAAGCCATCGCCTCCTCTATCGAGCAGCGCCGCCGCGTCCGCAACGTCACATGTGCAAACCGTGTTGGTGGCGCTTGGCATCATTGCCTTTCTATACTTCGCGCGGCCAGTTGTCTTGCCGATTATCCTTGCGTGTATAGGCGCCATGGCGCTTAAACCGCTTATTAGCAAAATGTCGCAATGGGATATACCAGCGCCGCTCTCGTCCGCAGTCGTGCTATCGTTCTTATTGGCCGGCGTCACCGTTGGTTTCATAGAACTGGGTAGTCCGGCCGTGGCGTGGATGAATGACGCGCCGCAGCACATGATCGAATTGCGGCAGAAGGTACAGAAAATGTTTCCCCGTGTTTCGCACTTCAGCGAGGCGGCATCCGCGGTGAGCGAACTGGGCGCAACGGAGGACGAGCAAAGGAAGGCGCCGACAGTGGAACTTAAAACCAGCCGCGTACCCACATTTATTAACTGGACCGAAACACTTCTGGCGGGCTTGGGAGAATCGCTGGTCCTGCTCTATCTGGTGCTGGCATCGGGCGATTTGTTTATGCAAAAGTTGGTGCGCGTCATACCCACGTGGCACGACAAGAAGCGCGCGGTGGACATTAGCCACGAAATTCAGCAACAAATCTCCAGCTATCTTTTCTCGGTGTCGCTGATCAACATCGCTCTTGGCGTCCTCGTCGGCACGGGCCTTTACTGGATGCGCGTCCCCAATCCCGCCATGTGGGGCGCGCTCGTGGCGATCCTGAACTTTGTTCCGTACTTCGGCCCCGTTGTGGGAAATATACTGTTGGCAGCGATAGGGTTGCTTACTTTCGACACACTGTGGCAGGCACTACTTCCGCCCGCATGGTATCTAATGCTGCATCTATTGGAATCCAACTTCATTACGCCGGTGTTGTTGGGGCGCCGCTTCACCTTGAACCCGGTGATAATTTTCATTTCGCTGATTTTCTGGACATGGTTATGGGGCGTTCCCGGCGCGTTATTGTCGGTCCCTATTTTAGTAATGATCAAAGTCATTTGCGACCGCATTCCGTCGATGTCTCACGTGAGCGAGCTGCTGACGAGCGAGACATCCAGCATCTTTGACAACCTCAAACTGCTGCGCTTGCGAAAACGCGGGAAGGCGGCGGGAACCTCGGACGCGATAAGTTAACAACTTTGCGTCGAATAGGGTTTGACCCCATAGATAACCGGCTGCGCCGTGCGGTATAGTGCATTCAGTGAATTCCTGGCGGGGTTTGTCCCCGATTTTACCAGAGTGTTTGGTTGCAATATTTGGAGGAGTTGAATCATGCGTAACAAGGTTTGTTTGTTGGCGTTGAGTTTTGCCGTGCTGTCGTTGACGCTGGCCGCGGCGGAAGGGACGCACAAGGATGGGTATACATCCAAGGGCGGCAAGGTCGTGATGCTGAAGGATGGCAGGGAGAGCCCTGTGACGGCTGAAGTCACGTTTGGCAACGGTTCACGGCTGACCGCGGATGGTTTTATCATACTCAAAGACGGCAAACGCGAACGGTTCCAGGACGACCGCTGGATCGACATGGACGGTGAGTACATTGTGGTCGCCGCCGATACAGACGACTTCGATGGTTATTATTACGAAGGCGGGAAAGTGTACGTGATGCGGGATCGTACGCCGGTGTTGGTCACCGCGGACGTTGTGTTGGTGGATGGATCGCGGATCTCGGCGGATGGTTCGATTGTGTTGAAAGACGGCACGCGCAATCATTTTTCGGAAGGCCAGCGAGTTTCAAAGGAAGGCAAAGCTGTTGAGGGCAAGAGAATTGCCCCGAAGCAAACGACACCCGACGCGCACGAAACGCCGCTCAACACCAGCCGCAAGCTCGAAGAGGTGAAGACGCGGCAGCCCGAGGAAAAGGCGCAGGTCGTGCCCGCAGTGGACAAAAAAGAAGAGAAGAAGTAGACGGGCGATCGAATCGCGCGATGGCTGCAATTGTGAATTCTTCGAGGGTCATCCGACCCTCGATTTTCTTGGCGGGATTGCGTTCGCGAACAGGAAACGTCGCTGAAGAGCGACTTAACTAAAAGGGGAAGACCGTGAAATCTTTAAACTTGATGGGTGTGGCCGTTTGCGCCGTCGTGGTAGGTTTTTCTGCAAAGGCCGCATGCGGAGGCGGTGGTTACACGCCATCAAATTCGAAACCGGCGAACTACACCACACCCGCTGCGGTGGAGACTTCGGCGGTCAACAGCCGCCGACCGGGCTTTGATGCAAGTTACTTTCATGCCATCAGCGGAAAATTGAAATTGAGCGGCGAGCAGGCCACGAACGTGATCAACGCACTTAACGACATCCGCCGCAAGGAAGGCTCGGTTTCGCCGAAGGAATTCGACGCGAGGAAGGAATTTGAGACGCGCCTGGCGACGATTCTCACTCCGCAGCAGTTGAAAACCTATCGGGAAGCCACGGTGGTTAGCTTTGGAACAAGGTAGCGCTTATTGATCTCGCGACGACGACGGGTGCGGCGACTACACGTGCCATCGGCGGAACGATGTTTCGTGTTGGTGAACGCCGTAAAAAATGTGATGCTGAAGTGAAGCGCCACGCCGTGCATCACAGTGCCGACTTTCCTCTAAACGCAGTTCGTGTTATTGATCAAAACTGCTACGCTTTCTGCTACGGTTACTTGGAAAAGTGCGCCCTTTCCTGAAAACGATTGAAATCATCGGTGACGGGTATTGATAGGAAATGGAGACATTTGGAGACCGATTTCAAGAAAAAACTTGAGAGAGACGAAATTGTCACGCCGAAGGTCACGGGTTCGAGTCCGGTCGAGCCCGCCATTTTAATCCCGCGCAATCAAACGCAACCCCGCGAAACGCAAGGCACTTTCAGCAATGTAGTGCCTTCTGTCGTTTCTGGCCCGAACTGCAACGACGCGCACGAAAAAGAATGACACCTTGGCGGCGCAAGGATCAGCGCTGATAATGCCGGGCGATCAGATCGTTCTGGATCCAAAGCAATTTGTTAAACGAACGCAGCGCTTGAGCCAATTTGGCTTCTGGAAGTTTGAGACTGAACAGCGTTGCGATAATGGCGTCGGAAACGAAGCCCATCAGCGCGTTCATTTGGATCAGTGGAATGAAGATCTCCTTGGAGCCGGCGCGTTCGGTATGAATCTTGCCAACCCAATCGAGGTACTGGATCATCTTGCCGTCGTACGGGCCGGTGACGAGGCGCGCCAGATAACGCGCGAGCTTTTCTTTACGGAATTTGATCATCGGATGGTCCGGCGGGAGGTCTTCGAGATTCTTCGGGACTTCGCCGTCGTAACCAAATTGACGCGGAACGAAGTGCCGCCACGTGGCGTCGTATGAGAAAAGTTTCGCGTAAACGGCATCGACCAGCGTTGGCACAAGCGGCGCCAGCAGCGGCGCGGCACCGAGCACCGTCTCGACGTCAGTCCCGTCGAAGCCGATGAATTCGGCCAGATACTGAAAACGAGCTTCGAGATTAGATTCGAGCGCGGCTTCGTCGATTTCTTTCACAGGGTGTCTCCTTATAAAGCGACAAGGTTTCTCAGGCGAATTGATTTGGTCAAACTTAGCATGTGCCGGGCCAAATATATATATAAATGTCTTAATATCTGTATCATGCCACTTTTGACTCTGTGACCGAAAAAATGGAAAAATTTAATTCCTTTGGAGTTAATCAGTAAAAAAAACGTTGCGATTCGTTTCGCACAAACTTAAAAATGCGCAAGGCATTTGCGCTTTCGGCATCGCTGACGGGAGTTCCATAGGCAAGTGAGGTTTTATTTCTCAATTGTGAGAAAGTAGATTCCCCAAGTCGAGAATGCGAAACTTCGAAGACTGGCGCGATGAAAAGCAGTATTGAACAACACATGAGCTACGTAGGTCTTAACCAAGCTGAGATCGCCGCCTTGCGCGAGGCCAAACCGATCATCGAAGCGCACGCTGATGAATTCGTGCAACGCTTTTACGCGCATTTGAAAGCCTTTGAGGAAACCAAAGCATTCCTGGCGCAAGAGGCCATCGTGCAACGGCTGCTTGTCGCGCAACGCGAATATCTCCTGCACATTTTCGACGGAAAGTTCGACGCCCATTATTTCCAAAACCGCCGCACCATCGGGATGACGCACTTTCGCATCGGCCTCGATTTCAAGTGGTACGTGGGCGCATACGCGCTGTACCTCGATTTTTTCATTCCCCTCCTGACGCGCTTTTACAGCGACGACCCGGCGCTCTTGGCACTGATCCAATCCGCTTTCCGCAAAGCCATGCTGCTGGACATGTCGATCGTGCTCGACGCCTATCACGAGTGCGACCGCGCAGCGCTGGAATCCTCGCGCAGCCAGATCACGCACCAGGAAAAGCTCGCCACCATCGGTTTGCTGGCCAGCGGCTTGGCGCACGAAATCGGCAATCCGCTGGCGTCGATCCAGGCCGTCTGCGACAATCAGTTGCGCCGCCATCCCGACACCTCTACGGCGGAAAAATTCGAGCGCATCCGCGGGCAAGTCCTGCGCATCGTGGACATCGTCCGCAAGCTGGTGGACTACTCGCGCCCCGCGCCCGATTCGTGGCGGCCAACGAATTTCAACGAAGAAATCGAAGCCGCGCTGGCCATCGCGCGCCTGTCGCGCTCGGCGAAAAGCATCAGAGTCTCCCTGCAGCTTGACCCGAACCTGCCGCCGGTTGAAGCGATTGAAGGGCAATTGTCTCAAGTTTTCCTCAATCTGATCCTGAATGCGATCGATGCGATGAGGGAGCACGCCGGCGAGTTGACGATCGTCTCGCGCCGCAGCGGCTCGAACGTGCAAGTCGAGGTGAAGGACAACGGCAGCGGCATTTCGGAGAAAAATCTCGCGCGGATATTCGATCCGTTCTTTACGACCAAGGACGTGGGGAAGGGCACCGGCCTGGGGCTGCATGTCAGCCTTGGCATTGTGGAGCGGCATTGCGGGAGAATCGTGGCGAATTCCACCGTCGGCGTGGGATCGGAATTTATGGTCGAAGTGCCTGTGAAACAAACAGTGCGAGAAAGGACCAAGCTGTGAGTACAATTCTGGTTGTGGAAGACGAAGCCGTCCTGCGTGACGAGCTCTCGGACGTATTGACGGAGCAAGGCAATCGTGTATTGACCGCGGCCGACGGCGAAGCCGGCCTCGAGCAGATCAAGAACAACGCGCTGCAACTGGTCATCTCGGACCTGCGGCTGCCCAAGATGGACGGCATGGAACTGCTGCGCCGTTCGCGCGAGATCGACCCCAGCGTCCCGTTTGTGATGATGACCGCCTTCGGCAGCGTCGAAAACGCGATCGAAGCCATGCGCAACGGCGCCGCCGATTACTTCATGAAGCCACTGGCTTTCGATGAACTGCTGTCGAAGGTCAAGCGCATCCTTGAGAGCGCCGAATTGCGCGTCGAAAACAAAATGCTCCGCCGCGACCTCGACCGCAAGCTCGGTTCGCTGGAAATGGTCGGCGCCAGCCCGTTGCTCGAAGAAATCCGCAAGCTGATCCAGAAAGTCGCGCCAACGCGCTCGCCGGTGCTGATCTCCGGCGAATCCGGCACCGGCAAGGAGCTGATCGCCCGCGCCATCCACGCTCTCGGCAGCGCCAAACAAGAGCCGTTCGTCCCCGTGAACTGCGCCGCGATTCCGGAACAGCTTCTCGAATCTGAACTCTTCGGCCATCAGAAAGGCTCCTTCACCGGCGCCGTGCAGGAAACTGAAGGTTTGTTCCGTTCCGCGCGCCGAGGCACGCTGTTCCTCGACGAAATCGGCGAACTGCCGCTGGCGTTGCAAGCCAAACTCCTGCGAGTGCTTGAAGATAAGAAAATCCAGCCGGTCGGTTCGTCAAAGGCAGTGCCGTTCGAAGCCCGCATCGTCGCCGCAACTAACCGCAACCTGCGCGATGAAGTCGGCCACAAGACCTTCCGCGAAGACTTGTACTTCCGCTTGGCGGTGCTGGAGTTGCACGCGCCGTCCCTGCGCGAACGCCGCGAAGACATTCCGTCATTGTGCGGCCATTTCATTCGCCGCTTCAACCGCGAACTCAACCGCAACTTCCAGGGCCTCGACGAACTGGCCATGCAGCGGCTGGTCGGAGCGCAATGGAAAGGCAACATCCGCGAACTGCAGAACGTGATCGAGCGCGCCATGATCGTCGGCACCGAACCGCTGCTCCAATCCGAAGACCTGATCCCCGTCGGCCACATCGGCGCCTCCGCGGTTGTGGACACGAAGGATCTTAAGGAAGCGGTGACGGTCTTCGAACGCGAACACATCCGCCGCATCATCGCCGGCCACAACGGCGACAAGCGCGCTGCCGCCAAAGACTTGGGCATCTCGCTCTCATCGCTGTACCGGCATTTGGATTTGAAGAGTCCGTAAAGTAGGACGGGGCTCCGAGCCCGTCCATTTTCAGTTCCCAAACCAGGTTTCGAGTTGAATCGATAAAGCCGTGCCCCTATTCAGCAACGCAGTACGCGCTCGAAACCTGGGATTTTCCATTCGCTCTCCATTTCGGGAAAGAGTTGCACATCGTTCCTATCTCCTAACTCCTAACTCCTCTCTTCTGTTATATCACATCTTTTGACCCAATGTTCCACGTGGAACATTGGGTAATGTTAGGAGTTCGTTCAGGCTAGGCCAATCGGCCAGTACAGCGAAGAATTCGCGCGCTTCGCACTGTACTTTTTTCAGCCTTGACTTTCGAGATGATAAGAATAAAAACATCCCGCTGATCATATTTTTTTGCGGAGATTCCTATGAACAAGCTGCTTGTTTCACTCACGCTGGCGCTGTGCCGCTGCCTCGCGTCCGATTCCAATCCGGCGCCGGAATTCGACAGTTCGCGCAACGTTTTTTTAACACAAGGCGACGTCAAATTTGTCGAGTCGCTGATGGATAAAGCGCCCAAATCCCACCATTCCGCCGCGCGCACGCGCCTCGCCAAACGGACCGCGAGAAGTATTGATATTACAGGTTCATGGTTATTCTCCTGCTCCTTCTCTAATCCAAGAATCGATAGCTTTTTTTCCCTGGCGCTGGCGAGCGGCGACGCGTTGGACACCAACAACGGCGCCGCGCTCGCGTTCACATACGTCTTCGATTCAAGTGGTCTGTCATTCACAATGAACGGTTCGCCGGAAGTGCCGGAAGCATTCGATCAGGACGGTTCGTACAGTTTCACTGGAGCGGTATCGGCCAGTGGCACGTCCATTCCATCCGGCTCGGTGGCCTACACCGATGCATTCGGACAACAGACCACGGCAACCTTTACCGCCACCAAACAGGGCGTGGCGCTGCCCACAGTGCAAGGCAAGGCGACGATCTTTGCGGAGATCATTTTTCCCTCGCAGACGGATGTAAGCACATTTGACGGTAATACCATGCTCGATATGCTGATAGGCAACTTCTCATTCGGTCAGATATTGTCGTCTTTTACCAAACACAGCATCACGGCGACGGGTGGTTCCGCGACAGGAACGTTTTCAGGTATCATAGTCGCCAACAGTGTCAACGCAGACGACATGGAAGTGTCTGTCAAGTGGACTACGAAATCGGCAAAGATTACCGTCAAACGCAAGACAAGTATTCAAAGCGTGGATTCCTATGGAACAAATCTGGGACCATGCGTCATTCTGCCGTTTTATAGCGCGCACGAAGCGAGCAGCGGAACCGCGGCAACTACCGGACTTGTGGAATTTGGAAACGCTGAAGCACAGAACCTGACAGTCAACTACGCCTTTCAAGTAAAAGTTAAGAACGGCCTGACGACAGCGGCCGCCGCGGGCGCCAGTCCGAAGATCAAATAGCCCGGTCGCGGATAGAGAATGCACAGCCGCGCATTCCCCGGCGGGTGGCACAATGCTGCTTCTTTAAGTAAAAAATGAAAAATAGAAAGCCTCCTTTTTGGACGATTCAAAGTTTGGCGAACTTGAATCTGCGATCCAAAAGGAGGCTTGACTGTGAACATCATCGTCTC
>Ga0070731_10003619_pt1 | contig 13821 bp, 9 predicted proteins | sample Coa_R1_2_FD_66448 | JGI IMG/M metagenome (GOLD analysis project Ga0070731, IMG submission 66448) | Surface soil microbial communities from Centralia Pennsylvania, which are recovering from an underground coalmine fire - Coalmine... | ecosystem: Environmental > Terrestrial > Soil > Unclassified ... | reverse complement strand
GAGGACGCTCGGCGTGCCCACCTGGTGGCGCACGCCCGCCAACTGCGCTCCCACGTCGACGCCCTGGCCAAGAAGGCGTATTGGGAGCAGTTCGAACGGTCGCCCGAGTTCGTGGTGGCCTTCATCCCGGGCGACCCGCTTCTCACCGCCGCCTTCGAACACGACCCCTCTCTGCTCGAGCACGCCTTCGCCAGTCACGTGGTGCTGGCCACGCCGACCAACCTGATCGCCCTGTTGCGCACCGTGGCGGCCAGCTGGCAACAGGAAGCGTTGGCCGACAATGCCCGCGAGGTGCAGCAGTTGGGGCGCGAGCTCTACAAGCGGCTCTCTACCTTCGGAGAGCACCTGGCCCGCACCGGCAAGGGCCTGGCCACCGCGGTCGAGGCCTACAACGACGCCGTCGGATCTCTCGAGCGGCGCGTGCTTCCCCAGGCACGGCGGTTCCATGAGCTCGGGGTGATGGGAGGGGCCGACCGCGAGCTTCCCGAGCTCGAGGAGCTCGACGCCGTCGCCCGCCGGCCCCAGGAAGCGGACATCCCCTCAGCCCCAGCGCTCGAACTGGTGGTCGAGACCGGTCGGCTCGAGCTACCCGGCGCGGCCGAGGCCTGAAAGCCGGGCGGGCTACGCCCGGGCGCCCAGCATCTCCGTCAGCGCCCGGCGGCCTTCTTCCTTCACGGTCTCGAAGCGGTCACCCGTCAGCTCCTCGACCCGCTCGTTCGTCCCGACGAGAGCGCCTCGTCCCACCGCCCTGCCGGTGATCCGGGCCAGCGCGTCGGCCTGCATACCGAGCTCCCGCCATGCCGACGGCCGGTCCACCTCCGTGTCTGGCGCCTTCCCCACCACCACGAGTTCGTCACCGTCTTCGACGATCATCGGCACCACGGTCTCGAACAGCCCGGGCCCACCGGTCGTGCCGGTCGCGTCGTCCAGCACGAGCACGACAGGGACGTCGTGGTGGCGACGGCCCGCGAGCCAGCCCAGTGCGCCTTCGAACGGGGGTGGCGGACCATCGGGACCGGCTTCAGGCGCACCCGTTCGGATCACGTCCAGGTGCTCGCGCCCGCGCCGTAGCTCAGCTCTCGAGTGTTCGAAGGCGGCCACCTCGTCGCGCCAGGCCGAGGCGGTGTCGGCCGACGCCGGCGCTGGAGGTATGGGCGCGGGGCCCGGGTCGGGTGTGTTCGCCTCGGGGATCCGCCGCCACAGCAGCGGGTGCGCCCGGCACACCTCGATGAGATGGGCCGCCGGTCCGGACTCGGGCGCGGCGTCGCGAATGCGGTGATGCAGGCTCACCACGAGATGGTCTCGGGCGCGCGTCATGGCTAGCCACACCAGTCGCCTGCGTTCGGCCTCGATCACCGAGCGCGCCGTGCTTGCCGCTTCGTCGTAGCCGTCTGTCCGTAGTGCGCCGCCGAGGTGCACCTCGGGCTCGGATCCGGTCCACAGCACCGGCGCCGTCCTGACGGGCTCGTCGCTGGCCAGGCCGGTGAGCACCACCATGGGTGCTTCGAGCGTCACCGCCGTGCGCACCGTGGTCACCCGCACCGCGTCGTCGATGACGGCCGCGCTGCCGTCGGGGAGATCGACCCCGGTGGTGTCGCTGTCGAGTCCCAACGGCTGAGCGGCACTTCGGACACGTCGCTCGGCCCACCGGACGAAGCGCCGGAAGGTGCTTCCCGACCGCTCCTCGAACACCTCGGCCTGTTGAGCCAGCCATTGCAGGCGGTGCCACTGCCCTGCGGCCCCGGGCAGGGCGAGAGCCAGTTCGAACGCGCGCAGGTCGATGATGGCCTGGTGCACCACGTCGGCCGGGCCGGCCGAGGCCGACTGTCCGTGCAGTTTGGCCAGGACGTCCATCGCCCGGCTCACCGGGTGGGACTCCATGTCGGGAGGCGGGTCGGCCGTCGGGTCCCACGAGCCGCCGGCGGAACGCCATGCCACCAGGTCGTCGTCCCCACACCCGAGACCGGGGGAGCGCAATGCCGCCAGCACCGCCACTTCGTCGTTGGGGTCGTCCACCGCCGCCAGCACAGCCAGCATGTCGCGCACGACCTCGCATCCCCACAACAGCGCCGGGTCAGCCAGACGGAAGGGCACGCCGGCGTTCTCCATCGCCTCCTCCAGCGCGGGAAGGGCGCGCCGGTCGGCCACGGCCACCACCACGTCGCCGAAGCGCATCGGCCGGTTGACGCCGGCGTCGCCGGCTTCGGTGGCCGGCCACCCCTCGGCGACGGCCCGCGAGATGGCGGCCGCGACATCACGGCCCGCGGTCGCCCGCACCTCCCCGGCGGCTCCTTCGATCCCGCGGCCGAGGATCACTACGGGCGGGAGCTCGAGCGCCGGTGGTCGCTCGTGGTCACCGTGGAGGCCGGGAAGCGAGAGCTGCACCCCGGCACCGCCCCGGACGCCCGAGGCATGGGCCGTTCGTGCTGCCGCCCGGGCCGGCTCGCCCGCATGCCAGCCCGACCTCATGTCCTGGTATGCGTCGGCCAGCACGGCGGTGAACGACACGATCCCGGGGACCGAGCGGACGTTCACCTCGAAGACGGCTTCGGTGAGCTCGAACGTCAGGGCAACGGGCGGCCTCACCAGCACGACGGTCAGGGCGGGGCCCGACGCAGCGGCGGCAGGTCGCCCCTCGAGCACCGCGGCTGAAAGCCGTTGGGCCAGCTCCTGGCCGGCCGCGGGTGCCAGCTCCAGGTCGTCGACCAGGACGTGACGCACGCGCCGGCGGAGCTCGGCGCACGCGGTGGGATCGTCGAGCATCCGGAAGGCCTCGGCTCGCACCTCGGTGTCCTGGGTGGTTCCGCGGTGGAGACGACGGGCCTCGATGGCCCGGGCCACGTCGATCAGGTGGCCGGTGAGCCAGCGCGCCACCGGGTCGGCGGCGTGGCGCAATGCGGTCCGGCGAGCTTCCTCCGCGGCGGCACAGGCGGCGCGAGCCTCGGCGGACCGACCATTCCAATTGTCCCGCCGACCGAAAGCGCTCGAGAAGGAAGGCAGGCGGACGAGCAGCGAGAGCAAGGTGGCATCGTCGGGCGCCTCGACCAGCTGGCGGCGCCCTTCGGTCAGCCGTCCGGTCAGGTGCTCACGGAGCAGGTCCTCGTCGTCGGTGCACTGCGCGCTCAGGGCGATGGCGGCGTCGAGGGCGTCGATGACCCGGGCGGCGTCGACCGGCGCCATGCGCCACGGGTCGCCCCGGTCCGGGTCGGACGGCACCGGCTCCGATGTCGCCACCGAGGGAACGAGTCGGTCCGGTTGCCGGTGCAGCCGCCAGGCGACCTCTTCCAGGGCGACGGGGTCGAGGCCCAGGGCGAGCGCCCGCGCTAGCACCGTCTCGGCTGCGGGGTCGTCGAGGACGCGATCAAGCGCGGCACCGAGCTCGATGTCGAAGCCGGCACGGTCGTCGGCGCCATGGAGCACGCGCCGATCGGCGCGCCGCCCCGTCGATGTGGTCATCCACGCTGCCAGTTCGCCCACAGGTGTGGCCTCGATCCGGCGCACCGCCGTCGCCAGTGTTGTCAGCCCGGCGGGGGAGCGCGCCTCGGCGGCCTCGGCGGCACGCGCCAGGCGCCGGGCGAAGTCCGTCGCCGCGGCGGGGGTCGCCAGCACGACCGCCACCTCGTCGGGAGAGTTTCCGCCTTGCAACAGGCCCACGACCCGGTCGATCAGCGCGGCGGTCGTCCCCGTGCCCGGCCCACCGGCCACGACGAACGACGTGTCGAGCCGTTGGGCCACCGACACGTGAGGGTCGGCATCGTGACGGTCCGCGGCCATGGTCACTCGCCGTCCTCCGGTGTCACCGGGCCGGGCGTGACCGCGCCGCCGAGTGCGCCGGGCACGCTGAGCTCGGAGGCGCGGGTGACCGGAGCGAGCACCGGGTCGGCCCGCTTCACGGCCCATTGGCGGTCGCGGCGCAGGGGGCACACGCGATCGAAATCGCACCAGCGGCAACGTTCGAACCCGCCGGCCCGGGACAGGCCGGGGGCCCCCGGGAACACGCCGCTGTCGACGGCCAGGGCCAGCCGGCCGGCCATGTCGCCGAAGTGGGCCTCCAACTCTTCGGTCAGGTCGATCCGGTACGTCGGCACCTGCCGCTCGGCCGACACCATCCAGAAGCGGGCTTGCACCGGTGCGGCGCCGAAGTGCGCCCGGGCGGCCATGGCGTAGAGCGGGAGTTGGAGGTGGCGGCCCCCGTCGAGGGGGTCGGTCGTGAGTCGCGTCAGCCCCGCCTGACGGCCGGTCTTGTAGTCCGACACGACGAGGGCGCCGTCGGCCGACCGGTCGACGCGGTCGATGCGCCCTTGAAAGCGGAGCGCCCTTCCGTCCGAGAGCAGGACCTCGACGGCCGGGGCGGCATCGGACTCCTCTATCCCGAAAGCGAGCTCGGCGGCCAGAGGCTCGTCGTCGGGCTCCTCGGCGTAGAACGCCCTGAGGTCGCGCAACATGGCGAGGCGTTCGAGTCGCCACAGCAGGGCCCGTCCAACTGAAGTCGCCTCGCCGGCAGCGTCGAGGCAGGCGGTGGCCAGCGTCTCGAGGAGCTCGAGCGATCGCGGCGTGCCGTCGACCCGGGCCTGCACGTAGCGCTCGAGGATGGCGTGGACGAGTGAGCCCCGGTCCCGGGCGTCGATCCGCCACACCGACTCGGGCCGCAGGCGTGGTTGCACGCCGAGGACGCGGCTGAACAGGAAGCGCCGCGGACATTCGGCGTAGGTCTCGAGCCGGGTGGCCGACATCGGCCGGCCGGGGTCGAACGGGTTCACCGGTCCCTGGCCCACCCAGCCGTCGAATCGGCCGAAGGCGCGACCTAGTCGAGCCAGGGACATGGCCACACCGGCCGCCAGCCCCGGCTCGGCCGACACGGGGCCGCAACCGGGCACGCTCTCGGGACCGGCCCGAGCCAAGGCACGCCGCCTCAGTTCCACCGCGTGCAGGGGGGGAAGCGCGGCCCGCGACGTCGGGGCGAACGCTTCGATGCCGACACTGCGCGTCATGGAGTCGGTGAAGCGCACCGGCGGGGACGTCGGGCCGACGGTGGTGGCGACGCGGCGGCTGGTTCCCGCCCGCAGCGCCACGGCGATGTCGTCAGCGCGGGATTCGTCGGCTGTCGGGTCGAAGGCACCGACCAGCACCACGGTGTCGAAGCGCATCCCCCGGGCCAGGTGGTACGGCGCCACGAAGACCCCCCGGCCGAAGGCCGATGGCCCCAGCGCAGCGGTTTCCAGGGTGCGGGCTTCGAGCTCGGTGTGGACCACGGCGGCGAAGGCGTCGGCCGTCGCGGGCGCGGCCGTGCCTTGACGCTGGCCCAGTTCCTGCAACACGGCGTCGACCTGCGCGAGCCCGTCGCGCTCGTCGGCGGCCCAGCCCGACCCCGGTGCGAGAAAGCGAGATACGAGATGACGCGCCCACGCGGCCCACCGCGCCCACGACGTGTCGGCCGGTGGGGACAGGGCGACGGCCAGATCCTCGACGAACGAGCCCAGAGCCAGCGCGGCGTGTCGGTCGTCCTCGCTGGTGGCGGCCAGGCGCCCGAGGCGATCACGCCACTCGGCGATCCCCCGCCCGACGCCCGCCTCCGCCGACAGCGCGTCCCAGCGCAGGGTGGGAGCCGGCTCGCCCCGAGCGGTCGTCGCGACCGCCGGCACCGACGCCAGCCACGACATCACGGCGTCGCGTTGGAGATCGCTGGCCGTCAGCTCCAGCAGCCCGACGAGCCCGCGTCCACCGGCGCCTTCGCGCAACAAGCGCACGGCCGGACCACAGGCGGCCAGTCCGGCGTCAACCAGCTCCCGGTGCACGAGCCGGGCCATGGGCCGTCCGCCATGGAAGATGGCGTGCTGCCACAGCGGCACTCCGCCCTGGAGTCCGGCCAGCACCGCCCGCACCGCGGCCCGGGCTTCGTCGGCACCGGTGGCGCAGGGCCGGAGCTCGGTGCAAGGCGCGTCTGCGTTCGATTCCACCGTGATCGAACCGGGCCGCGCTTGCAGGGAGCGGACGAGCGCTTCTTCGGCCTCGGTGTGCCAGGCGGGCTCGATCAGGACGAAGGGACCGTGGTGGTCCGGCACGCCGGCCAGGTCGGCGAGCGTCGTGACCCGCACGTTGACCATGCCGGCACGTCCGAAGGCGGCCTGCTCGAAGACAGCGCCCATCCGGGCCCACATCACCGCGTGCGTGTGCGGGGCCACCACCGTGACCGGTGCCAGGGCGTCGCCGGCCTTGGCCTGTTCGACGGCCCGGGCCAGGTCCTCGGAGAGCGTGCCGGCCGGCACCGCCGGCGCCGCTGTCACCATCGCGGCATCGTACGGCCCGGTTGTGGCGCGCCCGACGGCCACGGCGACGGTCCCGGATAGCGCGGGCTGCGTGCCTAAGCTTCGTCGACGGGTCGCACGTTGGCCGCTCGAGGCCTGCTGCCGGGAGAGGGGGGCCACATTTCCGTCATCGCCCGGGTCCGCGCCCTACGGTCGTCGACCCTTGTCGGAGACGGCGGGCTGGCCTTCTTCGGGGCCGTGGCCCTGGCCAACCTGGCCAATTTCCTGTTCCACGTCTTCATGAGCCGGATGCTCGGCCCGGCGACGTACGGAGCGTTGGGATCCATTCTCGGTCTCGCCACCGTGGTGACGTTGGCGGTGACCGCTTTTCAAGCCGCGGTCACCCAAGCCGTCGCCGAGCGCCGGCGATCGGCTGGACCGGCGCCGTTGGTGCTCAGGTCGTCGGTCCTACGCACGGGCGCGGTGGGGCTGGTCCTGGGAGCTGCTTTGGCGCTCAGTGCACCGGTCCTACGCGGCTTTCTCCACCTGGGGTCCGTGGTCCCAGTGGTGTTGTTCGCGGGCTTCGTGGCCGCCACGGTCACCACGCTCGTCCCCCAGGGTGTGCTCGTGGGCCAGTTGCGCTTTCGCGTCGTGGCCACCGCGCTGGCCGCGGGGGCCGCGCTCCGTCTGGTGAGCGGGCCCGTCTTCGTCGCCCTGGGATGGGGACTCGACGGCGCCGTGGCCGCGGTGGTGGTGAACGCGCTCGCCACCCTGACCCTGTTGCTCTGGCCCCTTCGATCCGAACTGGCCGTCGTACGCCACGGCGACCCGCTCAAGTTCGGTGCCCGCACTGCGTTGCTAGCGGTGGTCGCCCTTGGGGGGGTCTCGGCCTTCGTCGGCCTGGACAGCTTCCTGGCGCGTCACTACCTGGCCCGGAGTGCATCGGGCTATTACGTGGCCGCCGCCACCGCCGGGCGCATCGCCTTGTTCCTGCCGGCGGCGGTGGGCATAGCGGTGTTTCCGCGACTGGCCGCCCACGGCGGGCGCGGTCCGGATGCCCGTGCTCTCATGCGGCACTCGGTGGCCATAGTGGCCGTCGTCGGGGGCGTGGCCGCGCTCGTCCTGGCCGCCGTGCCCCGCATCGTCATCGATGTGTTGTTCGGCTCTCGATACGCGCCGGCCACGAGTGCGCTGCGGGTTCTCGGCCTCGCCGCCGCGGCAGTCGGGGTGGTGACCGTCTGCGTGTACGCCCTGCTGGCGAGGCGTTCCGTCCTTTCGGCGCTGGCGTGGCCGGCGATCGGCGCGCTGGCGGCCGGAGTGGCCCTGGTCCACCGGGACGTGATCGATGTGGCCCTGGTGGTGTTGGTCGTGAGTGGCGGCCTTCTGGTGGCGACGGTGGCCGTTCTGGCCGCCGAAGACCGCGTCGGTCATCCGGCTTGGTCGGGGGGGAGCGCCGATCAGCGGGCGGCCAGCCTCCATACTGAACTGCCCCCGACACAGGGCCCGAGGACAGGGACCCATACCCAGTGAGCCGCGCCGGATGAACATCGAGGGACCACAGGTCTCGGGGAGCCCCGAGCTCACCATGGTGATGCCCTTCTACAACCCCGGCCTCGCCCTCGGCGCGAACGTCGCCGATGTGGTGGGCGTGCTCGGCTCCACCGGCGTGTCGTTCGAGGTGCTCGTGGTCAACGACGGATCCACGGACGACAGCGCCGCGACCGTCGAACCCACCGCCGACGGCAGGGTCCGGCTCGTGGAGCTCCCCGCTCACGCGGGCAAAGGTGAAGCGGTGCGGGTCGGGCTCCTGCAGGGCCGCGGCCGGTATCGCGGTTTCATCGACGCCGACGGCGACATCCCGGCGGACGAGCTCGTCGCCTTCGTCGACGCCATCCGCCGCGATGGCGTCGACATGGTGGTCGGCAGCAAGCTCCACCCGGCTTCCGATGTGGCGCCCGGACTGCTGCGCCATGTCTATTCCTGGGGCTTCCAATTGCTGGTGCGCGTCTTGTTCAAGTTGCGCGTGCGCGACACCCAGACGGGCATCAAGGTCTTCCGCCGCGAAGTGCTCGACGCAGTGTTGGCGCTCACCTGTGAGCAGCGTTACGCCTTCGACTTGGAGTTGCTGGTCTTGGCCGTGTCGAAGGGATTCGACAGGATCGAGGAGCTTCCCGTCCGCATCCTCCGGCGCCAGGGGAGCACGGTCACGGTGAAGGCCGTGGGCCTGATCCTGGCCGACATCTTCGCCATCTGGTGGCGGTTGCGGGTCCGAGGGTCCTACCGCCCCGAGGCCTGACGCGGCGCTCAACGCCCCGCGCGCTGGCGCGGCGCCTAGTGCACCGCCGTGTAGATCGCCATGGCGGCGCCGAAGGCGAGGCAGTAGATCCCGAACGGCCGGAGCGTCCGCGTCTTGAAGTGGCGCATCAGGAACGCCACCGATGCCACCGCGGCGGCCGCGGCACACAGGCAGGCGAGGGCCGCCTCCCCCCGCACCCCGGCGCCGAGGGGGCCGGTGAGGTCGGAGATCTTGTACACGCCGGCAGCCAGGATGATCGGGGTGGCGAGGAGGAAGGCGAAACGGGCTGTGTCCTCGTAGTCGAGCCCGCGGGCCAGCCCGGCGGTCATGCAGACACCGTCCCGGCTGATGCCCGCGATCAGCGCGCTCGACTGGGCCAGGCCGATGATCCCCGCCTCCTTGAAGTCGAGCGTGGCCAGCTGGCGTCCCCCTCCTCCGTCCCCGGCCGCCGAGCTCGCCGACGCGTGGCCGACCGGTGCCAGGGTGGCTCCCGCCCGGCGCCGGAGCCGTTCGGCGGACAGGAGGACGAGGCCGTTCACCATGAGGAAGTAGGCCGCGGCGGCCGGCTTGGCCAGAGCCACCCTGAGCTCATGCTCCAACGCCACACCGAGCACACCGGCCGGAATCGACGCGACCACGATCAACCACGCGAGCCGTTCGGTCGGCGTCTCGATCCGCCGCCGCACCAGCGACCTGAAGAACGCGCCGATGATCTGGGTCCAGTCGCGCCAGAAGTAGATCAGCAGGCCGATGGCGCTCCCGACGTGCAGCATCACGACGAAGGCGAGCCACGGGGACTCGGGCTGCGATTGCATCGAGACGACCTTGTGCCACCCGAACAAGGTGGGGAACAGCACGGTGTGACCGAGGCTCGATACCGGGAAGAGCTCGCTTACCCCCTGGAGCAAACCCAGCACCACGGCCTGCAGCCAGCTGATGGGATGGGACACCGCACCGACGGCGTGGTGCATGGCGTTCGTCGCCAATGGAAGCTGTCTCGGCACTCGGCGCCTTTCTCGACCGGCATTGGGGCGTGGCCACGCTACGCAGCCGGAGGAATGCCAACAAGCACCGGTCGCCGGCGCCTGTGCCCGACCACCTCATCCAGCCCTGACATCTTCACAGAGCCCTCTGCGACCTTTCCCAGGGATTTCCCAGCCATCTGGGGGATTCTTTGACCACAGCCGAGGCCGAGCGGTTCGAGCCCGGAACGCAGATCGGAGAGCGGTGTGAGGATCCTCGTCCTCGGGGGTGACGGGTACCTGGGGTGGCCGACGGCGCTGCACCTGTCGCGACGGGGTCACGACGTCGGCGTCGTGGACAACTTCGTCCGGCGACAGTACGACCACGAGATGGGGGTCGACAGCCTCGTCCCCGTGCTCGGCCTGGGCCAGCGCCTGCGGGTGTGGAACGAGGTATCGGGGTTCACGGTGGAGTCCTTCGTGGGCGACCTCACCGATGCGGCCTTCGTCGACGCCACGCTCGAGCGCTTCGAGCCCGACACAGTGGTGCACTTCGCCGAGCAGCGTTCCGCCCCCTACTCGATGATCGACCGGCGCCACGCCGTCTACACGCAGGTCAACAACGTGGTGGGCACGCTGAACCTGCTCTACGCCATCGCCGAGCGGGACCCGTCCATCCACCTGGTCAAGCTGGGGACGATGGGTGAGTACGGCACGCCCAACATCGACATCGAAGAGGGGTTCATCGAGATAACCCACAAGGGGCGCACCGACCTGCTGCCGTACCCCAAGCAGCCGGGCTCCTTCTACCACCTGTCCAAGGTGCACGACAGCCACAACATCCAGTTCGCCTGCCGGGTGTGGGGCCTGCGGGCCACAGACCTCAACCAGGGAGTGGTCTATGGGCAAGAGACCGACGAGACCACGTTGCATCCCGGTCTGGCCACGCGTTTCGACTACGACGGCGTGTTCGGCACGGTGCTCAACCGTTTCTGCGTCCAGGCGGTGGTGGGCCATCCCCTCACCGTGCACGGCAAGGGCGGTCAGACGCGCGGCATGTTGGACATCCGGGACACGCTCGCCTGCGTGGAGCTGGCCTTGCTGCACCCGGCCGCTCCCGGCGAGTTCCGGGTGTTCAACCAGTTCACCGAGTCGTTCTCGGTGCGGCAGATGGCCGACCTGGTGGCCGGTGCCCACAGTGGCCCGGTATCGATCGAGCACATCGACGACCCCCGCGTGGAAAAGGAAGAGCATTACTACCGGGCGGCCCACACCAAGCTGCTCGACCTGGGCCTCGTGCCGCACCTGCTCGACAATTCGACACTGCGGGGCCTCCTGGCCGTGGCCGAGCGCCACCGGGACCGGGTGGACCTCACCGCTATCGGTGCAACCGTCGACTGGCGCCGTACGGCGAGCAGCCTGCCTACGGCAGGAGTTGCCCTCGCCCGCTGATTCGGCGAACGGCGGCCCTTGAGACGGGCGGCCGGCTCGGTATCGTCCTTCCATGGCCCGCAGGTGGCGCCGTCCCCGCTGGCGGCGTGCGCTCGGTCGCCGCGCCGCCCGGGTCGCCCTCCCGGTTGTGGTGGTGGCCGTTGTGATCGGCTTCGCCGCAGGAGGCGTGGCCCAGATCGGGCGCGCCTCCGGTTCTTACCGCGCCACGCTGAACCTCGGCTATGCCGCCTTGAGCGCGCCGGTGGCACGCGAGTCGAACGCCACGGGGCGCTCGCTGCGCAGTCTGCTGGGCACCATGGCGACGCTCGATCGCATCACGTTGTTCAGCACCCTCGGCGGGCTGGCCGGCGCAACCGAAGCCGAGCACCACGGGCTCGACGCCCTGACCCCGCCGCAGCCGGCCTCGGGCACGGCCTCGTGTCGAAGCTCCCTGGCGGCGCGGGCCGAGGCTGTTGCGTCTCTGCGCGACGGGGTCGAGTCCCTTCTCGGCGGACGTGCCGGCGCCGCACCGGGCGATCCCACTTCGGCCGTCTCCACTCTGGAACAGGCGGGCGCCACCTTGTCCGCGGCCGACGGCTCGTGGGCCGAATGCCGGTACCGGCTCCGCTTGGCTCGAGGCCGAGCGCGGCTGGTGGTCTCGCGTTGGGTGACGAGCCCGGCGCCGTGGACGACCACCGCCCTCGACCGGCTGGTAGCCGCGCTCGGGCGGGCCCGCCAACTCTCCGCCCATCACGCGTTGGGGGTGGACGCGGTGACCACCGATCCCTCGGCGCTGGCATCGGGGCCGGGTGGCCTCGTCCCACCGACCACCCGCCTCACCGTCCACGCCGTGCTGGTCGACCACGGGAACGTCGACGAGCCGGCCGTGCAGGTGCAGGTGAACTTGGTGCCGGCACCGGGTGCGGGCACCGCTGCCACCGAGACGGCCATCGTGGCGGTGGATGCCGGACGCGCCGTCGCCGTCGTCCTCGGGCCGTTCACCGTTCAACCCGGGGCTTCCTACACCGTGCAGGTGACCGCGGCGCCGCCGCAGGGCCCGGGTGGGACCTCCACCTCGGCGCCGGTGCAGGTAGAGACCATCCCGACCACCACGACCACCACCATGGCGCCCACGACGACCACCACGAAGGCGGGCCGCCACCCCGGCACCACCGGCGGGTGAACCGTGCTCGCGCCGGGTCATAGGATCGGGTGGGATGACACAGGAGGATCCGAGCGTCGTGGCCGAGAGCATCACGATCATCGACAACCGCACCGGGAACCAGCTCGAGATCCCGATCGACCATGGAGGGGTAGCCGCCGCCGAGTGGCAGAAGCTCCTGCCTGGGATCTGGTTCTACGACCCCGGCCTCACGGCCACGGCGGCATGTGCCAGCTCGATCACGGTCGTCGACGGCGACGCCGGCATCCTGCGGTACCGGGGCTACCCCATCGAGCAGCTGGCCGAGAAGTCGAACTACCTCGAGGTGGCCTACCTGCTGCTCCATGGCGAGCTACCCACGTCGGCCGAGTTCGACAAGTGGCGCCACGAGATCACCATGCACACGTACATCCATGAGAACGTACGCAAACGGTTCCTCGAGGGTTTCCACTACGACGCCCACCCCATGGGCATGCTCGTATCGGCCGTGGCCGCGCTGTCGACCTTCTACCTCGATGCCAAGGACATCTTTGATCTCGAGTCCCGGCAGAAGCAGATCACCCGTCTCATCGCCAAGATGCCCACCCTGGCTGCCGCCGCTCACCGGTTCAGCGTGGGCATGCCCTTCGTCTATCCCGACAACTCGCTGGACTTCTGCGCCAACTTCCTGTCGATGATGTGGAAGGTGGCGGAGCCCCGGTTCGACGCCAACCCCACCTTGGCCCGGGCCTTGGACATCCTCTTCATCCTGCATGCCGATCACGAACAGAACTGCTCGACCACGGCCATGCGGGTGGTGGGCTCTTCGCACGCCGACCCCTACTCCTGCTGCGCCGCCGCCTGTGCCGCCCTGTACGGTCCGCGCCACGGCGGAGCCAACGAGGCCGTCATCCGCATGTTGACGGAGATCGGCTCGATCGAAGAGGTGCCCGCCTTCGTCGAGGGGGTCAAGCAGGGCCACGGCCGTCTGCAGGGCTTCGGCCACCGCGTCTACAAGAACTACGACCCCCGGGCCAAGATCATCAAGCGCACGGCCGAAGAGGTGTTCGCCATCACCGGCAAGAATCCCCTGCTCGACATCGCGCTCAAGCTCGAGGAGATCGCCCTCAACGACGAGTACTTCACGTCGCGCCGGCTCTACCCGAACGTCGACTTCTACTCAGGGCTCATCTACCAGGCCATGGGATTCCCCCTCGAGATGTTCCCGGTCCTCTTCGCCATCCCCCGGACCTCGGGGTGGCTGGCCCACTGGCAGGAGCTGCTCGATCAGGACTCGAAGATCGTCCGGCCCCGCCAGCTCTACGTCGGTCCCGATCCTCGCGACTACGTGCCGATCGCTTCACGCTGATCGACGCGGCCGGCCGGGTGCCGGCTGGCGACCTTTGCCTGCCCACCGACCGTTACCCCCGCTCGGGCGGCGCGGTGGTCATGCACCCGCTCCCGCCGCTCGCCACCATGGCCGACCCCTGCGCCGGCGTGCCCGCCAACCCGTGGTGCCCTGTGGGCGACGCGGGCCAGCCCGCCGGCGCGGGGGCCATCGGGCCCGGCGGATACAGCCAGGTGTCTCCCACGGGCGACGGGGGTGGAGGGACGCGGGGCGCCGGTCCCTGGTGAGCTGCCGGTGCCGGTGGCCTACGGCGCGGGGTGGGGCACCAGGCGCATGAGGCCCTCCTGCACCATGGACACCGCCAACGTCCCGTCGAGGCGGAACAGAAAGCCACGGGC
>Ga0070731_10003618_pt1 | contig 13824 bp, 13 predicted proteins | sample Coa_R1_2_FD_66448 | JGI IMG/M metagenome (GOLD analysis project Ga0070731, IMG submission 66448) | Surface soil microbial communities from Centralia Pennsylvania, which are recovering from an underground coalmine fire - Coalmine... | ecosystem: Environmental > Terrestrial > Soil > Unclassified ... | reverse complement strand
GGGCGCGCCGGCGGTGGATCGCAAGGCGGGCGGCCGACGGTGCCCGCCGGGCCCGCGATCCCGGCCGCCGCGCGGGCGCTGCTCGGCGCGCGTGGGCCGTAGAACGCGCGGAGCCTTGACAGGCGAACAGGTGTTCGCTAGCCTTGGGAACATATGTTCGCCAAGGCAGCGCTCCTCGTCGCCCTTGCCCTCGCCGCCTGGGCCGTCGCTGCCCGTCCGCTCGGTGCGCGCGGTCAGAGGACCCTGTACCGGGTGCAGCCCTACGACACGCTCTGGTCGATCGCCGCGTCGCACTACGCCGGGGACGCGCGCGCGTCGGTCTGGCGGATCGAGCGCGCCAACCGGCTGAGCAGCCCCGAGATCAGCCCCGGGGAGGTGTTGCGCCTCCCGTAACGGGCTTACATACCATCGCGCCGGTGGACCTCGACGTCGTCTTCCTCGGAACGGCCGGCAGCGCGCCGACCGCCCGCCGCGCGCCGAGCGCATTGCTCATCCGCCGCGGCGGGGAGCGGCTCCTCTTCGACTGCGGCGAGGGCACTCAGCGTCAGCTGCTGCAGTCGTCGGTCGGCCTCGTCGACCTCGCGGAGGTGTTCCTGACCCACTTCCACGCCGATCACTTCCTCGGCCTGCCGGGGATGCTGAAGACGTTCGCGCTCCGCGGCCGCGAGCTGCCGCTGACGGTCTACGGCCCGCCCGGGCTGCACGCGCTCTTCGACGACCTGCGGCGCATCGTCGGCAAGCTCACCTATCCGCTCGAGCTCGCCGAGGTGCGGGCCGGGGACGCGCTCGACCGCGACGGCTACAAGCTGCTCGTCTTTCCCGTCTCGCACGGGCTCGCGGCGGTCGGGTACGCGCTGGTGGAGGAGTCCCGGCCGGGGCGGTTCGACGTCGACGCCGCCGACGCGCTCGGGGTGCCGAACGGGCGCGAGCGCGGCGTGCTCCAGCACGGTGAGTCCGTGACGCTCGACGACGGGCGCACGATCACGCCCGATTCGGTGCTCGGGCCTCCGCGCGCGGGCCGGTCGATCGTCTACCCGGGCGACACGACGCCGTCCGAGGTCGTCCAGGCCCTCGCAGAGGGGGCCGAGCTGCTGGTGCACGAGGCGACGTTCGCTGCCGAGGACGCGGAACGCGCGGCCGAGACGAACCACTCGACCGCCGCGCAAGCGGCGGCGCTAGCGCGCGCCGCCGGGGTTCGGATGCTTGCGCTCACGCATGTGTCGCCGCGCTACTTCGGCCCGGAGATCGCGCGCGAGGCGCGTGAGATCTTCCCGAACACGGTCGTTCCGCGCGACTTCGACGTGGTCGAGGTGCCGTTCCCCGAGCGGGGGGAGCCGGCGCTGCACAAAGGCGGTGCGCTCCCGGACCGGGAGGCCGCGCCGATCTAGCAGGCGCCGCCGACCTCGTCGGCAAGCGCGATCTCCGTCAGGAGGACGCCGGCGGTCCGCTGCCGGAAGAAGCTCGCAGCGGTGATCGGCTGCCCGTAGCCGATCGGAGTCGCGGCCGGAGTGCTGACGTGCACGTCGCTGTAGCCGTGTGGCGGTACGCACACCTTCAACAGCGAGAGCACGCGGTCGACGCCGTTCGCGGCCGAGTGGACGACGGTGCGATTCGAGCGCGCGCTAAACGCGCGGCCTGTCACGCCGAACGGGGCGCGGACGCCGAGCGTCAGGTAGCGGATCTCGGCGTGCTGCTGGCCGGGCGCGGAGAAGACGCGGATCGTTCCGGTCACGCCGGGCTTCGTCCAGCCGTCGTCGTAGAGCCCGAACGTCAGCCAGTCGGCGCGCCACGGCCGCGTCGTGTGGATCAGCATCGTCGCACGAGTGTCCGACGCGACATGGCCGTCGAGCCGGAAGCGGGTCTCGGTCTCGGCTTCGAGCGCGTAGGGGGCGACCGTCACGTTGGCGACCCCGGTCCGCGGGTCGAAGCGGAGGAACGACTTCGGGAACGTGCTCGGAGTCCACAGGTACTGGCCCGGCAGATAGACGGCGCGGTCGACCGACTCGTTCCAGAACTCGAGGTCCCACCAGAAGCCGACGCTCGCCCAGTAGTCGGCGAGGATCGACGGCGACGGGACCATTGCCACCTGTGCGTTCGTCCCGATCGTGCGATCGACCCAGTCGAAGACCACGCCCTGGTCGACGGAAAGCGGCCGGCCGGAGGTGCCGTTGACGGCGAAGAGACGCGCGAACGCATAGCCGGTCTCCGACGGGAGGAGCAATGCGACCAGCACGCCGAGCAGCGCCGCGAGGTACGCACGGCGAAGGAGGAGCGAAGCCTGGACGAAGATTGCGGTCAAGAGGAGCGTGCCGACGATCAGCACGATCCGCGCCGCGTGGCGGCCATGGACGACGTCGAACAGGACGTCGTCGAGGACTGCGGCCGGAGTGTCGACGTTGAGCTTCTGGAACTGCGGCAGCGCTGCCTGCGAGAAACCGTACGCAAGGATCGCGCACGGCACGAGCAGCGACCAGCGCGGCCAACGGCGGTCGCTGAGCGCGCCGGCGAAGCCGACCAGGATCAGCGGCACGATGTAGAACAGGTATCGGTCGCGCACGAGGCCGCTGCCGAAGCGCAGATCGAACGAGGTCACTTCGATCGCGAGCGCGGCGACCGTGATCGTCGCAAGGACCGCGAAGGCGTGCTGCTCGGGCGTGGAGCTGCGGACGAGCCCGGCGACGAGCCAGGCGACGCCGATCACGAACGGAAGCACACCGAGCGCGAACGCGATCGTCGCCAGGTGCTCGGCCAGGAACGGCACGAAGTGCCGCGGGAACGGATTGCCCTCGACCGCCTGCGAATAGGTCCCGAACGTGCTCGAGAAACGGCCGGCCGCCGCCAGCACCGTCGCGGCGACCGCGAGCACGGCGCACACACCCGCGAGGAGCCTGTGCCCGGAGATCGACCGCCGCAGTGCAGACGTCAGCCGTGCGCGGCCGCGGCCCTCGGCGAGCGACAGCTCGTGGCCGACGATCGCGGCGGCGAGCACGACGATGAGGATCGAGAACTGGGTGCGCGCGAGCGTCGCGAGTGCGATCCCGGCGAGCGCGAGCACGTCGTTGCGCAGACGCGGCGACGCGGTCGCCTGGTGGAGCGCGAGCATGGCCCAGAGGAAGGCCGGATATGCGACCACCTCGGTGAGCAGGAACGAGGACAGCACGATCCAGGGCACGCAGACGGTGAGGAGGGCGACGAGGTACGCCGCGAGCCGCCGGTGGGTCACCGCGCGCGCAAGCAGGAACGCCGGTACAGCCGCCGACGTCATCACGTACGCGTTCAGATGGTGGGCGGCGTGGAGCGAGCTCGGGACCAGCCCATGCCGGTAGACGGTCGCGAGCAGCAGCGGATAGAGCTGGCTCACGTTCGGGATCAGCTGCCCGTGGATGTGCGGGAGCGGCGAGTGCATATGCACGACGCTGATCGCGAGGCGCTCGTAGAGCAGCTCGTCCGTCATCACGAACCAGTCGAAGACGTGCGCGGTGACGGCCGCTACACCGACGGCGGCGCCGATCCAGATCGCGACCACCGGCAGCTCGAGCAGGACGAGGCCGCTCAGGACCGCCCGCAGCGCCCTGCGAGCCCGCCCAAGACGGGCCGGCAGCGTCGTCGTCTCCACCGGCCGCGAGCGTAGCTGGCGACGCTGTCAGATCCGTCCGCTACAGTCCCCGGCCGAGCCTTTAACTCGGTCCAGCGAGGCCGGAAAGGAGATCGATGCAGCAGCATGCCGTGAAGCCCGGTCGGGTCCTGCTCGACGCCGAGGGCATCCAGCGAACGCTCTCCCGCATCGCGCACGAGCTCATCGAGCGGAACGACGATCTCGACGCGGTCGCGCTCGTCGGCATCCATACGCGCGGCGTCCCGCTCGCGCAGCGGCTGCGCCGGCTGATCGAGGAGCGTGCCGGGTACGAGCTCGACCTCGGGCAGCTCGACATCACGTTCCATCGCGACGACGTGCACGTGCGCGGCGGACAGGCCCCACGCCGCGCACAGCCGGTCGTGCGGGACACGAAGCTGGACTTCGAGCTCGATGGCAGGACGGTGATCCTCGTCGATGATGTCCTCTACACGGGGCGCACTATTCGCGCCGCGATCGACGCGCTCTTCGAGTACGGCCGGCCCGAGCGCGTCCAGCTCGCCGTCCTCGCCGATCGCGGGCACCGCGAGCTCCCGATCCGCCCCGACTACGTCGGCAAGAACTTGCCCACAGCGCGCAGCGAGCGCGTCCACGTGCAGCTCGTCGAGGTGGACGAAGTCGATCAGGTCGTCCTCGCCGGAGGCGAGCAATGACCGACCTGCACGTCCTCCCGGGCGACCTCCTGCCGCCGGTCGAGCCGCCCCGGCGGCACCTGCTCTCCGTCAGCGACTTGAGCCGCGCGGACGTCGAGCGGCTCCTCGCCACGGCCCGCTCGTTCGCCCGCTCGCAGGAGCGGGACACCAAGAAGCTTCCCACCCTGCGCGGGCGGCTCGTCTTGAACCTCTTCTTCGAGTCGTCGACGCGCACGTCGTCGTCGTTCGAGCTCGCGGCGAAGCGGCTCTCGGCCGACACGCTCTCGATCAAGTCCGCGGGCTCGTCGGTCGACAAGGGGGAATCGCTGAGGGACACGGCGTTGACGCTCTCGGCCTACGAGCCCGACGTGATCGTCATCCGCCATCCCCAGATCGGCGCGCCGCAACTGGTCGCGTCCGTCACGCAGGCGCACGTCGTCAACGCGGGCGACGGCAAGCACCAGCATCCGACCCAGGCCCTACTCGACCTCTACGCCATCCACGCGGAGCTCGGGCGGCTCGAAGGCCTGCACGTCGCGATCGTCGGCGACGTGCTCCACTCGCGGGTCGCGCGCTCGCTGCTGCAGGCGCTCCAGCTGGTCGGCGCTCGCACGACGCTCGTCGGCCCCCCGCCGCTCGTGCCGCGCGAGCTCGGCGAGTCCTCGCACGACATCGGTGCGATCCGCGACGCGGACGTCGTCTACGTGCTCCGGATGCAGCGCGAACGGATGCTCGAGGGCGCGAACTACGTTCCTTCGCTCCGCGAGTACACGGCCCGCTGGGGTGTCACGCCCGACCGCCTGCGGCCGGGCCAGCGGGTCATGCACCCGGGGCCGATGAACCGCGGTGTCGAGATCGACCCGCGCGTCGCCGACTCCGACGCCGCGCTCGTCGTCGACCAGGTGCGAGCCGGCCTCGTCGTGCGGATGGCGGTCCTGTACGACCTGCTCACGACCGGGCCGGTGCTGGTCGAGGCCGCGATGGAGGTCGCATGAGCGTCCTCGTGGGCAAGGCAGGCGGCGAGAACGTCGTCGTGCGTGGCGCACGCGTGATCGACCCGAGCGAGGGGATCGACGCGATCCTCGACGTCCGAGTCGACGGCGGCGTGATCGCGGCGCTCGGAGACGTCGAGAGCAACGGCCACCGGATCGTCGACGGCGAAGGGCTCACTCTCGCACCGGCGTTCGTCGACCCGCACGTCCATCTCCGCACGCCCGGACGCGAGGACGAGGAGACGATCGCGTCCGGCACCACCGCCGCGGCCGCGGGCGGCTACTGCGCGATCCTCGCGATGCCGAACACCGACCCGGTCGTCGACTCGACCGACCTGTTGCGTGGCCTGCGCGCCCGCGCGCTCGAGGAGGCCGCCGTCCCGGTCGGATTCGCCGCCGCGATCACCGTCGGTCAGGCGGGCACGCAGCTCACCGAGATGGGCGAGCTCGCCGACGCGGGCGCGGCCGCGTTCACCGACGACGGCCGCCCCGTCGCGACCGCAGGGCTGATGCGGCGCGCGCTCGAGTACAACGCGATCACCGACCGGCCGCTTGCGCTCCACTGCGAGGAGCCCAGCCTGACCCGCGGCGGCCACATGCACATGGGCACCGTGTCGGCCGAGCTCGGGCTCGGCGGCTGGCCCTCGCTCGGCGAGAGCCTGTGCGTCGCGCGTGAGCTCGCGCTCGCCGGCGATACCGGACAGCCGATTCACCTCATGCACCTGTCGGCGCGCGAGTCGATCGAGCACCTGCGCGCGGCCCAGGCCGGCGGCGTGCGCGCGAGCGCCGAGGTGACGCCGCACCACCTCTGTCTCACGGACGAGGCAGTGCGCTCACTCGACCCGAACCTGAAGATGAACCCGCCCCTGGGCGGACCGGATGACCGCGCGGCGCTCGTGGACGCGGTCAGAGACGGGACGATTGCGGCGATTGCGACCGACCACGCGCCGCACTCACGCGAGGAGAAAGACGTTCCGTTCGAGGCGGCACCGTTCGGGGTGACCGGGCTCGAGACCGCGTTCGCGGCGCTCTACACGCACCTCGTCCGCTCGGGGCTGCTCTCGCTCGAGACGCTGCTCGAGCGCATGTCGGCCGGGCCGGCCAGCAGCTTCGGCCTCGAGCGTCCGCGCATCGCCGTCGGCGCGCCCGCGAACCTCGTGCTCCTCAATCTGGACGCGACGTGGCGCGTCCGCGAGGACCGGTTCCGTTCGCTGTCGGCGAATTCATGGCTGCTCGGCAAGCGCCTGCACGGCAAGGTGATGACGACGATCGCGGCCGGCCGCATCGCGTTCCAGGCATGAGCGGCGTCCTCGTCCTCGAGGACGGAACCGTGTTCGCCGGCGAGAGCGTCGGCGCGCGCGGCACTGCCTTCGGCGAGACAGTGTTCACGACCGCGATGAGCGGCTACCAGGAGGTCGTCACCGACCCGAGCTACGCCGCCCAGCTCGTGTGCTTCACGGCGCCGATGGTCGGCAACTACGGCATCGCGGCGCACCGAGGCGAGTCGACGGCAGCGCACGCAAGCGCCGTGCTGATGCGGGAGGCGCGCGGGCCCGAGTGGACCGACTGGCTGAGTTCGCACGGCGTTCCGGCGCTGACCGGGATCGACACGCGCTCGCTCGTCCTTCATCTCCGCGAGCGCGGCGCGATGCGCGGCGCGGTCACGACGAACGCCGAAGACGTCGAGATGACCTTGCGGGCGGTCCGTGGCCAACCCACGATGAGCGGCGCCGCGCTCGCGGCCCGTGTCTCGACGCGCGAGCCTTACGCCTTCTCCGACGGCACGAGCCGCATCGCCGTCGTCGACTACGGCGTCAAACGCTCGATCCTGAGCCGGCTCGCGGACGCGGGCGCCGCGGTCACGGTGTTCCCGCACGACGTCGACGCGGACACGCTCGCGAGCTTCGACGGCGTCGTCCTCTCGAACGGTCCCGGCGACCCCGAGCCGCTCGCAGACGAGGTGGCCACCGTGGGCCGGCTGCTCGGCCGTGTGCCGCTGCTCGGCATCTGCCTCGGCCACCAGGTGCTCGCCCTCGCCACCGGCCTGCGCACCTTCAAGCTGCCGTTCGGTCACCGCGGCGCGAACCACCCGGTGCTCGAGCGGACGACTGGACGCGTGCTCGTCACGAGTCAGAATCACGGCTTCGCGGTCGAGTCGAACGAGACGCGCTCCGCCACGCACGAGTCGCTCTACGACGGCACGGTCGAAGGCCTCTCCTACCCGGATCTGCGCGCGCGCTCGGTCCAGTTCCACCCGGAGGCAGGGCCCGGCCCGCACGACGCGCGGCCGCTGCTCACCGCCTTCGTCGAGGAGGTGCGGCATGCCGCGGCGTGACGACGTGCGCTCGATCGCGCTGATCGGCTCCGGCCCGATCGTGATCGGGCAGGCGTGCGAGTTCGATTACGCCGGCTGTCAGGCGCTCAAGGTCCTGCGCGAGGACGGTTTCCGGACGGTCGTCGTCAACTCGAACCCGGCGACGATCATGACCGACCCCGGCTTCGCGGATCGCACCTACCTCGAGCCGCTCGACCTCGCTGGCGTCACTGCCGTGCTCGAGCGCGAGCGCCCCGACGCGCTGCTCCCGACGATGGGCGGCCAGACCGCCCTGAACCTCGCGCGCGAGCTGCACGAAGCCGGGGTGCTCGCCGAGCTCGGGATCGAGCTGATCGGCGCCTCGATCGACGCGATCGCGCGCGCCGAGGACCGCGAGCTTTTCAAGCAGGCGGTGGAGTCGTGCGGCCTCGACGTCGCGGCCTCGCGCATCGTCACGTCGCTCGACGACCTCGCCGGCCTCTCGACGCCCGCCGTCGTGCGCCCTGCGTTTACGCTCGGCGGGCACGGCGGCGGGTTCGTCAAGACTTGCCGCGAGCTCGAGCGCCAGGTCGCTCGGGGCATCGCCGAGTCGCCGATCGGGCAGGTGCTCGTCGAGGAGTCGCTGCGCGGCTGGGACGAGTTCGAGCTCGAGGTCGTGCGCGACCGCGCCGACAACGTCGTCGTCGTCTGTTCGATCGAGAACCTCGACCCGATGGGCGTGCACACGGGCGACTCGGTCACCGTCGCGCCGCAGATGACGCTGTCGGACGAGGCGTACCAGGAGCTGCGCGACGCGGCGATCGCGGTCATCCGCGCGGTCGGCGTCGACACGGGCGGGTCGAACATCCAGTTCGCGCGCGCGCGCGAGACCGGGGAGTTGCGCGTGATCGAGATGAACCCGCGCGTCTCGCGTTCGTCGGCGCTGGCCTCGAAGGCGACGGGCTACCCGATCGCGAAGGTGGCGGCCAAGCTGGCCGTCGGCTACACGCTCGACGAGATCCCGAACGATCTGACCGGCACGACGCCGGCGAGCTTCGAGCCGACGCTCGACTACGTCGTCGTCAAGTTCCCGCGCTTCGCGTTCGAGAAGTTCCCAGGCGCCGATCGGACGCTCGGCACGCAGATGAAGTCGGTCGGCGAGTCGATGGGGATCGGCCGCACCTTCGCCGAGGCGTTCATGAAGGCGCGCCGCGGCCTCGAGGCGGAGCCGGAGTGGACGCCCGAGAACCTCCACCCCTGGTTTCGGCGCGAGCTCGAGTGTCTGACACCGGGGGTGGCAGAAACCGTCTTTCGGCGCGTCGACAGCTGCGCGGGAGAGGTCGAGGCACGCTCGAACTACTTCTACTCGACCCGTGGCGAGCGCGACGAGTGGCCGCCGCAGCCGAGCCGCAGCGTCGTCATCCTCGGCTCGGGCCCGAACCGGATCGGCCAGGGAATCGAGTTCGACTACTGCTGCGTCCACGCCGCGCAGAGCTTTCGCGCGCTCGGCTACGAGGCCGTGCTCGTGAACTGCAACCCGGAGACCGTCTCGACCGACTACGACACTTCCGACCGCCTCTACCTCGAGCCGCTCGACGAGGACGCGGTTCTCGCCGTCCTCGAGCGCGAGCGGCCCGCCGGCGTCTGTATCCAGTTCGGCGGCCAGACCCCCCTCAAGCTCGCGCGGGCGATCGAGCGGGCGGGCTTCCGAATCCTCGGAACGCCGTTCGACGCGGTCGACCTGGCCGAGGACCGCGAGCGATTCGCACGCCTGGCGGCGGCGGTCGGCGTGCGCTGCCCGGAGTGGGGGATGGCGTCGAGCGTCGACGAGGCGGCCGACGTCGCCAGCCGGATCGGATATCCCGTGCTCGTGCGGCCGTCGTACGTGCTCGGCGGGCGGGCAATGCGGGTTTGCTACTCGCGGGACGAGGTCGTCGAAGCGTTTGTCGAGACCGGGAGCCGCAGGCTGTTGGTCGATCGCTTCCTCGAGAACGCGATCGAGCTCGACGTCGACGCGCTCTGCGACGGCAAGGAGACGTATGTCGCCGCGGTGATGGAGCACATCGAAGAAGCCGGCATCCACTCCGGCGACTCATCCTGCGTCCTGCCTGCGTCGAACGACGACGAGCGTGTGCGCGAGGCCGTCCGGCGGCTCGGGCCGGCGCTCGGCGTCGTCGGGCTTCTGAACGTCCAGCTCGCGATCGCGGGCGGCGAGGTCTACGTGCTCGAGGTCAACCCGCGCGCCTCGCGCACGGTCCCGTTCGCATCGAAGGCGATCGGCGTCAATCTCGTCGACGCCGCCTGCCGGCTCGCGACCGGCGTGCCGCTGCACAGCCTCGGGCTTCCGGTCACGGACGGACCGTGGACTCACGGCTACCACGTGAAGGCGGCGGTGCTGCCATTCGCGCGGTTCCCCGGCGCCGACCCGGTGCTCGGGCCGGAGATGCGCTCGACCGGGGAGGTGATGGCGAGCGCCGCCGACCTCCCGACCGCGCTCGCGAAGGCCGAGCGCGCCGCGGGCCGCGCACTCCCGCTCGGCGGTCGCGCGTTCGTCACCGTCCGCGATACCGACAAGATCGCGGTCGTCCCGATCGCGCGGGCGCTCGCTTCGCTCGGATTCGAGCTCGCCGCGACGGCGGGGACCGCCCGCACCCTGCGCACCGCCGGCGTTCGCGTCGAGGAGATCGCGAAGGGCCGAGCCGTCCTCGATCTCGTCCGGCGACGACATTTCGACCTGGTCGTGAACACCCCGGAGGGTCGCAATGCGCGCCGCGACGGCTACGCGATTCGCGAGGCCGCCGTCGTCTCGCGCGTCCCTTGCATCACGACACTCGCGGGCGCACGCGCCGCCGTCGACGCGATCGCGAATGCGCGCAGCGACCGGCCCCTCTCGCTGCAGGAGCGGCACGCAGCAGCCGACGAGGAGCGCTGGCGTGCCGCGTCGTGAGCGCCGGTCGGTCGTCGCGGTCGAGTGGCTGGGGCCGTACGCGCTGCTGCGCGTGGAGCGTGGCTCGCTCGACCCAGGCGTCCCCGGCCAGTTCTTCATGGTCGAAGTGCCGGGCCGCGTGCTTCCGCGCGCGTTCTCGCTCTGCCTCGCGCCCCGCGGCGAGCTGGCGTTCCTGATCGACCCGGTCGGCACCGGGACGCGCACGCTCGCCGCGCTGCCGCCCGGCGCCGAGATCGCGGTCTTCGGCCCGCTCGGCAACGGCTTCCGCCTCGACGTCCGCAAGCCGCTCCTCGTGGGCGGCGGGATCGGGATCGCGCCGTTGCCCTACCTCTCGCAAGCCCTCGAGCGACCGCCGGCGATCCTCGGCTTTCGCACGGCGCACCACGCCGTCGCCGCGGGGCTGCTTCCGCGCGCCGAGGTCGTGATCGATCCGGTGCTCGTCACCGACGTGCTCCCCGTGGGGCGCGACGTCCTTGCCTGCGGGCCGGAGCCGATGCTCGAGGCCGTGCGTTCCGTCGCGCCCGACGCCCAGCTCGCGTGGGAGGCGCCGATGGCGTGCGGCTACGGCGCCTGCTACGGCTGCGTCGTCGAGATCGACGGCGAGCTGAAGCGCCTCTGCGTGGAAGGTCCGGTGCTGTGCTCCTCCTGAACGCGAGCGGCTGCCTCGATGCGCTCACCGGCCAGGCGGTCGCCGGGCAGCTCGACGCCTTCGTCACGAAGACCGTCACGCCCGAGCCGCGCGAGGGAAACGCGCCCGTCCGGATCGCGGAGACCGACTTCGGCATGCTGAACGCGATCGGCCTCGCGAATCCCGGCCGCGACCGGTTCCTGAGCGAGACGCTGCCGCGCCTGGCCGCCGGCCTGGACGTGCCGATCTGGGTGTCCGTGGGCGGTTTCGGCGCCCGCGACTACGCGGAGACGTGCGAGCGGCTGGACCGCGAGGAGGTCGCCGCGATCGAGCTCAACCTCTCCTGCCCCAACGTCGACGAGGCACCCGAGAGCGCCGCCGAGATCGTGTCGGCGTGCCGCGCCGCGACCCGCTTGCCGCTCTACGCGAAGCTTTCGCCGGCCGTCTGGGAGATCGCCGAGACGGCACGCGCCGTCGAGGCGGCCGGCGCCGACGGGCTCTCGCTCGTGAACACGATTCGCGGCCTGGCACTCGACGCGACGCTCCGCCCGAGACTCGCGCGAAGTACCGGCGGGTACTCGGGTCCGGCGTTGCGGCCGATTGCGCTCGCGGCTGTGTACGCATGCAGACGCGTGACGGACTTGCCGATTGTCGGCATGGGTGGTGTCTGCACGGGACATGGTGCGCTCGAGCTGCTTGCGTGCGGTGCGAACCACGTCGCACTCGGAACGGTTCTCTTTGCAGACCCTGATGCGCCCCTGCGCGTACGTGCGGAGCTCTCAGAAGAGCTCGCACAGCTCGGATTTGCAAACGCCGATGACGTGGTCGGTGTCGCGCAGGAGGCGGTTGCCAGCGTGGAAAACTAGCGCTTCGATGCTGCTTGCACCACGCGTAGAGGTTGTTAGTATGCGGCGCTCATGGTGCCGTCCACGTCGCAGGTCCAAGCACCGGTTCGCTCGCTTGACCAGCGCATGGAGGCGCTTCGGAGAGCGAACGACATCCGGGTCAAGCGGGCCCAGTTGAAGAAAGACCTCAAGTCCGGCTCCGTGTCGATCGAGCAGATCCTGCGCGCCCCGCCGGAGTTCGTGTCGACCGCGAAGGTGTTCGACATGCTGATGGCGGTTCCGAAGTTCGGGCGAGTGAAGGCGGCGCGTCTCCTCAACCAATGCCGAATCAGCCAGTCGAAGACGGTCGGCGGCCTCTCCGATCGCCAGCGCCAAGAGCTGATTGGCCTCTTCAAGCGCTAGACAGCCGCTCGCCGCGCTTCGCCTCACGGCCGGCCAAGCCGGGTCGGGCGGTAAACGGAGGTTGCTTGACGAGTCCTGAGAAGACGCCGGTGTTCGTCGTTACCGGCCCGTCCGGCGCGGGCAAGGGCACGATGGTGAAAGCGCTGCTCGCGAGCGTTCCGAGCCTTCGGCTCGCGGTCTCCGCCACGACGCGCAGCCGGCGCGTTGGCGAGCGCGACGGGGTGCACTACTGGTTCCTCTCCGAGTCGGAGTTCGACCGCCGCCTCGCCGCCGGCGACTTCCTCGAGTACCACGTCTTCCCTTGGGGCCAGCGCTCGGGCACGCTGCGCTCGGAGCTCGACCGGATCGATGCCGACGGCGGCGTACCGCTCCTGGAGCTCGAGCTGAACGGGGCGGCTGCGGTCAAGGAGCAGGTTCCCGGCGCCGTGACGATCTTCGTCGACGCGCCGATCGACGAGCTCGAGCGGCGCCTTCGCGAACGGGCCACCGAGAGCGCCGGCGAGATCGAGGAGCGGATCGCGCTCGCGCGCGAGCAGAAGCAGCTCGCGGAGCGCTTCGACTACGTGGTCGAGAACGACGACCGCGAACGCGCCGCGGGCGAGTGCGTGGCGATCGTCGAACGGGAGCTCAGGCGAGCCGCTACCATGGCCGGCCGATGATCCATCCCCGCATCGATCAGCTCCTCGACCAGGTCGACTCCCGGTACGCGCTCGTGATCGTCGCCGCCAAGCGCGCGCGGCAGATCAACAACTACCACCACCAGCTCGGCGAGGGCACCTTCGACGAGTTCGCCCCGCCGCTCGTCGAGTCCCGGTCGAAGAACTACCTGACGCTCGCCCTCGAAGAGGTTGCCGAGGGCAAGATCACGTACCAGTACCGCCGCTAGGTCGCCGTCCGAGCCGGCATCGCGGCGGCCCGCCGTGCAGTTGCAGTCCGAGAGGCACAATTCCTGCATGAGCAGGATCATCCTCGGCGTCAGCGGCGGGATCGCCGCCTACAAGGCGTGCGAGGTGACGCGCCTGCTCGTCAAGGCCGGGCATGAGGTCGTGCCGCTCGTCACCCCGGGCGCCGAGCGCTTCGTCGCCGCCGAGACCTTCGCCGCGCTCGCCCGCCGGCAGCTCGGCGAGGACCCGTACCCGCACCTCGCGCGGGCCGACCTGCTTCTCGTCGCCCCGTGCACCGCGAACACGCTTGCGAAGCTCGCACACGGGTTGGCCGACAACACGCTCACCGAGGCGGCGCTCGCCCACCGTGGTCCGGTCCTGGTCGCGCCGGCCATGAACCCGCGCATGTGGGGGCACCCGGCGACACGAGCGAACGTCGAGACGCTGCGCACCCGCGGGGTCGAGCTCGTCGGGCCCGACGAGGGGGAGACCGCCGAGGGCGAGTGGGGCGTCGGCCGGATGGCCGAGCCCGCCGAGATCGTCGCGCGCGCCGAGCAGCTGCTCGCG
>Ga0070731_10003617_pt1 | contig 13824 bp, 14 predicted proteins | sample Coa_R1_2_FD_66448 | JGI IMG/M metagenome (GOLD analysis project Ga0070731, IMG submission 66448) | Surface soil microbial communities from Centralia Pennsylvania, which are recovering from an underground coalmine fire - Coalmine... | ecosystem: Environmental > Terrestrial > Soil > Unclassified ... | reverse complement strand
ACGCCGAGGCGCACTACCACGTACCGTTTCTGTGTTCGCCGTGGGCGTACTCGACGTATCGCGGAAGCTGATCTCCCTCGACGCATGGCAAACGTTCCCGCGCGAACCGGCCACCGGCTGACGCTCGATCGCGTGACGCATCGCTTCGGCGATGTCACAGCCGTCGAGCGCATCGAGCTCGACATCGCCGGCGGCGAGTTGGTCGCACTGCTCGGGCCTAGCGGTTGCGGCAAGTCGACCCTGCTTCGGATCATCGCGGGGTTTCTCGCGCAAAGCGAAGGCCGCGTGCTCTTCGACGCCGAGGCGGTCGATCATCTCGCGCCGACGCGTCGCGGCGCGGGGATCGTGTTCCAGAACTACGCGCTGTTTCCGCATATGACGGTCAGGCAGAACGTCGCGTATGGTCTCGAAGCGCGGCGGATTTCCAAGCCGTCGATTGCCGGGCGCGTGGCGGAGATGCTCGAGCTCGTGCATATGGAAGCGTATGCGGACCGGCTGCCGCGCCAGCTTTCCGGCGGCCAGCAGCAGCGCATCGCGCTCGCGCGCGCGCTCGCCGTCGACCCGAAGATCCTGCTGCTCGACGAGCCGTTCGGCGCGCTCGACAAGAATCTGCGCCTCGACATGCAGATCGAGGTCAAGCGCCTGCAGCGCGAGTACGGGATCACGACGATCCTGGTCACGCACGATCAGGAGGAAGCGCTGTCGATGGCCGACCGCATCGCCGTGATGAATCGCGGGCGCATCGAGCAGGTCTCATCGCCGATCGATGTCTACGATCGTCCACGAACCGTCTTCGTCAACCAGTTCGTCGGCACGACCAACCTGCTGCCGGGCGAGATCGTCGACGATGTGCAGGGCGTCGTGCATCTCGAAGGCGGCGGCGTGATTAAAGCGTCGCCGGCGCCGGGACTTGTTCGCGGCGCGCGCGTCGTCGTGTCGGTGCGTCCCGAGCAGTTGCGCATCCAGACGACGCGAAGCGACCACGCGTTGGCGGCAACGATCAAGGCGGTTCTTCCGCTGGGTCCGTACGTCATGTACGAAGCGCAAACGGAAGGCGGCGTCGCGTTTCGGATCAGCGAGCCGCGCGACGCGGGTGCGCGGCTACTCGCGCCCGGCACGTTTGTTCATGTGATGCCGGTAGCGCCGGGAGCGTGCAATGTATTCGCCGCGGAGCATGAGCGAGCGGCGTAGAAAAGGGCTTATCGATCGAAGGAGAGGGACCATGGGATCAAATGTGAACCGTCGAAAATTTCTCGTCGCCGCCGCGGGGGCGGGCGTTGGCGCGATGGTGCCGCTTCGCGCGCGCGCGCAATCGAAGACGCTTGTCGTCGCGACGTTCCCCGGCACGTGGAACGAGGCGCATCGCAACCTGCTGGCGCCTTACTTCAAGAAGCGCACGGGCGCAAGCGTCACGCAGAGCATCCAACTCGCCACCGAGCAGCTTGCGAAGCTCGAGGCGGCGAAGGGCGGGCGCCCGCCGTTCGACGTCGCGATCCTCGACGAACCGCAAGTGTTCGATGCGGCGAAGCAGGGACTGATCGACGAGTATCCGGAAGCAAAGTCGCCGAACTTCAAGGACCTCTTTCCGGCATATCAGGACAAGTGGGGACCGAAGATTTCGCTGCAGGTGATCGGCATCGGCTACAACCCGAACAAGATCAAGACGCGGCCAAAATCGTATGACGACTTGCTGAATCCCGCTTACAAGGGGCGCGTCGGATTGACGGCGCTGAACAGCCAGCTCGGCATGGCATTCCTCGCCGAATACAACCGCATCCATGGCGGCAACGAGACGAATTTCGACCCGGCGTTCACGGCGCTCAGGAAGCTGTTGCCGAACGTCGGCGCGGTCGCGGCGAACCTCGGCGCGTACGCGACGCTTTGGCAACAGGAGCAGGTCGACATCGCGCCGTACAACTTCAACTTCGTGCAGACGCTGAAGGCGAAGGGCGTGCCAGTCGAGTTCGTCGTGCCCGAGACGGGTCTGGTCGGCTGGACGACAAGCCTGCACCTGACGAAGAACGCGGTCGAGCCGGATCTCGCCGTCCAGTACATCGATTCGCATCTTGCGGCCGACATGCAATCGGAGATGGAGAAGCCGCCCTACGACATCATCCCGACGAATTCGAAGGTGCCGCTGTCAGCCGCGATCATGCAGACCGTCGCCAAGACGCCCGCGGACTTGTCGAAGATCCGCGGTTTCGAGTGGACGAAGATCAATCCGCAGCGTACCGCGCTGATCGAGCGGTTCAATCGCGAGATCAAGCTGTAGGCATCGGATCGATGCGCGACGAATGGCCCCTTGCGCTGCCGCTCGCGGCGCTCTTCGTCGCCTTCTTCGTCGCGCCGTTTTTTGTTCTGCTCGCGCTGAGCCTGCGCGTCGACGTGCAGGTTCACGCGCTTTCGTTCGCACAGTACGCGAAGTTCTTCGGCGACACCTTCAACCTCAGCATCCTGTGGTCGACGGTTTGGCTTGCGATCCGCGCGACGCTGGTCTGCCTGCTCTTCGGTTATCCGATCGCGTGGGTGTGCTCGCGTGCACCGGCGCGCTTCCAGAGCCTGCTCGTGTTTGCCGTGGTGCTGCCGATCCTGACCAGCGTCGTCGTCCGGACGTTCGCATGGATCGTGATCCTCGGTCGTGAAGGCGTCATGAACGACGTGCTGCGCGCATTGCACATCGTCGACCAGCCGGTGCCGCTGCTCTTCACCGAGACAGGCGTCATCACGGTGCTCGCGCAGGTGCAGATGCCGCTGATGGTGCTGCCGCTTTTCGCGACGCTGTCGCGGATCGACCCCAATCTCGCCGACGCCTCGGCCGCGCTCGGCGCCGGCGCCTGGCGAACGTTCTTTCGCGTCACGGTGCCGCTGTCGACGCCGGGTCTTGTCGCCGGCTGCATTCTCGTCTTCTCCGCATGCGCGACGGCGTTTGTCACGCAGACGCTGATCGGCGGCGCGCGCCTCGTCTACATGCCGCTGCATATCTACCAGCAGGCGGTCGGCGCGAACAACTGGCCGTTCGCCGCGGCGATCTCGGTCGTGTTCACGATCGCCGTGATGATCGTGATCTACGTGCTGAACCGCGCGGGGAGCACGAGCAGGGCCTATGGCGACGCTCGTTGAGGACCCCGTGAGCCCGACGGGCCGCCCCAAGGGCGAACCGCGCCCCCTCGGGGGGCAGCGAAGCGACGAAGTCGCGAGCGTGGGGGGATCACATGCCCCACGTGCGCAAAGCATCACTTGGGATGTGCGCTCGCAGCGCGCACTCTTCGGCATCCTGACCGCGATCGCGATCGTGTTCCTGCTCGGCCCGACGATCATCGTGCTGCTGACATCGTTGACCGCGACCGAGTCCTTGCGCTTCCCGCCGCATGGCTATTCGCTGCGCTGGTACAAGGCGCTGCTCGATGCCGACCAGATGCAGGCGGCGGCATGGAACAGCCTGATCGTGGCGTTCTGGACGACGGTGGTTTCGGTGGTCCTCGGCACCGCGGGTGCACTGGGCATCGCGCACGCCGCGTCGCGCTTCGCGCGGGCCGCCGACTTGCTCTTCATGTCGCCTCTGATCCTGCCGGCGCTCGCGTTCGGATTCGCCGCGCTCGTCTACATCCACCAACTCGGATTCCATCCGTCGATCCCGCTTCTGATCGTCGGCCACGTCGTCGTGTGCGTGCCGTTCGTGCTGCGAACGACGATCGCGGCGCTCGCGCAGGTCGACCGCGCGCTCTTCGATGCATCGGCAAGCCTTGGCGCCGGCTGGTGGATGACGTTTCGCCGGGTCACGCTCCCGTTGATCGGCCGGGGCGTGGGCGCCGGCGCGTTTCTCGCGTTCATGGCGTCGTTCGACAACGTCCCCGTGTCGCTCTTCCTCGCCGACGAGCGCACGGAGGTGCTGCCGATTCACCTCTGGCAGCAGATCGACACGAATCTCGACGTGCGCACGGCGGCGATTTCGGGCGTCATCATCATCGTGACAATCGTCCTCATGGTGCTCGCCGAGCGCTTTGCCGGCTTGTCACGCCAGCTTTCCCGGTAGCGAAGACGATGCCTGGAATCTCGATCCACGTCGTCGATGCTACGCGCGGCGTCGTCGCGACGGGGATGCGCGTCGAACTCTTCTCCATCGACGATCCGCGGTCGCGCATCGTCAGCGGCGAGGTCTCCCCGTCCGGTGTCGTCGATGATCCCGCGTTGTCCACGCGATTCGCGCCCGGCGCCTATGAAGTGCAGCTTCACGTCGGCGCCTTCTACGCGCGCGCGGGCTTCGCGCTTCCCGCGGTGCCGTTTCTCGACGTCGCGACGTTTCGCTTCGGCATCGCGGACCCGGCACAGCATTACCACCTGCCGTTCAAGTTGACGCCATGGGGTTATTCGTGCTTCCGCGGCGGTGCGTAGGGGCAAACTCGCGATGGCCGTGACACTCGATCAGTTGAATCGAGCGGATGCCGGCGAGTTCGCCGCGTTGCTCGCCGGCACGTACGAGCATTCGCCGTGGGTCGTCGAAGACGCCTATGCGGCGCGTCCGTTCGCGACGCTCGCGGCATTGAAGCGTGCGCTGGTCGAGGCGGTGCACAACGCGAACGACGATGCGAAAGTCGCGCTGATCCGGGCGCATCCGCAGTTGGCCGGACGTGCGATGCAGACGGCAACGCTGACGCGCGAATCGACGAACGAGCAGTCGCGTGCGGGACTGACGCAATGCACGCCGGACGAGCTCGCGCGGATCGCGCGCCTCAATGCCGATTACGAGGCGCGCTTCGGCTTCCCGTTCATCCTCGCCGTGCGCGGTCCGCGCGGGCTCGGGCTCTCCAAGGACGAGATCTTCGCGACGTTCGAGCGCAGGCTGCGCCATCCGCCCGACGTCGAGCGGGCCGAGGAGCTCCGCAATGTTCATCGCATCGCCGAATTGCGGCTCGACGACAAGCTGGGTTTCGTCCCCGATCTCGGCAATCGCGTATGGGATTGGGCCGAACAGCTCGCCTCGCACAGCGACGAAGGCTTTGCCGAGCGCGGCGAATTGACCGTCACGTATCTCACCGACGCGCATCGCGCGGTGTCGGCGCAACTACGCGAATGGATGCGCGACGAATGCGGCTTCGATGACGTGTCGATCGACGCGGTCGGCAATGTCATCGGCGTCTACCACGGCGAGCATCGCGAAGATCGGCGTCTTCTGACCGGCAGCCACTACGACACGGTCAGAAACGGCGGCAAGTACGACGGGCGTCTCGGCGTGCTCGTGCCGATGGCGGCGGTGCGCGAGCTCGCACGCGCGCATCGCCGGCTGCCGTTCGGCATCGAGGTCGTGGCATTCGCCGAGGAGGAGGGCCAGCGCTACCGAGCAACGTTCCTCGGCTCGAGCGCGCTCACCGGTCACTTCGACGCGAGCTGGCTCGACCAGAAGGACGCCACGGGCATCACGATGCGCGACGCGATGCGTCATGCGCAATTGCCGATCGACGACATCGGCCACCTTCGCCGCGACCCCAAGCGCTACCTTGCCTTCGTCGAGGTGCATATCGAGCAGGGACCGGTGCTGACGCAAGCGGACCTTCCGCTCGGCGTGGTGACTTCGATCAACGGCAGCCTGCGCTACGCCGCCAGGATCGAGGGCATGGCGAGCCATGCGGGGACGACGCCGATGAGTCATCGTCGCGATGCGGCCGCCGCCGCCGCGGAAATCGTGCTCGATGTCGAGCGGCAGGCGGCGCGTGTGGCAGGCGTTGTCGCTACGGTCGGCATGCTCGACGTGCCGAGCGGTTCGATCAACGTCGTGCCCGGGCATTGCCGATTCACCATCGACGTTCGCGCGCCGACCGATGCGGTGCGCGACGCATGCGCGAACGACATTCTCGCGGGCGCCAGTCGCATCTGCGAGCGGCGCGGCGTCTCGTGCACGATCGAAGAGACGATGGAGGCGGGCGCGGCGCCGTGCGCCGATGACTGGCGCGATCGCTGGTCGCGTGCCGTGTCGAGTCTCGGCCTGCCGGTTCACCTGTTGCCGAGCGGCGCGGGCCACGACGCGATGAAGCTCGCCGAGATCATGCCGCAGGCGATGCTGTTCGTGCGCGGTCAGAACGGCGGCATCAGCCACAATCCGCTGGAATCCGTCACGAACGACGATGCCGACCTCGCGGTGCGCGCGTTCGTCGCATTCGTCGAGGGGCTTGCCGCCGAACGTTGATCCCCGCCGGTCGTCTTCCGCGAAAACAGCGGGGCGGATGCTACACTGGTTCCGCGATGGAGCGCGCGTTTCCCCACGGAACCCGGCTGTGACGGCGCTCGCGGTTTCCGACGCGCCTGACGGACGACGCGTTCTCGCACTTTCCGGGCGCCTCGACGCGAACTCGATCCGCGACGTATGGGCCGAGGGACGCCGCGCCATCGCGGCCGCGCCGGGCCGGCGCGTCGTCGTCGATGCCTCGAAGGTCGATTATTGCGATGGCGCCGGCGTCGCGCTTCTCGTCGATCTCATCTCGCGACGCAAGCCCGGCGAAGTGCAGGTCGCGAACCTCGCGCCCGCGTTCGAGACGCTGCTGCAGCAATTCGATCTCCACGCGATCGCGCACGACCAGGATCCGCCGCCGAAACGGCGCGGAACCATCGATGAAGTCGGCCTCTACGCCGCAGGCATGGCGGCCGACATGCGCGCGCAGATCGTCTTCATCGGCGAAACCACCGCGGCCCTCGCGCACGCGCTACTGCATCCGGCATCGGTCCGCTGGAAGGACGTCTGGCGCATCTGCGAGCGCGTTGGCGCCGATGCGCTGCCGATCGTCGCGTTGATCTCGTTTTTGCTCGGCGTGATCCTCGCGTTCGAGTCGGCGATCCCGATGCGCAGATTCGGCGCCGAGATCTTCGTTGCCGACCTGGTCGGGCTCGCGATGCTGCGCGAGCTCGGCCCGCTGATGACGGCGATCCTCCTCGCGGGGCGCTCCGGCGCCGCGTTTGCCGCCGAGATCGGCACGATGACCGTGAACCAGGAAGTCGATGCGCTCACCACGATGGGCCTCGACCCGGTGCGCTTTCTCGTTACGCCGCGTATCATCGCGGCGCTTTTGATGACGCCGCTTCTCACACTTTTCGCGGACCTGATCAGCCTGATCGGCGGCGCGGTGACGCTGACGAGCTTCTCGATTCCCTACGTGACGTTCATCCACGAAGTCGAAGGCATCGTCGACTACGCCGATTTCATGGCCGGGTTCGTCAAGTCGTTCGTGTTCGCGATATTGATTGCCGGCATCGGCTGCCTGCGCGGCCTGCAGACGAGCGCGGGTGCGTCTTCCGTAGGCGACGCGGCAACGCGTGCGGTCGTGTCGGGAATCGTGCTGCTCGTCGCGGTCGACGGTCTCTTTTCCATCATCTATTACGTGCTCGATATCTGATGAACGAGCCGCGCGACGACGATGACAAGGTGATCATTCAGGTGCGCGACCTGACGGTCGGCTACGCGGGCGTGCCGCTGCTCGAGCACCTGAACTTCGACGTCAAGGCGGGCGAAATCTTCGTGATCCTCGGCGGCTCGGGCAGCGGCAAGAGCACGCTCTTGAAGCACATGATCGGGCTCGACGAGCCGATCGCCGGCAGCGTGCTGATCGACGGCGATGACATCGTTACGGCGGAAGGCGACGCGCGCCGCGCGATTCTGCGCAGGATCGGCGTCATGTACCAGTCGGGTGCGTTGTTCGGCTCGATGACGCTTTCGGAGAACGTGCGCCTGCCGCTCGAGGAGTACACCGACCTCACGTCGGACGAGATCGAGCTGATCGCGCGCATGAAGCTTTCGCTCGTCGGGCTCGCGCTTTTCACCGGACACGTTCCGGCCGAGATTTCGGGCGGCATGCAGAAGCGCGCGGCGATCGCGCGCGCGATGGCGCTCGATCCGATGATCCTCTTCCTCGACGAGCCGTCCGCCGGGCTCGATCCGATCACGTCGGCCGAGCTCGACGCGCTGATCAAGCGGCTGTCGCGCAATCTCGGCGTGACGTTCGTCGTCGTCACGCACGAGCTTCCGAGCATCTTCGCGATCGCCGATCGTGTAATCATGCTCGATCGCCGCGTCAAGGGGATCGTCGCCGAGGGCGACCCGCGGAAACTTCGTGACGAGAGCAAGGACGCGTGGGTGCGTCAGTTCTTCAACCGGGAGGCCGAGCCGGCGCTGGCATGAAAGGCATCAACTGACATGAGCCGGAACGCCAACTACTTCAAGCTCGGGCTGTTCGTCATCGGCGCGGTGATCGCCGGCATTCTCGTCCTGACGATCATCGGCACCGGGCGCTGGTTTCGCCCGCGCACGACGATCGAGACGTATTTCAACGAGTCGGTGCAGGGACTCGACCTCGGATCGAAGATGAAGTATCGCGGCGTGACGATCGGCGAGGTGACGCGAATCAGCTTCACCTATGTTCAGTACGAGTTCGACAAGCCGATGAACCAGCGCAAACGCTACGTGCTCGTCGAGGCGCAGATCGAGCCCCGTCTCGTCGGCGGACGCGCTGCGAACGACATCACGACGCCCGAGTCGAGCAAGATGGAGGTCGAGCGCGGATTGCGCGTGCATCTCGCGCCGCAGGGCATCACCGGCACCGATTACCTCGAGCTCGACTACACGGATACCCCGGCGCCGACGCTGCCGATCGACTGGACGCCCGACCATATCTACATCCCGAGCACGCCGTCGACGGTGACGACGTTCGTGAACGCAGCGACGGAAATCCTCGATCGGCTGCATCGGCTCGACATCGAAACGACCGTCGCGAACCTGAATCGCCTGCTCACCACCGCGAACGAGCGCGTCGCGAGCCTCGACACCGCGACGATCTCGCAGCGCGCCGAACAGACGTTCTCGAAGATCGATCGCACCCTCGACAGCCTGCAATCGAAGAAGGTCAGCGACGAGGCGGTCGGACTCATCGCCGAGCTTCGGCAGACCAACGGCGAGCTTCGCAAGATCCTCGCCGATCCGGCGTTCACGAAATTGCCGGGGCAGACGTCGGCAACGCTCGAAAGCGTGCGCGCGCTCGTCGGCAATCCCGCATTGCCGCAGTCGATCGCGCACCTCGAGCGCACGCTCGCTCGACTCGATCGCATTTTCGGCGGTGGCGAAGCGGATCTCGCGACGACGTTCCAGAACCTGCGCCAGATCACCGACAATCTGCGCGACCTGACCGAGGACGCGAAGCGATACCCGTCGAACGTGCTGTTCGGCGCGCCGCCGCGCCCGCTGGAGCCGGCCAAATGACAATCTGGGTGCTGTTCGCCGTCACACTCTTGGCCGGTTGCAGCGCGCTGACCCGCGAGTCGCCGGTTCGGCAGACGTTCCTGCTCGAAACGCCCGCGACGCCCGTTGCCGCGCACACTCAGTCCGCGACGCTCCGGGTCGGCACCATCAACGTTGCGGCGCCGTTCCGCGGCAAGACGTTCGTCTATCGGCTTGGCGACCTGCGTTTCGAGACCGACTATTACGTCGAATTCCTCGTGCCGCCTGCGACGATGCTGACCGAGCAGACGGCCCGCGCGCTCGAACGCGCGAAGCCGTTCGCGGACGTTGCGGGGCCGGGCAGTTCAACCGATGCCGCGTGGACCCTCGACGGTTTCGCATCGGCGCTCTACGCGGACCTGCGCGATAAGGACAAGCCGGCCGCCGTGCTCGACATCGCGTACTACCTGACGCCGACCGGCGCTGCGCAGCAGACGCCGATATGGACCCGCGAATATCACGAGCGCGTGCCGATGCGCGATGCCGGCGCCGCCGCGTATGCGGATGCGCTCAACAAGGCGTTCGCCGCGATGATCGCGCATCTCGCAAGCGATCTCGGAAGCGCTCGACTGCCGAAGTCGTAGCGCGAAGCAGCGACCGGGTCCGGACGCCGCGCCTGGTCGCAACCGCGGCCGCCCTGTCGCAGCATTTCGCATTTCGTCGTTTGACCGTTGAGCCGGTGCGTTTTCGCTGGCCACAATCCGTCGTCGCACCGTGCTCGGGAGATGGATATGTGGTCAGGAATCGTCGCATCCGCAATCATCGTCGGTGCCGTGTCGTCGCAGGCGTTCGCGCAACCCGCGTCGACGGATTTCACCGCGCAGATCGCCTGGTGCGCGCAGGACAAGGGCGCGCCGGACTGTCCCGTGACCTACCAGACGCTCCGCGCGGACGACTGCCTGAGCAGCAACGAGAACCGGTCATGCCTGATTCGCCTTGCCAGGGAAGCCGCGGCGGCGGGTAATTGCGGCCGCGCGTACCAACTGGTGTACGCGTGTCAGTGCAACGGTTCGCAGGAGTCCGGCCGCAGCGTCATCGCGGCGGCGGGACAGAACGCCGTATGCAAATACCTGGAGGGCGGCTGAACACGCGGAAGCCGACCCGCCGCGCGTCAATCGAGGCGCGCAACGAGATCGTGCGCATCTGCCGACACGACGCGCACCTGCGCGAACTCGCCTGGCACAAGCCGCGCCCCGTTGGCGATTCGCACGATGCCGTCGATCTCCGGCGCGTCCGCGCTCGATCGCGCGATCGCAACATCGCGATCGATATCGTCGACGAGCACGTCGATGTTGCTGCCGACCTTCGCCCGTAACCGCGCGGCGCTGATCTGTTCCTGCACGGCCATGAAGCGCGCGCGCCGCGCTTCCTTCTCCGCGTCGGGCACCGCACCGGGCAGCGCATTGGCGGCAGCGCCATCGACGGGCGAATAGGCGAAGCAGCCGACGCGATCGAGCTTCGCTTCGCGAAGGAACGCAAGCAGGTCCTCGAACTCGGCCTCGGTCTCGCCCGGAAAGCCGACGATGAACGTGCTGCGAAGCGCGATGCATTCGTTCGCTGCGCGCCACGCGTGCACGCGTTCGAGTACCTTCTCCGGGGCGGCCGGTCGCTGCATCAAGCGCAGGATGCGCGGGCTCGCGTGCTGAAACGGCACGTCGAGGTAGGGGAGGAGACCGCCGTCGCGCGGCGCGCTCGTCATCAGCGAGACGACGTCGTCGATGTGCGGATACGGATAGACGTAGTGCAATCGCACCCACGCACGGTGCAGGCGGCCGAGCGCGTCGAGCTCGCGGCAGAGCTCCTGCATTCGCGTGCGAAGCGGCCGTCCTTGCCAGAAGCCCGTGCGGTAGCGGACGTCGACGCCGTAGGCGCTCGTGTCCTGCGACACGATGAGAAGCTCGCGGACTCCCGCGCGCAGGAGGCGCTCGGCTTCCGCGAGCACCTCCCCGATCGGGCGCGAGACGAGATCGCCGCGAAGCGACGGGATGATGCAGAAGGTGCAGCGGTGATTGCAGCCTTCGCTGATCTTCAGATATGCGTAGTGACGCGGCGTGAGCTTGATGCCGATGTCGCCAAATGAGGGCGGCACGAGATCGACGAATGGATCGTGCGGCTTCGGAAGCTCGGCGTGTACGGCCGCCATCACCTCGTGCGTCGCGTGCGGGCCGGTGACCGCGAGCACCTTGGGGTGGATCGAGCGCACGAAGTCGCCGCCCGCCTTCGCGCCGAGGCAGCCGGTGACGATCACCTTGCCGTTTTCGGAGAGCGCCTCGCCGATCGCGTCGAGCGACTCGGCGACCGCCGCGTCGATGAAGCCGCAGGTGTTGACAACGACGAGATCGGCGTCGGCGTACGACGGCGAGATGGCGTAGCCCTCGGCGCGCAGTTGCGTCAGCACCTGCTCGGAATCGACGAGCGCCTTCGGACAGCCGAGCGAGACGAACCCGACGCGCGGCGCATCGACGGTGGCATCTCGGCGGGGCATGGCGAACGGTTCCGGGAACGAGGCGACGAACCTGTCGTCGCCCGAGTTGCGATGTTGCAGCGCGACGAGCCGATTCAGAACTTCATCGCTTCGATTCGTCGTCCGGCGGGGTATGCGGCGGCGCGCCAAACGTCGGAAACGGGAATGCCGAGAACATGCCGCGCGTCTGGTCCTGCATGCGCTGCTGCATGTCGATGAAGAGCTTCGCGCTCTGTTCGAGGTAGTTGCCGAGCATCCCCTGCATCGCCGGCGCCTGCATCTGCATGAATTGCTTCCACAGCTCGGGCGTCAGCATCATCTTGTCGCCGTACACCTGCTTCGCCTGCTCGGAGAGCTTCTTCTGGATCGCGAGGAACGCCTGCACGTTCTGCTCGATGTACTGGCCGATGATCGTTTGCTGCGCCGTGCCATAGAAGCGGATCATCTGCGCGAGCATGTCCGAGCTGAACATCGGCATGCCGCCCGCCTCCTCGTCGAGAATGATCTGCAGAAGGATCTGGCGCGTCAGGTCGTCGTTGCTCTTCGCGTCGACGACACGAAAGGCGACCCCGTCGAGGACCATCTGCTTCACGTCCGCGAGCGTGATGTAGCCGCTGTTAGCCGTGTCGTACAACCGGCGGTTCGGGTACTTCTTGATCGTGCGCACGTCGGGCGCCATGGGTTACGAGCCCTCGAAGGTTATGGTCATTATAAATGCCTGATTTCTCGGGGCTTTGAAAGGTTTGCCGGACGGGTTGGCGTCGCCATGCTGCGATGCACAAAAAAAGCTTGACTTGGCCGAATCGAGCCCCTACAATGGGTTTTGTGCGGTGCAGCATCGACGGCAAAAATAAGCCACCGAAGCCACCGATTTCAAGGCGGGTTGCCGGGAAGCGCGCCTGCCACGACTAACCGGGTCGTCGACCCGCCATTTTCGAGGACATGTCATGTACAACGCATCGGAATCATTCAGCGAGTTCAACCAGGCGAACGTCGCGAACGCGATCAAGCTTGCGTCGTTCTCCATCGAGAACGCCGAGAAGCTCGTCAACCTGAACATCAACGCGGCCAAGCTCGCGATCGCGCAGGCGATCGAGGGCGCGCAAGCGGCGGCGTCGGCGAAGGATGTCCAGGAACTGCTCGACCTTCGCGCGAAGCTTGCCGAGGTCGGCGTGCAAAGCGCGACCGGCTACTCGCGTACGCTCTACGAACTGTCGTCGGAAGCACAGGCCGGCTTCTCGGCGCTCGCCGAGGAAACGTGGAAGGCCTACACGAAGGGTGTTGCCTCGTGGGTTGAAAAGGCCAGCCAAACCGCGCCTGCCGGCTCGGACATGGCGGTCAACGCGTTCAAGTCGACGTTCGCCGCATCCACGGCCGCGTTCGACCAGTTCCAGAAGGCGACGCGTCAGGTGGTCGACCTCGCCGACGCGAGCGTACGCGCCGCGACCGATTCAGCGACGAAGGCCGCCGTCACGGCAACCGCGAAGGCGAAGCGCGCGAGCTGATGCACGACGCGTGGCGTGGCGGGTGCTCTTGAATCGCATGTGCCCGCCCCAAAGTCGCATGTCTGGTGACGTCTCCTCTGTATCAATTCTCTCCTCCTGATTGATACAGCCTAGACCCCGCGGGCTACGCGCCTGCGGGGCTTTTTTTGGCGTGTCGCTTGCTCCCGACGATTCGCAGTCGCCCGAATACGCCGGCCGTGTCGCTCGTTGGCCGATGGCGACGCGCTTCAGTGCCGATGATGCATCGGCATGGTCATCGACGAGGTTTGTGGAAGCGTCTTCAGCGCGGCGCTGATCTGTGCATCGCGTGCCGCACCATTCGCGGGCACGCCGGCGAAGCGCGCGCGCACGATGCCCGCCTTGTCGATCAATAGCTCGGCGTGCGAGGCCTTGTCGCCAACGAACATTCGATAGACGTCCGCTACGTTGTCGTCGACGACAGCGGAGACAATGGCGTGATCCGTGTTGGCCTTGGTCGATCCATTCGATGCGATCGCGATCACGCGAAGCTTTCCGTGCACCGTGTGCGCATACGAAGCGAGCTCGGTAAGCCGCGCGGCGGATGCGGGCATGGTGTAGAGGACGATCAATGCGGGCGT
>Ga0070731_10003616_pt1 | contig 13827 bp, 12 predicted proteins | sample Coa_R1_2_FD_66448 | JGI IMG/M metagenome (GOLD analysis project Ga0070731, IMG submission 66448) | Surface soil microbial communities from Centralia Pennsylvania, which are recovering from an underground coalmine fire - Coalmine... | ecosystem: Environmental > Terrestrial > Soil > Unclassified ... | reverse complement strand
GGAATGCTGCCGTCTTCGCTGACGATTGCCAGGGTGAGCGGGCGTGCGGCAGCCTTGCGCTCGCGGGCTGTGGTGAGCAGCAGCGCGGCTTCTGGCTGCTTCTCCCAATCGATGATTACGATCTGAAAACTCTGTTGCGTAACTTTCTCGACGGCAGAGACGGCCTCGGGGCAGAGATCTGCCTCTACGCCAAGATCGGTCAGCGCCTGGAGAATAGGCGCAGCCGTTCCTTCGTCGGAGCAAAACAGAAGGCAGCGAAGGGCCATGCTCCTACAGATTAGGGGCAGGGAGTAACTGCGGCAAGATTACCGTGGGGGCCGCAAGGCTTGAATTCCTGCACTGCAGGTACATGTACTACTGGGGCAGGCTGCTAGAATGCTCCGGCGCTCGGGGCAAGGAAACGCGTGCAAATTAGCGCCCTGATCCTCTTCGCATTCGTACCCCAAAGAGACGAGAGCAACGAATGCTTGAACAGAACTACTGGTTGACGACCACCCGGATGCCCAGTGCCAACGGCAGCCGACCGCTCCCCGAGCAGGTGGACGTGGCCGTCATTGGCGCGGGCTTTACTGGCCTTTCCGCCGCACGCACTCTTGCGATGCGCGGCGCGAAAGTTGCGGTGCTCGAATCGGAGACGATCGGTTGGGGCGCCAGTTCGCGCAATGGCGGAATGGTGCTGACCGGGATGAAGCTTGGCGTCAACCAGCTCATCTCGATGTACGGGCGCGAACTCACGCAGAGAATGTACGCGGCGTCTCTTGCCTCGATGGACTGTGTGGAGCAGATCGTTCGCGAAGAAGCAATTGAATGCAATTTCTCGCGCTGCGGACATCTCGAAGTCGCCTGCAAGCAAAAACATTTCGACGACTACTCTCGCCAGGCTGAAGTGATTGCCCGCGAGTTCCATCACACGCTGCGGGTCGTGCCGAAGAGCCAGTTGAATTCCGAAATTGGGTCAAGTATTTACTTCGGAGGCATGGTCGACGAAGTCAGCGCCGGTTGCAATCCTGCGCGGTATGTTGCTGGGCTCGCCCGCGCTGCCATGAAGGCCGGAGCTGAAATCTTTGAGCACACTCGCGTCGAGAGCATCGAGCGTCAATCGCGCCAGGGCGAGTTGGGCTGGAAGCTCAACACTTCCCGCGGCTCGCTATTGGCCCATGAAGTCTTCGTCGGCACCAGCGGATACACGGGTCGTGCGACTCCTGCGTTACAAAAGAAGCTTATCCCCATTGGCTCGTTCATCATCACGACCGAAGTTTTGCCCGAATCTGTGGCCCGCGAACTCAGCCCGCGTAACCGCATGATCTACGACTCGAAGAACTTTCTCTACTACTACCGCCTCACCCCCGACCGCCGCATGCTGTTCGGCGGACGCGCCGCATTTTTCCCCGAAACCACGCAGACCGTGCGCCGGAGCGCCGAAATCCTGCGCCGCGGCATGATCGACGTCTATCCGCAACTGAGCGACGCCAAAATCGATTACGTCTGGGGCGGCACGCTCGACTTCGCCTTCGACATCATGCCGCACGCCGGACAACTCGACGGTATGTACTATGCGGTCGGATACGCGGGCCACGGCGTCGCCATGGCGACCTATCAGGGTCAGAAGACTGCAGAATTGATGGCTGGAGACAAGCCGGAGAATCCGTTCGTAGGGATTGAATTCCCCGGCGCTCCGCTCGGTTTGTACAACGGCAAGCCGTGGTTCTTACCGTTCGCCGGAGCGTGGTACAAGTTTCTGGATTGGGTCAGCTGAGCTCTACTGGTGTGCCCCGTCCTTGTCTCGCGGTTTGTTTACGAGACAGGGCGAGGATTTGATCGTGGCACAAAGAACGCGCCTCAAGATGACAAGGCGCGTTGGAACCATCGCTGAATCCCGTAAACAACTGGTCCCGACGCAATCGCGATCCCGCCACCGATTGTTGCGAACTTGTCACCACCAACGAGCGCGACGAGCGCCATGAGCACGGGTGCGGCGACAACGTAGAGCAATCCCATTCGCCCGCCGGGGATCTTGAACGATCTCTTCAGCTCCGGTTGTGTACGCCGCAGCTTCCATGCCGAGAGCACCGTTAATACCGTGGTTGCTGAGCGCAGCCAGATATATACCGAGATGAGCTGCGCCAGACTCTGCCACGCGAGCAATGCGTAAATCGCAGCGGAGAACACAATCGCCAGCCACGGGGTTTCGTAGCGCGAGTGTTTGCGAGTCAGCACCTGAGGAAGATATCCATCTTCCGCCATCGCGAACGGCATGCGAGTCGTGGTAAGGATCGTGCTGTTAAGCAGAGCGACGAAGCCTACCATCGCAGCGAGAGTCATCCACGTGCCGAGCCACGCACCTCCGTGGAATGAGCCGCCCTGCATCGAACCACCGATGATTGCGGCTGCGTCAGAGAAATATCCGGAATGCCACTTCTCCCATTCACCGGCAGATGCCAGCCCTGCGAGCGCCGGCAGAAAGTACGCCGCCATCGACAGAGGTACCACCATCGCGAGCGCCCGCGGATAAGCCTGTTGCGGATTCTCGACTTCTTCGGCCACAGTCGAAAGTTGTTCATAGCCCGAGTACAGCCATAACCCCAGCGCGAGACCCACGCCAAACACCTTGAAGGTCGGCTGATGCGGAGGAATCCACGGCAGAAACGGATTGTGATGCCAGTGGAGCAGGCCGATCACGATCATGATTGCCACAGGGATGAAAATGAAAACTTCGAGCGCGGTTGCGAGTTGGCCGACCATCTGGATGCCGCGTACATTGATCCACGTCAACACTGCAATCAGCGCCACCGAGACGAAGTAGTGCTCCCACCACGTCATCTTCGGGAAGGGATACTTCAGATAGTCGGTGAACAGTACGGCATACGCGCCGCCCAGCAGAAACGATGCCGACCAGTTCCACCATCCGGCGAGAAATCCCCAGAAGTCGCCGAAGGCCGCGCGCGTCCAGCGATAGAAGCCCCCCTCGACGGGCATTGCGGTCGTCAGCTCCGCCGATACCAGCGACACCGGAATGCACCAGAAGAGCGGCAGCACCAGGAGATAGATCAGTGTCATCCCTGGGCCGGAGGTCGTGACCATGTCCTCGAGCCCGAAGGGTCCGCCCGTCGTGTAGGAGAACATGACGAAGACCAGATAGAAGAGGCCGGCCTTTTTCAGCGCGGATGATTTGTTGTCAGTGGTCAAAAGAGTGAATTGCGGATTGTTGATTTCTGATTGGTGAATGAAAATCTCTAAGTCTTGGCGCTTCAATCAGCAATCAAAAAACAGCAATGCTTCACGCGGCCAGCGTTCCTGACAGCGCGCCTTCCAGTTCTAGCAGCTTGCGCTTCAGGTCGAGCCCGCCGCCGTAGCCGCACAGGGTTCCATCCGAGGCGATCACGCGATGACAGGGAACGACGATGGCCACTGGATTCCGATTGTTCGCCATCCCGACGGCGCGAAATCCCTGGGGCCGGCCAACTGCGCGAGCGATGTCACCGTAAGATCGTGTCTCGCCATACGGAATCGCCGTAAGTGCTCGCCAGCATGCAAGCTGAAAATCGGTGCCGCGCAGATCGAGCGCAAACGTAAATTCGCGTCGCTTGCTCTCGAAATACTCGTCCAATTCCCGGACGTACGCTTGCATTGCGCTCTGAGATTCCTCGAACCTAAGCCCTTTCGCTTCGGCCCGATGATCGCGAGGATTCGGACGAATAGTCTGCTGGCCCGGAAGGCGTGCTTCAAACTCCAACGCCACTAAACCCCGGTCCGAGGCGGCCAGGAAAAGTGGTCCGACTGGCGACGTAAACATCGTGGAATGAAGCGTTTCCATAAGAATTCCCAGATCGCGGTGAATCCGGCGGTGCTCAACCGCGCCATAACCATAGCACGAGCCTTCGGTGCCCGCCGCGGCATAAGTTACAAGACTGGTTGACAGAACCGCCTTTTTCGACGAAAGTGGCTGCTGCAATTTGAGCTTGGGGAAAGCTTAACGTTGAAAAAAGCCTTTATTGTTCTTGCGGCCATTGTGCTCGCACCCGTTCTTATCGTGAGTCTTGCGGTTTGGGCCGCTGGAGACTGGCATACCGTCGGCCTGACCGAGAGCGGCGACAAAGTCTCTGTTAGTTCGGTTCGTGTCCTTAAGAACGACCAGAGGCTGGCACTGGTACGCGTCGAGTACAAAGAGCCGGCGGAACTTCCGCAAGGTGGACCATTTGTGGAGATGCGCGCCCGCGTGCGCTTCAACTGTGCCAGCGGCGCTGCCGCTCCCACGACCGAATGGTTTTACTCCCGTGACCACAGTGGACGCTTCGTGGTCAGCAAGAAAGCCACGCACGACGATCAGTTCGGCAAGTATCCCGAAGGCGGTTTCGCCGACCTGGTCAGTAAGAACGTCTGCGGCCAGACTAAGTAGACCGCCGTTCACCACGGACCAACCCATTCACTCCTGACTACCCGACTCTGGCCCCTCAAATCGAGGAGTGCTCTAGCGATGTTGCGTCAACTGTCTCCACCGCTTGTATTCATTTCATTCGCCTTCGGAGATGCCAATGCAAAGTCGACACCTGCAGCCCCGATGTGAATGAATGAATTCCAATCGTGAACGAAAAATCGACAGCAGAAGGCGCCAGTGGGCAGCTTCGGCTTTATTTGTTCGAACAGGGGGAAGTCATGCGCATCTTCGGGAAGGCCATCTACGGTTATCCCCTTGCGTTTAGGACCGAAAAGGTGATCTGTGTCTGGTGGTTCTATTGATACATAATAAATTCCGCGCACCATCAGCACAGCGCGCGCATACACATCACGATCAGGGCTCTCCGGCAAATTTGTCCGCAATCGTAGCTTCACAGTCGCCACATGCTCCTCGTAATCCACAGTTAGGGCGGTTATCTCTGCGTCGTCTAAACCATTCGGAAATCGGCGGTCCAATTCGTCAAAGGTCATTTGCCCACCTTTACCCGACAGCAATCAAACTTCACATTAGACATCACTTCTCGGCTCTCTGTGAGACTCTCAAGCAACTCAATTGTCGAAATCAGGCCAGTGCACTCATTGACGCACGTAATGGCTGTCTCGTTGCACCTTGGGCGGCAGAACTGAAGCCTGGCCTTTCCAGAAGCGAGTTCCGAGATAATCTTTGACTATTATTTACTCAGCGCGAATGCCACATACACTCCACCGGATTTTGACTTCGGATCCTTGCCCCCGCCAGCCGCGATCGCCACGAACTGCCGTCCGTCTACTTCGTATACCGCGGGTGTTGTGTTTGCGGAGAACGGTAGCGTCGTCTCCCATAGCAGCGCGCCGGTGGCCTTGTCGAAGGCTCGAAATTTCTTGTCGAAGTTTGTGGCCGCGATGAACACCAGCCCGCCGGCCGTCACTACCGGACCACCGTAGTTTTCCGTGCCTGTATTTTCCTGACCAGCCGCCGCCAGATCCGGATATTCACCCAGCGGAATCTTCCACACGTATTCTCCGGTGTTGAGATTGATCGCATTCAAGGTGCCCCATGGAGGCGCCACTGCCGGGTAGCCATCTGGATCCAGAAACTTGTGGTATCCGGTAAAGTGATATTTCATCGCCGTTGGCGCGGGCCCGGAACTTGTTATTTCTTTCTTGCCGTTTTCGGCAGTGCCTCCGCTCATCACGTAGGAGAGCAACCCGTACCAGCGATCACTGTCATTCTCTAGGTTAGCGAAGCCGGGCATGCGTCCCTTGCCATTCCTGATCGTTGCAGCGACATCGGCGAAGTGCATCCGATCACCCACGCCTACTAGCGACGGAATCGCGGGCGGCGATCCCGCCATCTTTTCGCCATGGCAGACAGCGCACTGATTCAGATACAAAGCTTTCGGAGTGTCCTCCGCGCTGTTCTCGGCGAGCGCTCCAGTCCATGCGACGTCGTTGGCATTGACGTAGAGAATTCCGGTCTCCGGATCGGCTGCCGCGCCGCCCCACTCCGCTCCGCCATCGAATCCGGGGAAAATAACCGTGTCTTTCCCCACGCTGAATGGAACAAATTGGCCTTCGCTGCGAAAGCTGCGGAATTTTTCGAGCGCCCATTGATGCGCTTCCGAAGTGCGCTCGCTGAGAAGACTCTCTGTGAGCAACTGACGCGCAAAGGGCGCCGGTTTCGCAGGCAGGCATTGTTGCTGGGCCGCCACTTCTCCCGGCACATCGCTTGGGGGATAACTTCGGCACTCGATCGGAAACAGCGGATTCCCGTTTGCGCGGTCGAAGAGAAACACGAAGCCTTGCTTCGTCGTCTGCGCGACGGCGTCTACTTTCTTGCCATCTCGCTGCAGCGTCATCAAAACCGGAGGCGCGGGGAAATCCCGGTCCCAAAGATCATGCTTCACTGCCTGAAAGTGCCAGATGCGCTCGCCGGTTTCGGCATTCAGAGCGATCAGGCTATTGGCGAATAGATCGTCGCCAACCCGATCCGCCCCGTAGAAGTCGAAAGCAGCCGAACCCGTGGGAACATAGACGATCCCCCGATTTGTATCGACCGTCATTCCGGCCCAGTTGTTCGCGGCGCCGCTGGTTCTCCACGCCTCTTTCGGCCATGTGTCATATCCCAACTCGCCGGGATGCGGAATGGTATGAAATGACCACCGCAGCGTGCCCGTGCGCACGTCATACGCACGTACGTCGCCCGGAGATGCGGGCAACGTCTCCGACTCGCGTCCACCCACGATCATGAGGTCTTTGTAGATCACCGCCGGAGTCGTCAGGTAAATCGACTGCGCCGCAGGGTCGCGTCCCAAGTCTTCGCGCAGATCGAGGCGGCCGTCTTTGCCGAAGCTTGCAATCGGCTTGCCGGTCGCGGCATCAAGCGCGTAGACGAAGTTCATCACGGCGACTACGATTCTGCGGTCTTTGCCTCGCCGATCTCTGCTATTGCGCTCTTTGCCATCGCTCCAAAAAGCCAGCCCGCGATCCGGTTGCGTCCCCACAATTCCTGAATCAAATTTCCACAACAACTTTCCCGTGGCCGCGTTCAGAGCAAACACTTTCTCGGAAGGTGTCAACCCGTAGAGCACTCCGTCGACAACAATCGGGCTTGACTGCAGCCCTCCGGTTTCTTCCGTGTCAAACGTCCAAGCGACTTTGAGTTGCTGAACATTCTTGCGATTGATTTGCTGTAGAGAAGAGAAGTGATTGTTGTCGGCCGTTCCCCCATACACAGGCCAATCCTGCTCGTGCTTCTTGCCCCCTAGGCCTCCCGCGCCGACGGACTGAGTGATCGCGGTCACAAACACAGCAAGAACGAGCCAGGCCGACATTGTCGCGAGTCTCATTTGCCTCCCCGAAGTTCTCATTCGTTTATTTTCCAGCTCCTGCGCACTCACCTTCGGCATTTTCCGAGGCTCCAGCCGCTGATTCTAGAACATGCAGGCGTCGCCGGTACTTCTGGAGTGAAGCCGGAAGAAGATTCTCAGAGATCCTAAAACCTCCGTAACCTCGCGATCACTTCCACGCGACCTTGCTTTGAGCTTATGCTGGTAACGAAGTCGGGAGAACGCGAACCCGAGTTCAACCCACCTTCGTATGGATTCACTTCGACTTTATGGGCTGGTCGCAGCCGGCAGCGTCGCGCTACTGGGAGCTTACGCGCTGCTGCGGCGCAAGCCCAAGACGGCCGACGACCTGGAGCGCGAGCGCAGGGCCTGGCTCGAATCCACTGGCCGGATTACCGACGGCACTGTAATCGATGTGCAGGAACTGGCGGCCGCCAAGACTTATCACGCCGCCATCATGCTGATCTATAAGTACGACGTCGCTGGCGTCTCTTATGAGTGCTCTCAGGACGTAACCTACCTGCGGCAGTGGATCAATCTGCACTCCTGCCGCCTCGGCTTGCACACTTCCGTAAAGTACGATCCGCAAAATCCAGGAAACTCGCTCGTGGTTTCCGAAAACTGGATGGGCTTGCGCCAATAGTGCGCGCGTGTCGAGACGCTACTGTCCCCAGCTGAGCTTCATGACAGTGTTGTGTTTGTTGAGGATGATCTGCAAAGCCTTGGTGCCGCCGCCAATGAACTCTGCTGAAACCGTTCTCGATAGATCGATCGTCTCGTCGGCCGACAGGGTTCTGAAGCGAAGCGTATGTTTTCCGGCGGGAATTTTCAGGGTCTCCGACTCGACACCATGCAAGCCATTGAATACGACGAGGTGCTTCTGCGAGGCACCATGCAGAGGACGCGTCAGCATCAGCTTATCGTCGACCCAAACGAATAGAGTCGCATCCTTGAACTGATGCTGCACTGCCAGATCGAGAGTGGAGAGCGGCACCACGATTTGCGTTGCCGTGTGCGCTGCTGCAGCGTGACTTTTCCGCGGAGTTACGGTGCTGGATGAGGCGGCTTGCGCACCGGGAGCGGTTCCCGTGCTAGCCACATCTTTGGCCGGACTCGGCGTCCCGCCGCTGGAACTGGGCGGGTTCGTGGGTGAGATGTAAGCCCCATTTGTTTCTGCTTTGGGGGACGTTACCATTTGTCGTGATTGGGCGTACACGAATACCAGAACGATGAGCGTTGCAGCACCTAGAATTAGATCCCGCAGCGGCGCCTTCTGAATCACTGTGTGGGCTAACTTTCCCGCCCGCTCCAACTCAGTCACGGGATTTGTTGCAACGTCCGCTTGCCCGGTTTTGCCGGTGCGCGTGATGGAACTTCTGGTTCCAGTGCCGGTGATGGCCGCTACGCGCAGTGCGGTTGTGGTCGAGCCTGGCTTGTAGAGTTGCTGCAACTGGCGCACATCTTCGGCGAATTCAGCGCCCTTCTGATAGCGTTGCTCTCGGTCCTTCGCCATCGCTCGCCCGATTACTTCGTCCAATTCCGGAGGCAGGCTTAGGTCCAATGCGCTCGCGGGTAATGGCTCACGATTCGTTACCTTGAAGCAGACCGTAGTCGCGCTATCCCCGTGGAAAGGAGAATGGCCTGTCACCATGGCATACAAGATGACACCCAGTGAAAATAGATCGGAGCGGCCGTCGACTCCTTCGCCGCTCAGTTGTTCCGGCGCCATGTAGGCCGGAGTTCCCAGCACTCTTCCCGGCAATGTGAAGTGAGCCAGGTTCAGTTTGGCGATACCGAAGTCGGCGATTTTAGCGTGGCCATCTTCAGTAACAAGAATATTTCCAGGCTTGACGTCGCGATGAATCACGCCCTGGGCGTGAGCATAGTCCAGAGCTTCGGCAATCTCTTCGGCGAGTTGCAAAGCCGTCGCCAGCGGGAGCTTCTTCTCGCGCCCCAGTTTCCGATTCAGGGGCTCACCCGCGACGTACTCCATCACAATGTAAGGATCTTGATTCTCCGGGTTTTCGCCGACGTCAAAAATACCCACGATCCCCGGATGGTGCAGACGCCCGGCAGCCTGGGCCTCGTGCATGAAGCGCAGGCGAAATTCCTTTTCCTCATCCGGTTCCTGTCCCAACAGCGAAACAGTCTTCACCGCGACCAGGCGATCGATCTGTGGATCTCGAGCCTTATAGACTACACCCATGGCCCCACGGCCCAACTCGGCCACGACCTCGTACCGGCCAAACTGCTTGCTCTGTGGATTCTCCATGCGGCGTCCTCGGACGCAGTTTGACCTTTCAATGAATAGAAGGGAGTCTGCCCATTTTATCGCCGCATCCAGCTCGATTGAGCACTGAGTTGAGATGGATTCATTACGACGGTAATGAGCGGGAGAAGACGATCAGTGAGAGAAAACGCAATTCAACGCAAGCAAAATATTGCTGGAAAAGCCGCCGGAGGGAATTTTCAGCTTCCCGTGGAGAAGCCGCCGCTGTGCGCGACGGTCATGCGGAGATACTTGTAAGGGTTGACCGGGGTATCGTTGATGCGGACTTCGTAGTGAAGATGCGGCCCGGTGGAGCGTCCGCTCTCTCCAACATAGCCAATCACGTCGCCGCGATGCACTGCCTGGCCTGCCGTGACCGCATAACCGGAAAGATGCCCGAAGCGGGTGCTGATGCCATTTCCGTGATCGATCATGATCGCTTTGCCGTAGCCGCCAAGCAAGTCGCTGAAGGTCACGATGCCGTCGGCAGGCGCAATCACTTGAGCTCCGTAGCTGCTGCCGATATCCACGCCGCTGTGGAACGCGCCCTCACCGTTAAATGGATCGATTCGCTCGCCAAAGCTGCCAGTCACCTGGCCGTCGACCGGCCATAGATTTGGGGCAGAGTTGGCTTTGAACCAATCCGCCGTTGTGGCATTGCGTGTCAGGCCCATCGTCAGGCCAACCATGGTCGCACCGGTTAGCGCCGATGTCCGCAGAGCATGCAACTGGTCGAGCGAAGAACTTACGTCCGCGGCCTCGATCTGTTCTTGGGTAGCCGTAACCAGCGTAGGTTGAGCTTTCAGGCCGTACAGGGCAGATACTTCCCCGGCGATCGAACCCAGCGATGCCACCTGCACATCGCGCTCTTTGGCCACCTGTTCCAAGCGGGAGTAGCTGTTCTTGAGCTGGTCTTTTTCCGTCCGCAACTCGTTGTAGCGGGAAACCTTTAACAGCATGCGAGTATAAGAGCTGGCAATTCCGGTCAGGCTGAGGAATCCGATTGCGGCCCCCACTACGAATACGTAGAGGTAATGCACGGGGATGGAAATCTTACGCAACTGCCCGTCATCACCGCGGGCCACAAAAAGAATGTAAAAACGTTTCTGCAAATCGCTCCTCTAGTTGTTGAAGCATCAGGTCCGGAAATCCAGGCCCAGTCTCTTAGTTGCAGAAACGCCCGTTCGGACCACCTGACTTTTTTCGAGCTACGCTCCCATCTTGGGAATGGATACTCTCGCGCGCCCGATCCTACTGGGACTACGACCTGAGCTCTGAAATGTCGCCCGCCTGCAATCTCAACCACTTGCAGAACTTAGCTCGGCCAAAGGTATTGTGAATGACTGGTTAACGGTAACAAACTGGGTTCCCCCTGTCAACGACTGACAGGCCCATTTTGGGTTACCGAAGGGGGGGTAACCGGGGAGCCCTCGGTACGGGTACGGGGAACACCCTAGAGCCGGGCAGTTTGGAACTTGGAATGTTTTGGAAGTCGAATGCCTAATAACCCGGCTCCGGCGGAAAGCCTGCTCGGCGTTATAGTGGTTGCGGCGTGCCCCTTCCCGAAAAAGCGCTGATCGACCAGATTCGCAAGCTGGCGGAACCTTATCGGCCGCGGCCATCAACCGGCGGCGTTCGCCAGGGCGCTCCGCTTGCCAGGAGGGCGATCTCGACCGGAATCGGAGATGACTGCGCCGTCCTGCGACTCCGGACCGGACACGAACTTCTTGTCACGACCGATTTCTCTCTGGAAGGGATTCACTTCCGGCGCGGCTGGCACCCCCCTGAGTCGGCCGGTCACCGGTGCCTGGCTCGTGGGCTAAGCGATATTGCCGCTATGGGAGGCGAACCGATCGCGGCCTTTTTGTCGCTGGCGCTGCCGCGAGAGTTGCCTCAACCCTGGGCAAGACGTTTCATCGGCGGCCTGATCAGCCTCGCGGAAAAAAATGGCGTCGCTCTCGCGGGGGGCGACACCGCAGAATCCCCCGGTGGAGTCCTTGCGGACATTATCGTCGTCGGCTCCGCGCCCAAAGGCAAATCGGTGCTGCGCTCCGGCGCCCGGCCCGGCGATCGCATTTTCATCAGTGGAGAACTGGGCGGCTCGGCGGCGGGCTTGCGGCAAATGATGGCCAAGCCGAATAAAAAACTCAATCCCCGGGATTATGACCGCCACTTTTATCCCGAGCCTCGCCTTGAACTCGGGCGCATTCTCCGAACGAAAGGCATTGCCTCCGCGATGATCGATACCAGCGACGGCCTCTCCACCGATCTCGCGCATCTGTGTGAGGAAAGCGATGTAGGAGCTGAAATCGACGCCGCGACGATTCCCCGCGCACATGTTGGCAGGCTCGCGCGCGAAGTCGACCTCAACCTGGCGCTGCATGGCGGCGAAGATTACGAATTGCTTTTCACCGCTCGTCCCGGGAAGCAAGTTCCCAAACAGCTCGCTGGAGTTGCCCTGACCGAAATCGGACAAATCACTCGTCGAAAGAAAATAATTCTCCGAGACTCAAAAGGTGTCACGGAATTCAAGCCCCGAGGCTGGGAACACTTCAGACCGTCTTGAGCTTGTTCGTCGTTGCTTGTCATCCTAAGGACCGCGCTCTTTGCAGGCCGAAGGATCTCTGCAACCTGCTGGCAGCGCCTCAGTGTCAGCAAGTTGCATAGTTCCTTCGCTTCTCTCAGAATGACAAATACGGATCAGGGGACGGAGCCGGAGTTTCGACAAATGCTGGCCGTTACCTCCGTCACTACTCTGTCTCTACCAACGCGCTCAAAACGGGACTAAAGTAAATTCATGTCGTCCAGCAAATTTCTCCTGCTCTCAGTTTTCGTTTTCTTGCTCACCGCCACCATGTTCACTGAAAACATGTTCGCGGAAAAAAAGCCGCAGCCCCCACCACCCGCGCACGCGAAGTCTCCATCGCCCGCAGTCACCGACGAACTGATTCACAAACAGTTCGGCGAAAACTGTTCGCTTCTGCCGGGGCCTCCGCAGTTTGTCGCCGATATGGATGACGACGGCGTCGAAGACCTGGTGGTCGCCGCCCGCTGCAAGAATCCCATGGCCGACAAAGACGAATACGGCTTCGTCGTTGCCGACCCCTACGACAGCTTTCTCGGCTATAGCGACGTGAAAGTAACGTCCACGTTCGCGTCCGACGAACCGGATCGCCGCGGCATCAGCTTGCTCATTATCCAAGGCGCCGGCAACGAGGGTTGGCGCGCTGAAAAACCGAAGGGGAAATACCTGCTTATTAACTTGCCCTTCAGGACCCTCACGGTGAAGCGGCTCGCGCTAAAAAAGAAAACCATCCTCGGGATTTACATGGAAGAAAAAGGCGAGGGCGAAGACACTTCCTCAGTCATCTTTTGGGATGGAAAGAAATATCGTTACCAGATTCTCGGGTCGACGCTGGAGTAAAGGGAGCGCCTTTACCACAAAGGTCACGGAGTTACACAGAAGTTCGCTCAGTTCCGCTCGTAGTACGGAAACTCGTTTGTCCCCACCCGATTCACATTAGCCTCACTGAACTCGCACACCCGATCCAGCGCAGCCTGTAGTTCGCTCGTGTAGCGCTCAAGATCTTCATCCGTTGCGTCTGTAGGAACAGGGATCAGCTTGCCGAAGCGCAACAGTACGCGTGAGAAGGGCCGGGGAATCATCATACGATCCCAGGAGTTAAGCACCCAGGCCTTGTCCACGGCTGCGTGAAACATCGTCAGCGGCACGCCTGAAGATCGCGCCAGGGCCACCGGTCCAGGTTTCACTTTGTGCCGCGGCCCGCGCGGGCCGTCGAGAGTGAAGGCCACCGTCCAGCCTTCTTGAAGGGCGCGACGCAGGCCGAGCAAAGCCCGTACGGCGTTGCGGCTGCTCGATCCTTTCACTGCTACAAAGCCGAACTTGCGGATGATCCGCCCCATATACTCGCCGTCATAGCTGTTGCTGCTCATCACTCTGACACCAAGATCGCGGCAGATATAGGTCGCCGGAATGATGCAAGAATGCCAGAACGAACCGATCAACGGACGTTCCTCCATGGTTCGTTGCGCTCCCTCTTCGTAGGAAACACTCACGCGCAAAGTTGGGCCGATCAGGCGAATGGCCCAGTATCCCAGCCAGATGATGATGCGCAGAACAATGCGCTGACGAAGAGTAAAGCGACGGGGACCGGTGGCCGGTGCAGATTTGTCGGGAGTGCTGGCTTCGGCCACGTAGCCATTCTAGCGGGAATTTTCTCTGCGTTCTTCTCTGTGCCCTCGGTGTTCTCTGTG
>Ga0070731_10003615_pt1 | contig 13831 bp, 6 predicted proteins | sample Coa_R1_2_FD_66448 | JGI IMG/M metagenome (GOLD analysis project Ga0070731, IMG submission 66448) | Surface soil microbial communities from Centralia Pennsylvania, which are recovering from an underground coalmine fire - Coalmine... | ecosystem: Environmental > Terrestrial > Soil > Unclassified ... | reverse complement strand
CCCCGCGCCTAAGAGCGTCGTACTGGTAGGCCATGAGCCATATTTGAGCGGGTTTGTTTCGCTGCTTTGCACGGGCGCGCCCGGATTGCCAATGGTGTTCAAGAAGGGCGCGTTATGCCGGTTGCAGATAGAAGTATTGAGCGTTGGCAAGTGCGCGATGCTGGACTGGTTGCTGCAGCCGCGCGTGATCGGCTTCAGCCCGCCAAAACGAAAAGAGAAGGAATAGTCCGTTCTGCTAAATCATGTGGCAGAACATGGCGTCGCGCAGCTTCGGTTCGAACCACGTGCTCTTCGGCGGCATGATGCCGCCCGCATCCGCAATCTCCATCAAATCCTCGATGCTCGTGGGGAACATCGAAAATGCACAGGCATAAGCTGCGCTGTTCACGAGCTTCTCCAACTCCGCCGTGCCGCGAATCCCACCGACGAAATTAATGCGATTGCTTGTGCGCGGATCCGCGATGCCGAATATCGGGTCGAGGACGTATTTCTGGAGCAGCGTCACGTCGAGTTTTTCGATCGGATCGTTTGTCGCTGCGAAACGCGGGCGGAAATTCAGCGTGTGCCATTGGCCACGCAAATAAAGCCCGAGCTCATGCTTGCGTGTCGGGACAGCAGGGCCTGGGGATTTGAGAATGAACACGCCATCCAGCTTCTCCAGCAGTTGCTCCGGCGAAAGCCCGTTCAAATCCTTCAACACGCGATTATAGGGAAGGATCTGCATCTGGTTGTGCGGAAAGATGACTGCGAGAAAACTTCCGCTGTGCCCCGCGCCCCTGCGGCTTTGAAACACCCGCGCCGCCGCTGCGCTCCGATGATGCCCGTCCGCAATGTAAAGCGCTGAAAGGCGGTTGAACTCGTTTTGGATGAATTCAATTTGCGCCGGATCGTTGATGGTCCACGACGTGTGTCGCACGCCATCGGACGCGGTGAGGTCTGTGTCGGGCTGCTCCGCGGTCTTCCTGGCAACAAATTCATCAAGGCTCGCCTGCGCGCGATAGGTCAAAAAGACCGGGCCGGTTTGCGAATTGAGAGTTTCGATGTGACGCACACGGTCGTCCTCTTTGTCCACGCGGGTCAGCTCGTGTTTTTTAATCACGCCACGCAAATACTCCTCGCAACTCGCCGCGGCAACCAGGCCGATTTGCGAGTGTTTGCCCATGACCTGCCGGTACAAATAAAAGCACGGCTTGGTTTCCTGCCGGAGCGCACCCTGGTCGATAAGACGTTGAAAATTCTCTTTGCCCTTGGCGTAAACCTCCGGCGCATAAAGATTCGTGCCGGCGGGCAAATCAATTTCCGGCTTGCTGACATGCAGAAAGCTGAGGGGATTGCCCTTCGCGATATCCCGTGCTTCATCCGAAGACATCACGTCATAAGGCAATTCGCAAATGCGCCCGGCCAGCTTCGGATCGGGCCGCAACGCGGCAAAAGGTTTCACAGTCGCCATAAATAAAGCGGCGAAGATAAGTGGCCTGGCGGGGGAACGCACGCGCAATCTCAGGAATGGCACAAAGAACTTGCACGGAGCGATTTTGCCCCGTAAGTTCTTACGCCTTTCGGTGCACCCATAGCTCAATTGGATAGAGCATCTGACTACGGATCAGAAGGTTTTAGGTTCAACTCCTAATGGGTGCGCCAGCTTTTCAACCTCTTGTGCTGTGTCCAACTGATTATTTTTCCCCCTTCGCGGGAACGGCCGGATTAAGAATATTGTTATCCTCCATCCATTCGGTGAGGCGGTCCGGCCAGTGTTGGATGCTTGCGAGTTTCGAGCGTTGACCCTGGTTGAAGCCGTGTCCGCCTTTCGCGTAGAGATGTAATTCCGCCGGAACTTTGGCCGCGCGATATTTTTCCAGCAGGCTGGTGGTCACAACAGAATGGGACCGGTCATCGTCCGCGCAGAGCAGAAATGCGGGTGGCACATCCGGCGGCAACACTGCGGGAACGCCCAGCGGGCCGGGATATATTTCCACTATGAAATCCGGTCGCGCGCTCGCATGGTCAATCTCGTCGGACGCGTTCGTGACGCCCGCCGTTTCGCCGAAGGCCGTCAGTGAAACGACTTCGCCGCCTGCCGAATAGCCGACCATGCCGATGCGGTTGGTATCCACACTCCATTCACCCGCCCGACTGCGGACGAGGCGCATCGCTCGCAGGCCGTCCTCGCGCGCATTTTCCGGCTTATAGGGGGAATTCGTTTCGCGGAACAGCCTGTATTTCAGGACAAAGGCCGCGACGCCGAGATTGGTAAAATACCTGGCCGGGTCAACGCCTTCCGCGCCGAATACGAGTTCGCGGAAACCGCCGCCGGGGCAGATGATGACCGCCGCGCCGTTGGCCTTTTCCCTGGGCGGCAGAAAAATGGTGAGCGATGGATTGTTGATGCCTTTTATGGAATAGCTTGAGGCGGCTACTTCGGGAATATCCTTGCGCGATTCAAAACCAGGTGCGCCGTTTAGCCAGAGGGAAATAGTTTGCGGCATGTTGCCGGCGAGCAATGTTCCCGGCAGGAGCAGTGCGGTGAGAAATGTTGTTTTTAATTTCATGTGAAAGTGTTCGCCACGTTGAATTGCAACTCAGCCAGCCGGCGGTACAGTCCTTTGTCCTGTTGGTTCAGCTCGGCGTGAGTGCCTGATTCGACCAATTTGCCATCCTGAATCACAAAGATGCGATCCGCCCGTCGCACCGTGGCCAGGCGATGGGCGATTATGAACGTCGTGCGATTCTCCATCAACTGATCCAGAGCGAGCTGCACCAGCCGCTCGCTTTCCGAGTCGAGTGAACTGGTCGCCTCATCCAAAATCAGAATCGACGGGTCCTTCAGGATTGCACGGGCGATGGCCACGCGTTGGCGCTGTCCGCCGGAAAGTTTCACACCACGTTCGCCGACCAAAGTCTGGTAGCCTTCAGGGAAAGGCGCGATGAATTCATGGGCGTGAGCCTGGCGGGCAGCCTCGATGATTTCGGCCTCCGTTGCTCCGGGGCGGCCATAAGCGATGTTTTCGAAAATGGTGCCGCCAAACAGCAGCGTTTCCTGCGGAACAATCGACAGCTCATTGCGCAGCCACGCGAGGGGATATTCCGTGGCCAGCCGGCCATCCATCAGAATCTCGCCCGGCTTTGGATCGTAGAACCGCAGCAACAAGGAAATAATAGTGGATTTACCTGCGCCACTGGGACCGACCAGGGCAATTTTCTCGCCACGCTTCACGGCAAAGGAAATGCCTTTGAGTACTTCTACCTCCGGCCGCGACGCGTAGCGGAAATGCACGTCCCGGAATTCCACTTCACCGCGCAATGCCTCGCGGACGGGAGATGATTTCGCGGCAGCCGCAGCCACAGCAAATTCCGGTTGTTCCTGCAATAGCTCCCGGACACGATGCGTAGCTCCCACGGCTTTTTGAATCTGGCTGTAAAGATCGGCGAATTGACCCATGGCCCCCGCGACAAAGGCGGTGTACAGAACGAACCGGGTCATCTCGCCAATCGTAATGCGTCCGCTTTGAAGCATGGACGAACCGGACCACAACACCACCACGATGCAGCCGAAGAGTGCGAAGACAATGAAGGCGATAAAAGCGCCGCGCAACTTTGCTCCCCGCAAGGCGACCCGAATGTACGTGTCCATGCTCCGGCCATACCGTTCGATTTCAAACGCTTCGTTCACAAAAGCCTTCACATTGAAAATGCCCTGGAGCGTCTCTTCGACGATGATTCCAGTTTCGGCGAGCTTGTCCTGGGCCTCGCGGGAGTTCCCCCGCAGTTTGCGTCCGAACACAACGGCCAAAACAATCACGGGCGGTATCGCTGAAAGCATGATGAGCATCAGTCGGACTGAAGTGGCAGTGATCAGAATAATTCCGCCCAGCAGGAACAGGATTTGCCGCAGGAATTGGGGGACCGACATGATCAGGGTGGATTCAATCTGCGTGAGGTCGTTAGAAATGCGGCTGTTCAATTCGCCGACGCGGCGCTGGCCGAAGAAGGACATCGGCAGACAGATCAACCGCGCGTACGTATCACGGCGTAAATCCGCCACCGCCTTTTGACCGATTTTGACCATGGACGTCGAATGGAAGAACGTGCTGGTTGCCTGCACGGCGAGCACGCCCAGCATGATCAAAGCAATAAGATTGATGTTGTGCGGAAGCCATGAAGATTTGTGAGCGGACTCTCCGGTAGTGGCGGCGTCCATGAGACTGCCTGCAAAGAATGGAAAACACAGGCCAAGCAGGCTCGATAAAATCAACGCGCAGCAGGCGGCAATCAAAAGCCCTCGATATGGCCGGAGGTAAGACAATAGCGCGGCAGCCTCACGCAAACTTTCCTTCGTAAGCTTCGCCTTCGGCAAATCCAGGTCGAGCCGGCCTCTGGGACTGTAACGAGCCATCCGAATGGTATCGTGACAGAGAAGTCCGCAAGCAACAAGGAGACGATTTGGCCGCTACAAAAGCGACTCACGCCGCCTTCAATTGCACGAGCAGGTCTTTGCTCTCGACCGTATCACCGATCTGCACGTTGATACTTTCCACCACGCCATCTGCTCCCGCATAAATCGTGGTTTGCATCTTCATCGCTTCCATCATCAACAGTCTGTCGCCTTTCGCAACTTTTGCGCCGGTGGTGACTGAGATCGCGCTGATCAGGCCGGGGATCGGTGCGGCCACCTGCAACGGGTCAGTTAGATTGGCTTTCAGGCGCGCTTTGGATTGCGGCACGATTTTTTTATCCGTGACGAATGTTTCGCGCGTCACACCATTCAACTCGAAGGTGATAGTGCGGCGGCCATCCTTGTCGGCGTCGCTCACGTTGACCCGGCGGACGATCAAGGTCTTGCCTTCCTCGATTTCAAACGTGATCTCTTCGCGGTGGAAGAGTCCGTAGAAAAATGCCGACGTCGGCAGCACGCTGACGTCGCTGAACTCGCGACGATGCTTCACGAAATCAGCGAACACCTGCGGATACATCAGGTGCGAATAGACATCGTCGTCGGTGGCTTCGCGCTTGAGCATTTCGGAAAGGTCCTTGCGGATTTTTTTCAGATTCGCCGGAGTTTCCACCGCGCCGGTCACCACGCCCTTTTTGAAATTTTTGCGCGCCTCGTCCGCGCGCTTCTCTCCCAGCACCACGCGCTGCACATCCTTCGGCCAGCCGCCATCCGGCCAGCCGAGACCGCCGCTCATCATTTCGATGACCGATTCCGGGAAGCTCTGCGAGCCGGGTTCAAGGTTCACAACGTCGGCAGGCTTGATGCCGCGGCTGAACAGGAACAACGCCATGTCGCCGACCACCTTGCTGCTTGGTGTTACCTTCACGATGTCGCCGAACAGTTGATTCACTTCGGCGTAGGTGCGCGCGATCTCTGGCCAGCGAGTAGCCACGCCCATGCTGTTCGCTTGTTCCTTGAGATTCGTGTATTGCCCGCCGGGCATTTCGTGCAGATAAACTTCGGCGCTGCCGGTCTTCGGCGCAGTATCGAACGGGTGATAGTACTCGCGGACCTTTTCCCAATAATCGGAAAACTCGTTTAAAGCGCCGAGGTCCAGCTCGGTGTCACGCTTCGTATTGCGGAGCGCGGCAATGGTGGAATTCATGTTCGGCTGGCTGGTGGAGCCGGACATGGACGCAATCGCCAGATCGACGATGTCCACATTCGCATCGCTCGCCTCAAGGATTGCCGCGGCCTGCACGCCCGCTGTGTCATGCGTGTGGAAGTGGATCGGCAGGCCGATTTCCTCCTTCAGCGCCTTCACGAGTTGATAGGCCGCATACGGACGGCAAAGGCCGGCCATGTCCTTGATCGCGAGGATGTGCGCGCCCATTTTTTCCAACTCCTTTGCGAGCTTCACGTAGTACTTCAGCGAATATTTTGTGCGTTTGGGGTCAAGGATATCGCCAGTGTAACAGATGGCCGCTTCGCAGATCGCGTGGGTCTCCTGCACGGCTTCCATGGCGACTTTGAGGTTCGGCGTATAATTCAGCGAATCGAAAATGCGGAAGATATCGATCCCGGAACCCGCTGCGTGCTTCACGAAACCGCTGACGACGTTCTCGGGATAATTGGAGTAACCGACCGCGTTCGAACCGCGGAACAGCATCTGGAAACAAATATTGGGAATGCGCGCGCGCAACTGGCGCAGGCGGTCCCACGGATCTTCGTTCAGGAACCGCATGGCGGTGTCGAACGTCGCGCCGCCCCACATTTCCAACGAGAACAACTTCGGCGTGCGGCGGGCCACTGCATCCGCAATGGCCAGCATGTCGTGAGTGCGAACGCGCGTCGCCATCAGCGATTGATGCGCGTCGCGCAGCGTTGTATCGGTGACAAGCAGACGTTTCTGCTGGCGCGCCCATTCGGCGAATTTCTTTGCGCCGAGCTTGAGCAGGAGGTCGCGTGTTCCGGGTGGAGGAACGATCTGGTGATCGAATGCGACGGGCGTTGCCGGCACGGGTGGCTTCTCGGGCTTGTAGCCTTTCACGTGCGGATTGCCGTTCACGATGACGTTGCCCAAAAAGTTCAACAGCCTTGTTGCGCGGTCGCGGCGCGTCTGGAACTGGAACAGCTCCGGCGAGGTGTCGAGCATGGACGTCGTTGTCTGGCCGGTCTTGAATTTCTCGTGATGGATGACGTTTTCCAGGAATGGAATGTTTGTCTTCACGCCGCGGATGCGGAATTCCGACAACGCGCGATGCATGCGATTAATCGCAGTGTCATAGGTGTGCGCGCTGGCGATCACTTTGACGAGCAATGAATCATAGAACGGCGTGATGATGGAGCCGCCGTAGCCCATGCCGCCGTCGAGGCGAATGCCGAATCCGCCCGGCGAGCGATACGCCAGGATCTTGCCGTAGTCCGGCATGAACTTGTTCTCGGGGTCCTCGGTGGTGACGCGGCACTGGATAGCGTAGCCATTGCGGGCAATGTCCGGTTGCAGCGGCATGTTTACTTCCGGACCGTGCAGCGGATAACCCTGTGCGATGAGAATCTGCGCGCGGACGAGGTCGAGGCCGGTGATAACTTCCGTGACGGTGTGCTCGACCTGGATGCGCGGGTTCATCTCGATGAAGAACCACTCGTGCTTGTCGAGGTCGTAGAGAAATTCGATGGTGCCCGCGTTGTCGTAGCGAATCTCGCGCGCAATGCGCACCGCCGCTTCGCAGAGTTCCTTGATGATGTTTTGCGGCAGCCCGAAACTTGGCGCGACTTCGACAACCTTCTGGTGACGGCGCTGGACAGAGCAATCGCGCTCATGCAGGTGAATCACATTGCCGTGCTGATCTCCGAGGATCTGCACTTCAATATGCTTGGCGCGCTGAATGTATTTTTCGAGGAAAACGGCTGAATTGCCGAACGCGCGTTCGGCTTCGGACCGCGCTTCATCCAGCAGGCCTGCCAGGTCGGCCGCTTTGTGAACGACACGCATGCCGCGGCCGCCGCCGCCGAAGGCAGCTTTGATGATGAGCGGGAAGCCAATTTCGCCGGCGGCTTTCAATGCTTCCTGACGATCGGAAATCGCCTCTTCGTTGCCGGGCAGAACCGGGACATTGATTTTCTGAGCGAGTGCGCGCGCCGCAGTCTTGTCGCCCATCATGTCGAGAAGCTCCGGACGCGGACCAACAAATGCGATTTTAGCTTTGGCGCAGGCGCGGGCGAAGTCAGCGTTCTCGGAAAGAAAACCGTAACCGGGATGGATAGCCTCCACGCCTTTCTCCTTCGCCATCGTGACAATACCGTCGATGTCCAGGTACGCGGCAACCGGGCCTTTGCCCTGGCCGACGAGGTAGGCTTCATCGGCCTTGAAACGATGGAGGCAGAATCGGTCCTCCTGCGCATAGATGGCGACGGTGCGCAGCCCGAGTTCCGTGCCCGCGCGGAAAATGCGGATGGCGATTTCGCTGCGGTTCGCCGCGAGCAATTTCCTGAACGGACGGACGGACGGCGCGGGCGCGCCGGATTTGCTACCAATGGCAGTCATGTGGCCTGTTTATATAGTGGGGCACGGGGCGAATGGCAATGAGCGAGAAGAGTTTAGAGCCCGCGTGCCCTCACGCGGCGTCCTTCGTCACATTCCCCGAACTGTGGGCCGCGGACTCTGACTTCCCGTTTGCCGCTTCAACTCTTCGACCGCAACCCTTCAACATCGTTGCGTAAGTGATATTACTGGAATTATCGTAACTTTCGTACACCCCGCTCAACTTTGATCCGGTTTGATCCGGTTTGATCTCATTGACCATCAGCCATTTGCCATTTGCCATGTTGCCTGCCACGTCGTAGCCTCGGCGGAGGCGGGTTGCGAAGAAGTCGGACGTAGGCGGACGCGCTCCGCATAGGACCTGGGGCTGCCCAATTCCGCCGGCTCACTTTAGCCTTTCTGATTAACCCTGACCCATGTCAAAGATCAACAAACCGCGAAGCCCTTCCCCCCCACCTTGTCGCGTTGAAGCGACGCGGAGACGAACCCGCGTTCCGCATTCCACATTTAGAATGCATCCGCACACTCTCACTAGATTCTCACCTTGTCAAATACATTTTGAGAATCCACACGACTGAACTGAAACGCCGGATGGCACGAGGCGCGTGATTTCCACCGCGTCCGCCTGCTCGCCGAGATGCCCCCATCCTGTCCATCCTGTTAATCCTGTCGCAATCACACGTTCCTCTGTTACCTCCGTTTTCTCCCTTGCCCCGCCGTAGCTTTCAGCGAAGGCGGGTGCTCAAAAATCCGTGTGCATCCGTATTCATCCGTGGCTAAGATAGGTTTTAAGCAATGGAACTTCGTGATTTCGCCGAGCGAGTCTTGTTCGCCACGACGCTGGAGGAAAAACTCCAGTCGCCCGCAGACATCACCGATCATTCCCCCGGCTCTCCCCTGCTCACGCCTTCGGCGCCCGATCGCCCGGCTGAATTGCGGTTCAAACCTCAAGGTTCCGGCAAAGCGGACTTCCCCGGAGTTCATCGTCTCGAGCGGGAAGACGAGCGCGGGCGCCTCCTGCATTTCTTCGCCAATCACGAATTGCTCGCGACTGAATTAATGGCGCTGGCGTTGCTGCGCTTTCCGGACGCTCCAGCCGCCTTTCGGCGCGGCCTTTTTCAAACGCTTAAAGACGAGCAAATGCATACCCGCCTTTACCTTGCTCGCATGAAAAAATCCGGCATTCACTTCGGCGATCTTCCCGTGAGCGGCTATTTCTGGCGGTCCGTGGCTTCAATGGAGAGTCCCCTGGATTATGTGACGCGTCTCAGCTTGACCTTCGAGCAGGCAAACCTCGATTTCTGCCGTCACTTTGCCGAAAAATTTCAAGCCATCGGTGACAGCGAGACCGCCAAATTGCTCGACCGCATCTACCGCGATGAAATCGGACACGTCGCTTACGGTCTGAAATGGTTTCGTCGCTGGAAAAATCTCGGTGAGAGCGATTGGGACGCCTTCTGCCGGCAACTGAAATTTCCGCTCTCGCCCCAGCGCGCCAAAGGACTCACGCTCAACGTCGAGGGGCGCCGCGCCGCCGGTCTCGATGCCGAATTCGTCGCCGAATTGGATGTTTATTCGCAATCGAAAGGTCGCACGCCCACTGTATTTGTTTTTAATCCCTTCGCCGAAGGTTACATCGCGCGCGGCAAGGGTTTCACTCCGGTGAAGCATCAGTCGATGCTCGCCCGCGACCTCGCGAACCTCCCGCAGTTTCTCTGCCGGGCGGACGATATCGTGCTCGTCGCGAAACGGCCGTCGGTCGAATTCCTGAGCACCATAAAGCAAGCCGGTTTCCCCCTGCCGGAATTTGCGGAACTAAAAAACGGTTGCATCGATCGCAACAGCGACCTCTCACGGCGGAAGGTGGGCGGCCTACGCCCGTGGGCGTTGGGACCGGACAGTGTCGAACTGTTTGAACCGATTCTAACCAACCTCAGTGGCTCGGAGCGGACGGCATCCCAATATTTCAATCCGCGAATCGCAGAACTCTATTCCAAAGCATGGAGTGCGAATCTCCTGAAGAAAGTGCTGCCTCGCGATGTTTCCTGGCTTTGCACGGAGCGGGAGATCGGTATCACAGCAAACACGCTGGAAGAAGCTTTGGAAGCAATCACCGCCATTCGCCGTAGCGGACATCATAAGATTGTGGCCAAGCAGGCGTTTGGCCTGGCCGGACACAACGCGATCCGACTGTGGGAACCTGACATCTCTGCCTCGCAACGCCAGTGGTTGTCCCGCGCCGTACAAAACAACCAGCAGCTCGTCATCGAACCGTGGTTACTAAGAGAGATTGATTTTTCGGTGCAGTTGGAGATGGGCTCGCGCCACCTGAAACTTTGCGGTTACACAGGTCTGATCAACGACAATAAGGGACAGTTCCAAGCCAATTGGGCCGCACCCAACTACAATCGCCGCCTTCCTGCGAACGTGACCATGCTCTTCCCCGATGTGCCGGACATTTCCAGCCAGCTGCAACAACTCTACACCGATATTCTTTCGTTGCTCGAAACTGAACTGCGAGACGCCGGCTTTATTGGACCGATCGGCATTGACGCCTTCGTGTATCGCACGCTTGAGGGATCATGCCGCCTGAAGCCGATCGTGGAGATCAATCCGCGCTACACCATGGGCCGATTGACTCTTGAACTGATGAAACAAGCCTGTCCGGGAAGCTTCGGCGTATTTCGCCTCGTGACGCATGCACAGAGGGAGGGATTTGCTGATTTTCCGGCCTACGCGCATTCTCTAACTCATCGTTTTCCTTTGCGCCTCGAAGGCGAACCTCTTCCAAAGATCCGCGAAGGCGTCCTTTGTTTGAACAACCCCGTCGAAGCGCAAGTCTGCCTCGCGACGTTTCAAGTCAGTCGCGAGCGAAGAGCCCTGAAGATTTAAGAGCCCTGAAGATTTAAGAGCCCTATCAAAATGGATGCCTTTGACACGAATGGAAAATTCCAAAAAACAATTTCCAATCGCTATTTGTTAGGCGGCCCGCCCGGGTAGGATATTTCAATGCGACTGTAGATAGTGCTGCTTCCACGCGGCCAGTACACGCCGGCTCCTGCGAAATGATTGGGTGCAATGTTTCCCTCCAGGGAAAGCGTTTCCTTATCCACGTCGTTGGAGGCGCTGACCGTCAGGGTTGTGCCGGTGACCTTCAGGGTCATGTGAGTGGTTGTTTTGAATACGCCGCTCAATACCTGCCGGTCGTTGAGTGGCGAGCCGGCACCGTTCTCGATTTTGTATAGTTGAAACATGCATTTGTTGGCGGACTGGGTTGTTCTCCAAAACCGCAGGGCGTAGCCATTCGTGGTGCGTGGATCATACTTGATATATATGTCCGCGTGGAGATTGCGGTCACCACTGTCCGCCGGCGAGCCCGGGACCGAAAACCCCTGGCCGTCCTTCTCGGACGCCATCACAAGGTCGACCTGCATGTCGCCGCGATCGGCATCTTGCTGGTAAAGGAGATATCCCGGGTTACTTGGCCGAATCCCGTAGCCATTTACATAACGATCACCGGGTAACACGGCCCACGTGCCCAGCACCGTCCACAAGCCACTCACGTAAGTGTCATTGGTCTCCGAAACGAAATTTCTGAAATTCAGGGAAACCGTGGTGGAGCGAATATCTGTGGCTGCGATGGGATTTGCGCTCACGGTCTGCACCTCCGGGCCCGGATCACTTACGTTGTGCTTGGGCTGAACCGTCACCTTGAGATATTTGCCGACATAGCCCGGCGTGAGCGGAAGCGTTTTCAGGGGCTGGTTTCCTCTGCTGACGGCGACCTTCCTCGCATTGCTTCCCGCACTATCGTCGCAGATATACCAGGTAACGAGCGACTGATCCTCCCTGCCATCCAATTTGAGTGTGTAATCGACCGTAGCCATTCCGTCATCCGACGGATTCAGGGTGGGTCCTGTGACGACCGAGGGCGGATCGATATATTTTGGCTCTACATAGACATAGGCCGTCACGTAAAACCCGTTGGTCGCGGTGGCTTTGACGGCGACCCACTCTGCCTGGCTGGTTGTATTTCGCCCCGTCACGACAACCTTCGAGCCTGTCGTTTGACTGAGTGAAATCAGGTCGGATTTAGTCGACCAGGTAATGGTCTGGTCGGCACGGGTTGACGTGACGGTCGCGCCGATGGTTGCACCACGTTCGCCCGTGCGTATAGACGGCGAACCGCCGGTCAACGCGATCCGAAAAGGCAGATTTCCTCCGGCTTCATATTTTTCTTTTACTCCGGCCGGGTCCCAGTCGTCAGCCCGGCCGTTGGGTGCTGCCCGAAGCAGGTTCCATGGGTTGAAGGCAGGAAGTTCCGGCGCAGACAACTCTCTCGAGTAGCTGAACGCGGGCGCTCCGACGGTGGAGTCGTAAATGACCGCGGGCTTGCCGCTGGCATCCCTGGTATTATAGGTGAGCGAAAGCTGATTGGGCCTGGGCGCTGCAATACCTCGGACCCATGCGACGTGCGCCTGCGGCGAATCGACCGGCACGATACAGTTGATCAGGACATTCGGTCGCTCGGCGCTACGAAACTCAGCCTTGTAGAACCGCATTCCACGGGCCGCTTCGAACCGGCAATTGAAGAAGACGATTCCCGATGCCGACATCACTCCGCTCCCCGTAGGGAAAACCAGCGTGCAATCTTCCCAGACACTGATCTGGCCTCCGCCCATCCAATCATCCGTGCCTTCGATATAAACGTTTTTGAAGTATGAACGCGTGGTTCTCAGGAACATTGTGTCCAGCCGGCCGAGCAGAGCGACGTTCTCATAGACGTGCTTGTCGCCCGCGGCCTGCAATGCCACGCCTTGCGTAATGACATCCGATCGCTTCGTCAGGTTTTTGCTCGAATCGCCCGGATACTCGTAGTCCGCATTACAGTAATTGATGATGGTCAGATTTTTCGCGGTGAATCCGGTGGCGTTGACATCGATAATGTAACCATCGTCTTCGGCGCCCTGCATCAGGCCGCGATTGTCCGCCAGGACCACCGCGCGGCGGTTGTTGGTCAATCCCAGCAAGGTGATGTAGTTCTTCGTGATGCTCAGGCTTGGTCCCCGGGTCGGGCCCGGAAGCTGATAAATGCCTGGCTTGATTCCGATAACGGTCGGTTTTGCTTCTGTTCCCTCAGGCGCCGCGGCATATGCGGCCTGCAGCGTCTTGAATTTCTTCGCGACCGGATCGTCCTGGGGCAGGTTGCCATCAACCAGGAAATCATAGGTCAGTTTGGCTGGATCGATGGATCTGACGATCGGCTCGGCGCCACCTTTGACGCTGTCCTGTGCGCTGGCGGAACTTCCGCAGAGAGCAACAATGGAAAAGAGAAGCAGCAGTGTTGGTTTGGGACTTTTCAATGGTAAGCGACCTTAGCTTGAAGATAAGTTATGTCCAGATGGAAACGAGTGGATTACTCTGCCAATGTATCAATGCATTCGAATATTTATATTAAAAATAGTTCAACCCCTTGAGGTATAAGTGGACTGTAACTATCCTCCTGTGATATTCGTCTTTCACGTTCGATGAGAAACTGCATCAACATATCAGCCGCGAGTTGGCTGGCCATGCGAGTCGCAAAAACGACACGTCATAGCCGGTATAACCCGGGTTGTGCGTTTAGCCCTGGGCTATCCATGGCGACCTTAAGGCAACAGCCTGAAGGTAATTTGGATAGACTCGGTGTAAGCAGGTTCTGAAGAACAATTAAGATTTTTCCACCCTGCTTACGAAACGTAGGCAGGGTTTTTTGTTTCCCTGAAACGGCGGCGAATGCCGCAAATGAAAGGTGAACAGTCTGTGAACAATAACAAAGTGACGTCTTGATGATGTCTGACAGTGCCAAACGAATT
>Ga0070731_10003614_pt1 | contig 13833 bp, 17 predicted proteins | sample Coa_R1_2_FD_66448 | JGI IMG/M metagenome (GOLD analysis project Ga0070731, IMG submission 66448) | Surface soil microbial communities from Centralia Pennsylvania, which are recovering from an underground coalmine fire - Coalmine... | ecosystem: Environmental > Terrestrial > Soil > Unclassified ... | reverse complement strand
ACTCTCCAAGCCCTCGCCTGGCGAACGGCTGAGCATCTCGTCAAGAACTGGAAGTCGATCGCTGCGTAGAGAAAAGGAGCGGCTACGGGAGAGCTCTCCGCCGCTCCCGTAACCTCGGAGAACGAGGAGACGGTGTGACGCCCGTTCTTCGAATCGCTCACCTTTCTCCAACACAAGGGTCGGCGCAGGTCACATCGTTGCGATGATGCAGCGACCAGGACTCGATCTGCCTCGCCACGACGAACACCGTCTCTGTGGCGCCCGTGGTGAGAGGACGCATCGCGCAGGCGACGGGCCTATCCCTTGACGAAGCGCACCCGTTCGGTCTGTTCGTCCCAATCGGTCGACCGCCAGAAGGACGTGGCTCGAACATCGTTCTCCACCACGATTGCTTGCAGACGAACTGCGCCAAGCCTCGCGAGTCGGCTTTCGGCTGCCCGAATCAGCCTCAGTCCAAGTTTCTGGCGACGGTACAAAGGCGCAACGGCCAGTCGGTAGATCGAACCGCGCCACCCGTCCCACCCGGCGATGACTGAGCCAACGATTCGACCGTCCAGGTCGGCGACGATCACGGCACCCGGGTCGTAGCGAATGAGCTGAAGGATGCTCTGCAGATCGTCGGTGTGCCCCGGCTCGGTCTCAGCGTCGTGCCAGAGGGAGAGTAGGGCAGTTGCATCCTGCGTCACCGCGACGCGGATCGAAGGCGCCCCCCGACGTTCCTCTCGCTCGGCATCCATGCTCATTCTCCGTTCTTATGCTGCGCGTGCGTAAGAGGCGTAGCAGGTGATGACGGTGGGCCAGCCGTTGTTGTACATGTCGCGCATGCGCTCAGCGACGGGGCCGAGTCGTTCCCAGGCTCTGTGTTCGAGTTCGACTCGCGTCAGTGAGGGTTCTTCTTCGACGAAGCGGACTTCGACGTCGGTCGGTGCGGACCAGTCGTCGTGTTGCCAGGTATACGCGACGAGAGTCGGAGGTTCCCAGCGCAAGATGCGCCCGCCGGTGTGTTCTTCGCCGTCGACGTAGCGCTCGAAGAAGCGTCCGCCTACAAACGGCTCCATATGCAACTCGAAGGCGCGGTCGCCGCCGAAGCTGGCCTTGTCCAACAGCCACCAAGCACCGATGTCCCTAGTGAAGAGGTCGAAGGCGTCTTCGATGTTTCTCCTGACTCGCACCGTGACGCGCACGGGCTCGACGTCTGATCGCGGGGAGGCTGACGGCGTCATCCGTCCGCCTCCAAGCCGCGCTCGGCAAACTCTGCGAAACGGGCCAAGGCGTCTGTCCAGAACGTTTCCAAGAAGCTGCGCAGCTCGACGAGGCCGTCCGGATCGAGCGCATAGAGGCGCCGGTTGCCGACGGGCCGATCGACGACCAGACCGGCGTCCTTGAGCACCTTCAGGTGTTGGCTGATCGCGGGACGGGCGACTGGCATGCTCCTCGCGATCTCGACGACCGCAAGCGGGCCGAACTCGAGTCTCTTGATGATGCGCCGGCGCGTGCGGTCTCCGAGGGCGTCGAAGATCGCCTCCAGCTGCGGGTCGAGTAGGTCCAGGGCCATCGTGCTTTCGGGCTAGGTGCGTCCAGATCAACGGTGCGTCTTGACGCACGGTGCATTTATACTTACGATGATGAGGAGGATACCAACCGGCTCGGTCGAGTCCGTCCACTCACCGAGACCCCGAAGCCTAAAGGAGCGCACGACATGACCAGGCCAGTCGTCGGATGGTTCGAAGTCACCGGGAAGGACGGACCAGCCCTACAGAAATTCTACGCGCAGCTGTTCGGTTGGGCCGTCAACGACGCCGGCGACGGGTCCGGCTACGGGCTGGTCGAGGCGGGCGAGAAGGGCATCGCAGGCGGGATCGGGGGAAGCCAGGATGGCGGGTCGGGTGGTGTCACGTTCTACGTCGAGGTTGACGACCCTGACGCATACCTGAAGAAAGCCGAGACCCTGGGCGGCACGACCGTGGTCCCGCCAACCGAGATCCCCAGCTTCGGACTGACGTTTGCCTTCTTCGCCGACCCCGAAGGTCACGTCGTCGGCCTTTCCAAAGGCGCGGTTCAGTGACCAGTCCGCCAGCGACCTCGGCAAGCCAACCTCCGTCCCGTGCCATCGTGCCTCGCTCCAGCGCGAGCCACACCTGAGCGCCGATGGCTACCTTCGTGTTCAGGCTCCAGCCTCCCCGGCCGACCTTCGCACTCGATGCGAGCGATGAGGAACGGGAGATCATGGCTCGCCACGCCGCTCACTGGGCGCCGTACCTCGAGTCCGGACAGATGGTCGTCTTCGGGCCGGTCCTCGACGGCACAGGTTCTTGGGGTCTCGGCGTCGTCGAAGCCAACGACGAGCAAGAACTGCGCGCGTTCGCCGATACAGACCCGGTCGTAACGACCGGGACTGGCACGATCGAACTCGGCAGCATGCACAACGGCTTCGTCCGTGGTCAATGAACGGCTAACCGAACCGGCCGCGCGCAGGAGCCGGAGGCAAGACGCTCTGGCGACGAGGCCGACCGTGTCGGCCTCGGGATCGCGGGGGATGGTCGAGACAGCCGTGGCCGAGGCTGAATCAATGTCCGTGGCGGTGACGATCGTGGTCGTAGACGAGTCCGGCGTGATCAAAGAGATGCTTCGCATGCACGGCGCGCCGCTTGTCAGTGTGCAGACGGCGATCAGCGAGGCGTTCGCGGCGGCGGCGATTGGGATGCCACCTGACGACTTCTATGCGGCGATTAAGGAGGACGGCGCGGCGGTTGCCTCGTTCGGGTCGCGGCCTGGCCTCGCGCTGATCGCTGGTGGGATGCCTGTGCAATCGGGCGGACGTGTCGCGGGGGCGATCGGGGTGGCCGGCGCGATGACCGGCGCCGAGGACCGGCGTATCGCCGAAGCCGCCGTCAAGTCGCTTGAGAAGTGACCGGTTGCCGACGCCGGCTTGCCGATGAAGACGCGCGCAATCTGCCGCGTTGCGGCGGGCGTCGACCCGACGGCGGAGCTGATCGAGCGGGAGCCGGTCCTGGGGTTCGAGTGAGATCGCCCGCCGAAGCGGAGGACGACTTGCGGTGATCGCCAGTGCACCCGATCATCGCGCCGGTGCACGAGTCGTGCGCCACGGCAATATTCAGGCAACGGCGCGGGGACGACTGCGATGAGGTCAGACGGCGATAAGACGGCGGTTGGAGGCAAGGGGAAGCTCGCACAGGTGATCGCCTCGCGCGGCGGGCTGGCCGCGCCGGAGGCCCCGTTTGTGATCGAGCATCGCGAAGCGTTGATCTACATGCTCTGCGAGGCGGCCGAGCTCGAGCATGGGATCATGTGCCAGTACCTGTTCGCCGCCTTCTCGCTCAAACAAAGCAAGGAGGAGGGGCTAACCGCCGAGGAGCTGGAGGCGGTTCTGAGGTGGCGAAAGGCGATCTCGCACGTCGCCACCGAGGAGATGCTTCACCTGGCGCTCGTGCACAACCTGTTGTCGGCGATCGGCGCGGCGCCGCACTTCGGCCGCCCGAATCTGCCAGCGCCGGCACATCACTATCCGGCCGGAGTCAACCTGACCTTGGTGCCGTTCGGCGAGCCGGCGCTGCGGCATTTCATGTTCTTGGAGCGGCCCGAGGGGATGGAGCTGAAGGGTGCGCAGGGCATTGACGCGCCGGTTCACGACGCCGTACCACTGATGTCGGAGCGGGACATCGTTCCTCAACTGCAGGACTTTGCGACCGTCGGTCACCTCTACCGCTCGATCGAGGCTGGGCTCGCTCATTTGGCCGAGAAGTTCGGCGAGCGAAACCTGTTTGTCGGCCCGGCTCGGGCGCAGGCGACAAGCGAGTTCTTCCACTGGCCGGAGTTGGTGGCGGTCACGGATCTGGCTTCCGCCCAGCAGGCGGTCGACACGATCCTCGAACAAGGTGAGGGTGCTCGTGGCGATTGGCAGCAAGCGCATTTCGGTCAGTTCGTGCAGATCCTTGACGAGTACCGGCAGATGGTCGACGCAAATCCGGACTTCCAGCCGACCCGACCGGTGATGTTCGCGACCGTGCGGCCCTGCGAGCACGACGATTCGGTGCCGCTGATCGGGGAACGCGTTACCTCGCAGGTCGGCGACTTGTTCAACGTCAGCTACGAGATCTTGCTGCAGATGCTGGAGCGGTTCTTCGCCCACACCGAAGAGAGCGACGCCCAGTTGGAGACTCTGGCCGGGGCGACGATCGGGCTGATGTTCGGAGCGATCAAGCCGCTCGGCGATCTGTTGACGTCGCTGCCGGTTGGGTCGAACTACCCGGGCATGAGCGCCGGTCCCAGCTTCGAGCTCTTCTACGAGAACGACTACCTGATGCCGCATCGCGCGGCCGCTTGGGCGCTGCTCGAGGAACGGATCCGCGAAGCAAGCAACTTCTGCGGGCTGATCCGAGAGATCGTCGCTCAGCCCGTCGCGGAGCAACTGCTTCCCGTTGGGGAAGCACTGAACGGGGTCGCTGACTCGCTGGCTGCGCACTTCGCTGATTGGGGAGGCAGCAGTCGCTTCACGGCGACCGCTGCCGCGGCCGCCGGACCCGGGGACGTAGCCGTCGGGCCGCTGCTCGCTCGAGCGAGCCGGCTCAGCCGGGCCGTTTCCAGGACCGCCCCGCGCGAACCGGCCCTCGAACCGCTCGCCTCGCTCTTCGAGGAGTCGGAGCGCGCATTCCTCGCGGCGGCGGTACAGGCAGGGCGGAGCTCTAACGAGGCGGCGGCGTCAGTCGCTCGCCGGCTGCTCGAGAGCGTTCTCCGGCCCCTCGCCGAAGCCATCACCAAACGAAGGCTCGACGAGCATCCCGACAGCACGGGGAAAGGCCCCAAGCGCACCAGCGGCCAGCCGGAAGCGGAGGGTCTCGTGCTCGATGACGCGGTTTGGCAGTTGGCGCAAACCGCGACCAAGCTGCGGGCGGGCTGGAATGGGGACGCTCGCGCCGCCGCGCTGCTGATGGAGGCGACTGCCGCGCTGCAGCACCTGAGTGTCGGCCTCGCTTCCGCCAGCGGATCTGGCGAACGCAGCAAGCGACTCGAGACGCTGCAAGCGCTTCAGAAGCGCTGCGAACGCGGTATCTCCTGCGCCCACAACGGCCCCTACCTGGTCACCAATACCGAGCGGATGCTCGACTGGCTCGGCGAGGAGATGACCGTGCAGCCGCAGATGGCGCTCTGCCGCTGCGGCGAGTCGGCGCTCAAGCCGCACTGCGACGGGGCCTGCGCACGCACCAGCTTCCAAGACAAGAGGGATCCCAAGCGCGTCCACGACAAACGCGATACCTACGACGGCGTCCAGCTCACGGTCTTTGACAACCGCGGCATCTGCCAGCACTCCGGCTTTTGCACCGACAGGCTCAGCGCCGTCTTCCACACCGAGGGCGTCTTTGTCACGCCGAGCGGCGGCCGCATGGACGAGATCATCCGCGCCGTCCGCGACTGCCCCTCCGGCGCTCTCAGCTTCGCGATCGACAAGGTCGAAGCACGGGCCCAAGTCGACTGGGACGGCACCCGCCCGCCGACGATCGAGGTCAGCAAAGACGGTCCCTACCGAATCATCGGCTCGATCCCGCTCAGCGACGAAAAGGGCGAGCCTGTCAAGCGGGCCGCGGGTTCCTCGCTCGAGCACTACGCCCTCTGCCGCTGCGGCCATTCGCTGAACAAGCCGTTCTGCAGTGGCATGCACTGGTACATCGACTTCCGCGACCCGCCCCCCGATCCGGACCGCACGCCGAGCTTGTTCGAGTGGGCAGGCGGCCTTCCGGCGCTGACCCGGATGACGCGGCTCTTCTACGAGAAGCACATCCCCGCCGACCCCGAGCTGGCGCCGCTCTTCGCGAGCGTTCCAGCAGATCAGCCGCAACGAGTCGCGAAATGGTTGGTCGAGGTGTTCGGCGGAGCGACGGCATATAGCAACGAGTACGGCGGAAACGCGCACATGCTTTCTCGGCACGCTGGCACGTCCCTGACCGAGGACCAGCGCGCCCGCTGGGTCGCGCTGCTCTGCAAGTCGGCGACCGAGGCCGGCCTCCCCAACGACGCCGAGTTCCAATCCGCGTTCCGCTCCTACCTCGAGTGGGAGTCCCGCCGAGCCGTTCAGGCTTCGCGGCACGACGCGACGCTGGCGCCCGAGCAGGAAGTGCCGCGTTGGGACTGGACGAGCGCTGGTCCGCCCGCCTCGTCGGTCGCCACCGCCTCAGCCACCAAGGACGCCGGCGAGAAACCGGTTGCCCTGCAGACGGCCGGCCAACCGATCAGCTTCGACGAACACGTCAAGACGCTGTTCCGGCCCCGCGACCGACAGTCGATGCAATTCGCCTTCGACCTCTGGTCGTACAACGACGTCGCCGCGCACGCCGACGAGATCCTCGCCCGCGTCCGCGCAGGGACGATGCCCTGCGACGGCGCCTGGCCGAAAGAAAAAGTCGATGCATTCGAGGACTGGATCAAGGCCGGCAAGCCCCGCTGAAGCCACGTTGAACGAGATCGGAACAACTCGACTCGAAGCCTTCAGCGACGGCGTCTTCGCCATCGCAGCGACGCTGCTTGTCCTCGAAATCGGCGTCCACCCCGCGAACGGTCATCAACTCGGGCACGAACTGACACGGATCTGGCCGTCCTACCTCGCCTACGTGACGAGCTTCATCACGATCGGGATCATCTGGATCAACCATCACCACAACATGCGAGCGATCGAGCGTCCCGACCGCACGTTCATGTTTATCAATCTGCTCCTACTCCTCGACGTCGCCTTCATCCCGTTCCCGACCAGGCTCGTCGCCGAGTACCTGCGCCACAGCGGTGAGGGCCCCGCGGTCATCGCGTACGCGGCGACGCTTCTTGTAATGGCGGTGCTCTACACCATCTGGTGGCGCTACGCCCGCGCCGGCCGGAGGCTGATCGCGCCGACCGTGAGCGAGAGCGAGCTTCGCGCGATCGATCGCGGCTTCGCACCGGGCCTTCCGCTCTACCTGCTCGTGTTTGTGCTGGCGTTCTTCAGCCCGCTGGCGGCGGTGATCCTCACCCTCGCGTTGGCCGCTTTCTACCTGCCTTCCGCGACCCTGTTCGCGGAACGCTAGACCGTCGACTGTGAAGCGCCCGCCTTCGAAGGCGGCGGATGATCGGTAGCTGAGGGGGTCGTCGGCCCGGGCTATAGTGTCACGAACGTATGTTCGTGACAAGGGCAGAAGCGTCTCTGGACAGCCTGAACGAGGACCAGTTGCGGGCGGCGACGCATGCGGGCGGGCCGCTGCTGATCCTGGCGGGTGCCGGTACCGGCAAGACGACGACGCTGTGCGCGCGGGTCGGCTGGCTGGTCGAGCAGGGTGTCGCGGCCGAGCGGATTCTGCTTTTGACGTTCACCCGGCGAGCGGCACGGGAGATGCTTGCGCGGGCGCGGGCGCTGGTTGCCGCCGACGCGACCTCGCGTTTCGTCGTCGGCGGTACATTCCATTCGGTCGCCTACCGGACGATTCTGAGCGAGGCGCCGGCGCTTGGACTCAGCGGTGTCAAACTGCTCGATGCGTCTGATGGCGCCGACCTGCTTGATCTGCTGCGTGAGGAGCTTGGTCTTGCGTCGATGGAGCGGCGGTTCCCGCGCAAGGGAACGCTGCTCGACATCTATTCGCGCACCGTCAACTCGCAGCGACCGCTGCGGGAGGTGCTCGCCGAGGCGTTTCCGTGGTGCGCTGAGTTCAACGACGAGATCGCCGCGCTCCTTCGCGCCTACACCGCCCGCAAGCGCGAACTGAATGCGCTCGACCTTGATGATCTGCTGCTGTACTGGCACGCGGCGATGACCGACGACCGGCTCGGCCGCCTGCTCGCGGATCGGTTCGAGCATGTGCTTGTGGACGAGTACCAGGACGTGAACGGGTTGCAGGTCGAGATCGTGCGGGCACTCAGTTGCGAGCACGAGAATGTGACGGTGGTCGGCGACGACATGCAGGCGATCTACGGCTTCCGTGCCGCCGACCCGGCGCACATCCTCGACTTCCCGACGCTCTACCCGGGGGCGACGGTGATCAAGCTCGAGCGCAACTACCGCTCGCCGCAGCCGCTGCTCGACGCCGGGAACGAGGTCGCGGTGCACGCTACCCGGTCGTTCGCGCGCCGCCTGATCGCCGAGCGTGAGGGCAAGGAGCGGCCCACGCTCGTCTTCTGCATGGACGAGCAGCGGCAGGCGGTCGAAGTGTGCGACAGGGTGCTTGCGCGGCGGGAGCAGGGTGTGCTGTTACGCGAGCAGGCGGTGTTGATGCGCGCCGGCCATCACTCCGACCTGCTTGAGCTCGAGCTTTCGCGCAGGAAGATCCCGTTTGTCAAGTACGGCGGTATCCGCTACCTCGAGGCCGCACACGTCAAGGACTTCTTAGCGCTGCTACGCGTTGCGACCAACCCGGATGATCAGCTGAGCTGGTTCCGCTTGCTGCAGTTGCTCGACGGAGTCGGCCCGGTGACCGCCAAGCGCCTGTTCGACGCGCTGCTCGCCGACACGCCACCGCTCTCTGACCTGCCAGAGCGCTGGGAGCAAGCCGACGTGCCAGCCTCGGCGCGCCAGCAGGGTACTGCTGTGTTCGTGGCGCTCGCGGCTCCGCCCGGCGAGGTGGCCGCCGTGCAGATCGAGCGGCTGAAGCGCGCGCTCGAACCGCTGGTCCGCGCCGCCTACCCCGACGGGGAAGCGCGGCTGGTCGATCTCGAGCAGCTGGTCGGCGCCGCCGCAGCCGCGTCGACGCTCGAGCGGTTCGTGGCCGAGGTTGTGCTTGACCCGCCGCTCTCGAGCGCCGACTACGCCGGCCGGCCGGCGCTCGATGAGGACTACCTGATCCTGTCGACGATTCACTCCGCCAAGGGCCTGGAGTGGGACGACGTTCACGTCATCCACGCCAGCGACGGGAACATCCCGGCCGACATGGCGCTCTCGACGAAGGAGGGCCTCGAAGAAGAACGGCGGCTGTTTTACGTCGCGCTCACACGAGCGCGCCGGGCGCTGAGTGTGTACGTGCCGTTGCGTTACTACCACCGTCCGCGCGCCCGCGATGACGCCCACGGCTACGGCAAGCCGTCGCGGTTCCTCTCCGAGCGCTTTCAGGCGTTGTGCGACGTCGTGCACGCCGGCGAGCGCGACATCGTTCAAGTTGAAGTTGCGGGCGCGGGTGGTCGGATCGCGGTCCGCGTCGACCACCTGTTCGGATGAGCGCAGCGACAAGGAGCGAAGTTCGCCCGCGCTCCGGAAGCGCTCAGCCGAGGTCCGTTGCGCAGCCACTGAATGCGGCCGGGGTCAGGTGCGATGGCCGGGGCTGAGGTGATCCGGGTCGGTACCTGCTCGTGGGCGGACGAGTCGTTCGTGAAGGTTTGGTATCCGCGCGGGATGCGCTCCGGCGAGGAGCGGCTCCGCTATTACGCCGAGCGTTTCTCGACCGTCGAGGCCAACTCGACCTTCTACCGGTTGCCGGACGAGGCGATGGTCGCCGGATGGGCCGAGCGCCTGCCGGAAGGATTCGTGATGCACGTGAAGGCGTTCGGGTTGATGACGCGACACCCGGTGAAGGTGGAGGTGCTGCCGTCCGACCTTCGGGGGGAGGCGCCGATCGACAGCCGCGGCCGGGTTGACCGGCCGTCGCGTGAGCTCCGCGCCGAGGTGTTCCGCCGTTTTCTGGCCGCGCTCGAGCCGCTGCGGGCAGGCGGAAAGCTGGGCGGGATCCTGATGCAGTTTCCGCCCTACGTTGTCCCGAAGCCGTCCTCGTACGAGTACCTCGAGTGGGCGAAGGAGCAACTCGCGGGTCACGAAACGCTTGTTGAGTTTCGCCACAAGAGCTGGTTTGAGCAGCCGGCCGAGACGGTGGGCTTCCTCGAGCGGCACGGGATGACGTATGTGACGGTCGACGCGCCACCGTCGATCATCCCGCTCGTTGTCGCCCACACGACGCCTACTGCGTACGTTCGCTTCCACGGCCGAAACGAGCAGACCTGGTACAAGCGCACCGGCAGCACGGCAGAGCGGTTCGACTACCTCTACTCCGGCGAGGAGTTGCGCGTCTGGGCACGGACGCTCCGCGAGCTGGCGGCCGAGGCGGAGACGGTGTACGCGATGTTCAACAACAACGGCCGCTCGCCGAGCAGCGACGCGCCCTGGAATCTCCTCGGTGAGGTCGAACGCGAGCAGGTCGCGCAGGCGCCGACCAACGCCGCGATGCTCCAGCGCCTGCTCCAGGCGTCCCCGCCTGATACGCGGACGTGATGTACGCGGACGCGCTGCTGCTGCTGTTTGAGATGGCCGACAAGGAGGACGAGCGCTTCCAGGCCGCGGCCGCCCGCTGGCATGCGCGCTTCGTGCTCGAGGCGAGGCTGCCGCTCCGCGAGGCTGAGGGCGTGATGACCCTCCTCTGTCGGCTGCGCGGCGCGGACCGCCACATCGTCCGGCGCCGCTTGTTGCTGTCGGTTGAGCGCGCCGGCTTGACGACGCGCGAGATTAGTCAAGAGCTACCCGCAACAGCTTCGACGTTCAAGAACACGTGAGCGTTGATGCCTGACTACCGCTATGAGCTTCGGCGCGGCGACGAGATGATCGCGACCGGACATTTGACCCGGGAGCGGCCGTTCGAGGTCGGCGAGCGGCTCACGATCGGCAGCCAGTCCGGCATCGTGCGGAGCGTCGAACCGCTCCTCGGCGAACGCGAGCTGCGGCTCGTGGTGCAGCTCACCCGCGACGACCTTGGCGGGTGACTACGGCGCCAGGCTGACTGTCCCGTGCACAGCTTGTCGTCGGCCGCGGCTAGTTCGGAGAGAATCAGAACTGTGCTGGTGTGCGTCGAGTGCGGCCGCGTCGCCGACGATGAGGCGAGCGGATGGCGTGCCTACCGGGAGGACCTGCCGAGCGAGGACGATCCGCCCTCGGTCGCGACCTTCTGCCCGATGTGCGCGTCGCGTGAGTTTGATGCGGAGGACGCCGAGTGAGCTGGGCGCGCATGGACGCCGCGGCGCGGCATCGAGTACCGCACCTGCGGAGGCGAGATATTCCGACGTCACCCGGCGTGTATGCGCTCTACCGCGACGGTGAACGGATGTACGTCGGCAAGGCGACTTCGTTGCAGTCGCGCGTCGGCGGCCAACACGGCGGCCAGGGGGCGTCGATGACGAACTCGGCCCTGCGCAGGAACGTCTGCGACCTGCTTGGGATCGCAGCAGCAGCCGACGCCAAGGCGCGTGGCTACCGCACCACCACCACCGACGCAGCACGCGTCACGGAGTGGCTTTCGGGCTGCGAATTCGCCTGGATCGAGTGCGCGAGCCCGGCCGAGGCGCTCGAACTTGAGACAGCGATGCGTGTCGAGTTCAAACCGCCGCTCAACCGTCTGTGATGACCGACTCGACCCCTGCCTCGCGACCGCGAGCGGTGCCTTTCGTTTGGTACGGCGTTTACGCTTCCAGGAGATGGCGGGTCGGCCCAGACCGCTTCCACCGGAGAACGACGAGGTCGTCTTCGGCGTCAGCTCGGTGTTTCTGACTCGGACGGCGGAGTTCTGGCCGACCGAGGACGACGCCGCTGACGGCGTTCAGGAACTCGCGCCGCGCGAGCGGGTCGAGCGATGCGACCGGCTCGTCGAGCAGCAACAGCTGCGGTCGTTTGGCGAGCGCCAGCGCGATCTGTGCCTGCTGGCCGCCGGAGAGCTGTCCAACCTTCTGACTGGTGGAAAGGCCGAGACGCTCGACGCGCGCGGCGGCCAGCTGTTGGTTCCAGTTCGGGTTGAGCATGCGCCCGTACCGGAGCGTCTCGGCGATCGTCAGGTTCCGGTGCAGTGGATGGTCCTGCGCGACGAAGCCCAGCCGCGGCAGCACCGCCTTCGCATCGCGCCTCGGTGAGCGTCCGAACACCTCGACGACGCTGGTCGTCGGCTCGACGAGGCCGATCAGCATGTGCAGGAGCGTCGTCTTGCCGGCGCCGTTGGGCCCGACAAGCGCGGTCACCGATCGGGACGGGATCTCGAGCGTGCACTCGCGCAACGCCCAGCGCGATCCGTACCGCTTGCCCAGACCCAAGGTGCGAACCGCGACGGTGTCGGTCACGCGACCCTCGAAACCGCCGTCGGCCGCACCGCCTCGGCGACCAAGGCGCCGATCGCCTCGTCGTCGAGACCGGCCGCGCGCGCCCGCCCGACCCAGCGCTCGATCCCGGAACGAAGCGCCTTGAGGTCATCCGGAGGCGGCGGAACCGGATTCGCGGAAACGAAGGTGCCGACCCCGCGCCGGCCCTCGACCAACCCCTCGAGGTCGAGCTGCCGGTAGGCGTGCAGGACGGTGTTCGGGTTGATCGTCAGGCGCGTGACGACTTCCTTCACCGTCGGCAGCTGGTCCTCCGGTCGCAGGATCCCGAGCCGGATCGCCTGCCGCACCTGCTGCACCAGCTGCAGGTACGCAGGCACCCCAGACCTGCCGTCCAGGTGAAACTCGATCATCCGGCTGAATACGAATAACTAGTCATCTAGATAATCGAATAATAATACAGCTGCTTCCCAGTTCGTCAAGAGACTCAGTTACTCCGCTTTGCCGAGCTCGCATCTACTGACGCCCTCTCAACTAGAGCGGGGGTCGACTGGGAAAGGTTGACCGGCCGCGATCACCTTGTTGGCCGCTGGTGTCCTGCGGCTGCGGAAGCTGGGAGGGATGCGTGCTCTCCGCGTGGGTGCCCTCGCTCGGGCTGAGGACTTATGCGCGGGTGTATCTGATGTGAGTGACCCCGGGCGCCTCGACCGACTCGACCTGTTCGAGCTTCGCGTCTTCCAGGTTTTCGAACAGGCGGGCGCCGTCTCCGAGCAGGATCGGGACGATCGAGACGACGATCTCGTCGAGCAGACCCGCTGCGAGGTACTGCTGCGCGACGGACGCCCCGCCGCCAAGTGACACCTGCTTCTCTCCGGCTGCTGCCTGTGCCTGTGCGAGCGCCGGCTCGATCCCGTCGGTGACGAACTGGAACGTCGTTCCGCCCTGCATCTCGAGCGGCTCGCGCGGATGGTGCGTGAGGACGAAGACGGGATGGTGGAAGGGTGGATCGTCGCCCCACCAGCCCTTCCACGATTCGTCCCATGGTCCCGGGCCGCCGCCGAACATGTTTCGGCCCATGATCGTCGCGCCGGCGCCGCCGAGGATGTCCTGGGCGAACGGCGTGCTCGCGTTCACCTCGCCGCCTTCCTCGCCGTGGCCTTCGCGGAACGTCTTGAGCGGATAGAGCCAGCCGTGGAGCTTCTCGCCGCCGATCCCGAGCGGGTGCTCTGGCGACTGGTCGGGGCCGGCGACGAAGCCGTCGATCGACATCGTGATGTTCAGCTTCAGCTTGCTCATCGATCCCTCCCTCTGTCGTCATGCCTCGTAGGACAGCCCAGCGCGTCCGAAGTCATCGGTCAAGCAAGGACCCTCGCGAACGCCCAGCGCCGGGGACAATGTGGTGTGGGCTCTCCGCAGACGCTGAGCGAAGCTGACCGGCGGATTGTTGCGCTGTGGGCGGCGGATTGCGCGGAGCGGGTGCTGGGATTGTTCGAGGCCGAGGCCCCCCGGGATACTCGCCCCCGTGATGCCATCGCGCGGACGCGGGCCTTTGCTCGTGGTGAGCTTCGCGTCGCAGACTTGATCCGCCGCCGTTTCGTCGGGAATGCCGCCGCTCGTGAAGTGAGCGGCCCCGCGGCTGTGGCCGCCGCTAAGGCGGCGGGGCAGGCTGCAAGCGTCGCTCATATGGGCGCGCACGCACTGGGTGCCGCCGCGTATGCTGCCAAGGCGGTTGGGCTGGCAGCCGCCGACCGACCGGAGGCGATTAGCGAGGAAGTTCAATGGCAGCTTGACCGTCTGTCCGCG
>Ga0070731_10003613_pt1 | contig 13835 bp, 10 predicted proteins | sample Coa_R1_2_FD_66448 | JGI IMG/M metagenome (GOLD analysis project Ga0070731, IMG submission 66448) | Surface soil microbial communities from Centralia Pennsylvania, which are recovering from an underground coalmine fire - Coalmine... | ecosystem: Environmental > Terrestrial > Soil > Unclassified ... | reverse complement strand
AGAAATCCACGAGCACCGGCAGACTCGATGCGCCGACCAGCCGATCGAAATGCGCGCTCGAATCGGCCGGGACCGGAGCCGCCGGCGCAGCGAGATCGGTATGACATTGCCCGCAACGGACGTTCTGTCCGAGCCGATCGTAGGGCAGCCGATTCAGCCTGCCGCACGAGCCGCACGAGACGATGACGCCGCGATCGTCAATGGTGAGAGAAGACATCGATCCATCTTTAACACGAAGCGTCTGCTGGCATGAAGACTCTGGCCGGCGGTGACGGGCCTCACGTGTCCTATACTTCGAGTCGATGTCCTCCGACGCGCTTCCCGTCGAAGTACGGGAATTCGAGCACCTGCTGAAAAAGCCGTCCAGCGACCTCACGGGGCTCGCGAGCTTTTTCAACAGCGGCGAAGTGTGGATGACGCGCGTGCCGGCGCGCCTCGACGTGATGGGCGGCATCGCCGACTACTCCGGATCCAATGTCTGCGAAACGGTCCTGGGCCGCGGCGTGCTGATTGCACTGCAGGCGCGCACGGACCGCACGATCCGCATCAGGACCATGCAGGTCGGCCGCCGCAATTTGCCGGTCGAGACGCGCCTGCCGCTCGACTATCTCTCGTCGGGCGACGGGCTCGCCAGCTATGCAGACGTACGCGCGTTGTGCAACGCCAATCCCCTCGTCAGCTGGGCGGCCTACATCGGCGGCAGCATTTTCACGCTGCTGAAAGAAGAATCCGCGAAGCTGCCGTACGGATTCAGTCTGCTGCTGTTGAGCGCCGTCCCGATGAACGTCGGCATCGGCAGCTCGGCCGCCGTCGAGATCGGGACGTTGTGCTGCCTGAATGCGTACCTCGGACTGGATCTGGCGCCGTTGCGTGTCGCCAAACTGGCGCAGTTGGCCGAGAACCATGCCGTCGGCGCGCCGTGCGGCATCATGGATCAGATCGCGATCACGAGCGGACGCGAGGGCCAGCTCACGCACATCCTGTGCCGACCGGGCGAAGTCCGCGGCGAGGTCGCGATTCCGCCTGGCACCGCATTCGTCGGCATCAATTCGATGGTGCGTCATTCAGTCGGCGGCAATCCGTACGGCGACACGCGCATCGGCGCGTTCATGGGCAAACGCATCATCAACGACGTGCGCGCGCGCACCGGACGCGCGCCGCTCGATTATCTGACCGAGCTCTCGGTCGCCGACTATCGCGCGCATTTCAGCACCGAAGTGCCCGAGGACATGCTCGGATCCGAATTCCTGCGCCGGCACAAGAATCACGACGACCCGGTGACGCGCGTCCAACCTGACGCGACGTACCGCATCGCCGGCCCGACCCGGCATCCCATCGAAGAGAACGAGCGCGTGTTGCGATTCATCGACGCGATGCGCGCCGCCAGCGCCGGCGATCGATCGGCGCTCGTCACCGCGGGCGAGTGCATGTACTCGGCTCACCACAGCTACCGCGACAACTGCCGGCTGTCGGTCGAAGAAGTCGATGCGCTCGTCGAATCCGTCCGCAAGCGGGGACCGAAATCCGGACTGTACGGCGCCAAGATCACCGGAGGCGGCACGGGCGGCACCGTGGCGGTGTTCGGTACCGTCGACGGTCTGAGAGAACACATCCCGCAGATCGCGCAGGAGTATTCCCGCCGCATCGGCGCGATGCCGGACATCTTCGAGGGCACGTCGCCGGGCGCCTTTGAATTTGGATTTCGCCGGTACCTCTTCGGCGCCTCGGGCTGGCGCCGTTTCGATCGCTAACTGGCGCCGATGCCGTCCGTCATTCGCAAAGCCGTCGTGCCGATCGCCGGCCTCGGCACCCGGCACTTCCCCGCTTCGCACGCCGTCAAGAAAGAGCTGTTTCCCATCGTCGGTCCTGACGGCATCGCGCGCGCGCTCTTTCACTATCACTTGCGCGAACTCGCTGCCGCCGACTTCGAAGAAATCTGTCTGGTCGTCCAGCCGGGCGAAGACGCGATGGTGCGCTCGTACCTCGATGGGCCGAGCGACGCGTATCTGAAACGGCTCGCCAAGTATCCGGTTCTGCTCGAAGAGGCGCGGCAGATGCGAGAGTTCGCGGGCCGCATCCGATTCGCGGTACAGCAGACGCAGGACGGATACGGGCACGCGGTGTTTCAAACGAAGTCGTTCGCCGCCGGCGAGACGATCTTCCTCTGCCTCGGCGATCATCTCTTTCGCGGACGCACGCAGTCGCCCTATCGCGAGCTCGCGGATCTCGCGCGAGCGTCGGGCGGCCTCAGCGTGTCCGGCGTGACGCGAATCGGCGCGGCCGAACTCAAGAGTTACGGCACGATCGGCGGCACGCGCCGCCGCGGCGATCCCCGCCTCATCGATCTCTCACTCATCGTCGAAAAGCCCGATCTCGCGACCGCGCGGGCCAGGCTGCTCGTCGACGGACTGCCGCCGGACACGTGGCTCGCCTGGCTCGGCATGCACGTGCTGACGCCGTCGATCTATGACGTGCTCGAAGAGATGATTCGAGACGATGTCCGCGACAACGGCGAGTTCCAACTCACGCGGGCGCAGGAGATGCAGCGCCAGCGGCACGGACATCTCGCGCTCGAGATGCACGAAGCGACGCGATTTGATTTCGGCGTGCCGGATGATTTCGTCAAGAGCGTCGTCGCTTTTCGAGGGGACGGGTCTTGATCGCCGCAAGGCAGACCGTTCCAGGGGCTGAGTTCGTGCGGCTACGTCTTCGACAATCCCGCCAGCTCGAACAACACCGACCCTAGCGCTGAATAATCCAAATCGCCGCCTCCTGACGCGACGAGCGCGTTGACGAGCTGCGTCACGATCGCCGTCGCGGGAATCGACACGTTGTTGGCGGCGGCCGTCTCGTTCGCGATGCGCAGATCCTTCTGATAGAGGGTTGTCTTGAATCCTGGGACGTAGTTGCCGGCGAGCATGCGTTCGCCGTGCACTTCGAGGACGCGGCTCGAGGCGAATCCCCCGAGCAGCGCCTGACGGACCAGCGCGGCATCGACGCCCAGCTTTCGAGCCATCGCCATCGCCTCGCTCACACCGGCAAGTGCGCCGCCAATCGCGATCTGGTTGCAAATCTTGCAAATCTGACCGGCGCCGGACTCGACGCCGATGTGGACGATGCGATCGGGATGGCCCATGCAGGCGAGAATCGGCCGCACGCGAGCGAACGCGCCGGCCTCGCCGCCGCACATGATCGACAGCGACGCGTTCTTCGCGCCGATTTCTCCGCCGCTCACCGGCGCGTCGATCATCGCGCCGCCCGCGGCCGCGACCTCCGCCGCCAACCGGCGCGTCGCGACCGGCGAGATGCTGCTCATGTCGATCACGACGGCGCCCTGCGAGAGGCCCGCAAGCACGCCGTCCGATCGGGTCAAGACGGACTCGACATCCGGTGTGTCGGGCAGCATCGTGATGATGACGGTCGAACGTCGCGCGATCTCGATCGGCGACGCCGCGGCGACAGCGCCGGCGGCGACGAGCGCGTCGACGGCAGGCCTGCTGCGATTGTGAACGGCGACGTCGTAGCCCTTCGCGACGAGGTGCCCGGCCATCGGCCGGCCCATCGCGCCGAGGCCGATGAACCCGATGCGCTCGCCGATACTCACGGCAGTCTCCGTCTCAGTGTCCGCAGGCCAGCGCGTCGTTGTTGGTCATCACCCGTCCGGCGGCGACTGCCTTCAGAAATCCGGCGATGCCGCAGAGCGGCTGTGGCGCGCCGGAAAATCCGCGACGAAGCGAGTACGGCCGGATGAACACGCTCGCGTCGTTGACCGGCAACGTCGCGACGTTGTCATAGAACGCGCGATCGTGGCCGTCCTGAAACAGATACTGCTCCACGTTCGAGACATAAAACGCACTCACCGCGCCGCCATGCTGATGCAGGTACGCGCCAATCGCGCGAATCGCCTTCGGTCCACCGAAGTCGCCGCTCACCGGCACGACGAGATTCTTGTCCTGCAGCGCTTTGACGGTCTGATAATTCTCGTCGCTCGAGAGAAAACTCTGCGGTTGACCTGACGCGTCGAGCGACCAGCCCGTCAAGTCCGCGAAACTGACGTTGTTGCCGCCGCGGCCGGCGCCCGGGCCGCCGCCGCGCGTCGTGATCGCCGGACCATAGTCGATGAACGCCTCGATCACGGATGAGAGCTCGGATGACTCCTCGGCAGAGAGCGCGAACTTGTGCGTTTTGGTGAGCTGATCGACGATCCGCGCCGCGTTTTTCTTCGCCAGCGGGACGTCGGTCGCAACCGGCGTGAAGGCGTCCCACATTTTCTGAATCGGCGTCGTCCGATCGAGTCCGCCCGGCCGCGGCTTCGAGAAGAGCAGGGAGATGAAGTCGGCGCGATCCGGCGAGAGCTCGAAAACGGCTTTGAACATCAAGTGCTGCATCACGGCCTGGCGCCGAATGTCGCAGACGAACGCCATCACTGGTTTCACCGCCGCGATGTACGTCAAATTCTGCTCGGGTCCGACGCCCATGTAGACGCCGCCCTTCACGCCGCGCTCGCGGATCATCGTGAAAATCTCGCCGATCTCGGGCTCGTTCGATGTGAAGTTGTCGGTGATGCGGAAATATCCGCCCGGCTCGGAGATCTGCTGCTCGAGCGCCCAAAACTCCACGTCGCTGAGCTTGTCCGGCAGTGCGGCCGCCGCCGGCGCCTGCGCAGGACGCGGAGGCTTCGTCCACCCCGACACCGATGCGCCGCCGGCCAGCAGCGCGACCATCAATACAAAGCGCAACGACTTCGTCATAGTGAGTCCATTCAGCGATCGTGACGAACTGACCGGCACATCGAGGATCGGCGATCGGCAATTGATGAACGAAGAATCGACCAACGAGAATCGCGGATCGGCCTGTCCGGAGTCGGCGCGGCTGACGCCGTTTGTCGATTGTCAACCGTCGATTCTTCGTTCATCCATTTCAAATCATCGATCATCAATGTGCCGGTCGCTAGAGTCCGCCGGTCCGTTTCAAGTTCACCGTCAGTGTATCGGTTCCGACGACGATCGGCGCGCCGGCGCTGTGCTGCAATCGGGCGAGCACATCCGGATCTTCCCACGTGCCGTCGTCCAGCGCATCGATCGCGACGGCGAAATATCGTCCCGGCAGCAGACCGGCAATGACGTACCGGCCGTCGGCGCCGGCTTCGACCGTCTTGATGCCACGCGATCGCGCCCGCCACAACCGCGAGTCTTCGGCGAAGACGACGACACGTGACCAGGGCGCGGGGCGCTCGGACGCGTCGGCGACAGCGCCTTGAAGCGAGCCGGTACTCCGCGTGAGCACGACGCGCAACATCCTGGATTGATCGGCAGATGCAAACGACGTCGGGACGTCGGTGACATCCGCGTGGCCCCAAGAAACGTTCTTGATCGCCCAACCATCCGGCAGGCGCCTCACGCGGATCAGGCGAGGCCCGAAGAGCGATGGGAATGTGAACGTGCCGTCGTCGCCGACGCCGCCAGGCTCGAGAGCGGGCGCAGCGGCGCCGCCGGTCGGCAGCTCGTATTCGGCCTCGAGCGCGGCCACTTGAAGATGAAGATCACGAGGCAGCGGCGCGCCGCCGTCCACTTCGACTCGCCCTGAGACGGCGGGCGCGGGCGCGGTTGAGACGAGAATGGCGCCAGCCGGTAGAGGCACGGTCAGCGTCATCGCCGCGAACTCCGGCGCGGATGCCGGCGTCGCGCGCGCGACGGCCAGCACCCAATAATCCCCAGCCGGGACGTTCGGACATTGAAACGGGTTGTTCGGGATTTGAAAACACTGAACCTCGCCCGGAGGCGCGCCCATGCGCTGCAGGCGAAGCCCAAACGTGGCGGGCGTCTGACCCGATGCGAGCCGCACATTCCCGGTGACCGTGGTCATCACGGCAGTCGAGATCGTAAAGTCGAGATTCACCGTATCCTGTCCCGCCGTTACCGAAATCACGCCGGCTTCGTTCAGCCGCGGCGTACCTGGGAAAAATGTCGGCGCGGGTTTCGGTGTGGACGCGCTGCCCGGAGCCGCGCTCGCGAGACGCTGCGGATCCGGCGCCGCCTCGAGAGCGTACTCGCCGGCCGGAAGCGTGTGGACCCGAAAGTGTCCGCGATCGTCGGTGATCGCTTGACGGACGGCGACGGGGCTCCGGCCGTAGGGTCCGAAACCCAACCTGACGGCGGAAACGGTGAGGCCGGACACGGGCTCGCCATCGCGCGTCGTCACGCGGCCCTCGAGCGCGGCGGCGTGGATCATCTGCACGTCTTTGACAACCGCCTGATCCGCCGGAATCACAATCGGCATGATCCGAGCGAGCGGCACGAATCCGGCCTTGTCGATCGTCAGCCGGCAAACACCGTACGGAAGATGCTCGATGCGGTACCGTCCGTCGGTGTCCGTATCGGTCGTCGCCGAGATCGAGCTTTTGTCGAACTCAATCTTGACTCGCCCTCGACGAAGCGGCGATGACTGCCCGCCTTCGACAACTGTGACGAGCCCGCTGAGCGAAGCGTTACCGGTGAGCGGTGCGCGAAACGGTCCTGCGGTCTGATCGCGCGGCGTCTGTCCTGGCAGATAACCGGCCAGCAGCAGACCGCCGACCAGCGGCGCGAGGAGCGAGCGCATGGTGGGAGATAGTATCTGCGAAACGACCTCGGAGGTCGTTTATCCCAATAGTGGGAAAAACGACCTCCGAGGTCGTTTTAGCGGCGGGCGGCGGCGCGCTGATCCAATTCTTTCTGGCCGCGAAGGATCGAGCACCACTCTTTGTGTTCGGCAACGGGCATTCCGCACTCGACGCACACGCGCACGCGCGGCTTGGGCGGATCGTTGGTTTTTCCGAAGAGACGTTTCAGTAACGACACGATGGCCTCCCGCCTGCGTCAGGCTTCCGATCTCGATACGTTTGACGGTATCACGGGGTTCCAGGGTTGGCCGGGCGTTCGTCGCCGCACATCTGGTGAATGTATCTCTGTAGAGATATATTGCCGCATGCCGGCCTTGCATCGTCGTCACATCGGCTTGCCGCGGTTCGGTTCCGTCGCCGTCGCGGTCGGCCTTGTCGGCGCGTGCAGCTGGCGCGCAGTGCCGCAGGGCAATCCGGCATTTCAGTCGGAGGATCTTGCGGCGTTCGAGCGGCAGTTCTTCGCCGTGGATCGATCGTATTCCCCCGCCGCGCGATCGCAGGCAGAAGCACGGATCGCGACGCTGCGCGCACACCCCGGCGAGATCTCGGACGCGCGCTTCGTGCTCGAGTTGGCCCAAATTGTCGCGCTCGCCGACAACGGCCACACCGCGATGCTCGATCGCGGCAGCCTGCCCGAGATGGCGCGCATCGGCATTCGTATGACGCCGTTCGGCGAGGACTTCTTCGTCGTACGGACCCTGGCGCCGGAGGCGGAGTTGCTCGGCGGACGGCTGATCGCAATCGATGACGAGCCAGTCGCGCGCCTTCGGGCGGCGGCGCACACGCTGAGCGGCGGCATCCCGTCGTGGCGCGACCGCGTCGCCTCGTCATTCTTCGAGAGTCCGGGACAGCTCTTCGCGCTCGGACTCATCCAATCGCCGCGACAGGCGACGTATCGGTTCCAGATGCGGGGCGGATCGTCACGTGAGATCACGCTGACCGCCGATCCGCAGGCGGCGTCAGGCAGATCGCCGGTGTCGGTGCTCGATCCGGCGCCCGGCCGGGCCGGCTGGCGCACATTGCTCGCGGTCGATCGCGCGCCGTGGTCGCTGCGGGATTTCTCGACGCCGTTCCGGCGGCGCGATGCGCCCGATCTCGACGCCATGATCATTCAGCTGCACGCGAACTACGACGTCGACGGCGAGTCGATCGCGGCATTTCTCGGCGAGTCTGACGCCGAGCGCGGCCGTCTCGGCCGTAAGAACGTCATTCTCGACATGCGCTTCAACGGCGGCGGCGACCTGACCCTGACGCGTGACTTCATGGCGGGACTGCCGGATCGACTTCCGCCGGACGGACGCGTCGTCGTCCTGACATCGCCCTGGACGTTTTCTGCGGCGATCTCGAGCATCGGCTATCTGAAGCAGGCGGGCGGCAATCGGGTCGTGCTCGCCGGAGAAGCGCCGGGCGATCGCCTGCGATTCTGGGCGGAGGGCAGTCCTTTTTCGCTGCCGCATTCCGGCGCGCTGATTCTTCCGGCGACGGCGCGCCACGACTACCTCGATGGATGCCGCACCTTCACCGATTGTCATCCGTACGTCCGGCGCATCCCGATCGCCGTCAAGAGCCTCGCGCCCGACGTCTTCGCGCCCTGGACGATCGACGCCTACGCCGCCGGCGCCGATCCTGGGATGGACGCCGCAGCGCGCATGTTGCGGCGGCCCCCGCCAGACACAAACGGACTCCGGGAGTCGATCTCGATTCAAAACAAGCACAACTGACGACTGATGGAAATCGACTCCCTGAGCCGATTTGTCCGCGGTACGATGGCGAACGTCTGGAGATGACGTCCGCCCGTTATCGTCAACTGATCGCGGCCGCAATCCTCTCGCTCTTCGCCGTAATTCTCATCCGCACGGCGTGGGTGTCGGACGATGCCTACATCACGCTGAGGACGATCGACAATTTCCTGCACGGCTACGGGCTGCGATGGAACGTGGATGAGCGCGTCCAAACCTACACGCACCCCGCATGGCTCCTGCTGCTTTCAGCGGCGATTGCGATCACGCGCGAGTCGTATCTGACGACAATGGCGGCCGGCGCGGCGCTGTCGATCGTGGCCGTGTGGCTGTGTCTGACGAAAGTGGCCGCGTCGAGCGCGCAGGCGTGGATTGGCGGACTGATTTTCATCGGCGCCAAATCGTTCGTCGACTACTCGACGTCGGGACTCGAGAATCCGCTCGTCGACGTGCTGCTCGTCGCCCTCTGGATCGCCTGCGCGAATGAGCGCGCGCGGCGCCGCGGCTTGCCTGTGCTGATCGGCTGCCTGTTGCTGATCACGCGTCAGGATCTGATCTGGCTCGTCGCGCCGCTCGTTGCCGTGTCAGCGCTGGCGCGGCCTCGTCCGAGGTTCGCCGCCGCCATCGCCGGCCTTACGCCGCTCGTGCTTTGGGAGTTGTTCTCCGTCATTTATTACGGCTTCCCCGTGCCGAACACCGCGTACGCGAAAATCGCCACCGGAATCCCGGAGCGACAGCTGATCGCGCACGGCTGGATTTATCTCGCCGATTCGGCGACGCACGATCCGCTGACGATCGTCACGATCGTCGCGGCGACGGCCGTGACGTTGTCGATCAGCTCTCCGCGATTTCGAGCCGCGGGGGTCGGACTCGTCCTCCATCTGGCGTACGTCATGTGGGTCGGCGGCGATTTCATGAGCGGCCGGTTCTTGACCGCGCCGCTCGTGCTCGCCGTGTTGTGTCTGACGAGCGCGCCGTTGGCACTGCGACGCACGGTCATCGTCGCAGCCTCCGCTGCGGCCATCGCACTCAGCGCCGCTCCGGCCGTGCCCAACATCGTCAGCGGCCGATCGTTCGGATTCCCGGCCGACTTGACGATCGTCAATGGCGTCGCGGACGAGCGCAATTTCTATTTTCAGACGACCGGTCTGATTCGCCGCTATGCGATGTTGACGCCGCCATGGCCGGCGCAAGCCGCGCTGGCGCGGCAAATGGTGCAGGCGGGTCAGCGCGTCGCCACGCGCGATCAAGTCGGCATTTTCGGATTCGCGGCCGGTCCCGATCTCCATGTCGTCGATTGGCTGGCTCTCGGCGATCCGCTCCTGGCGCGCCTGCCCTGCATGCGCGGGTGGACGATCGGGCATTTTCGACGGGAGATTCCTGCTGGATACATCGACACGCTCCGATCCGGAGAGCTGCGCATTCAAGATCCAGGACTCCGCGAGTTCTATTCCGATCTGATTCTCGTCACCCGCGGCCCGCTGGTCTCGGCTGCGCGACTGCGGGCGATCCTCCGCCTGAACCTGGGCTGGGATCAGAGGCTGCTCGACGGCTACATCTCGCAATTGCAGTGAGGGCTGTAAAGACTCCGCGATTTGTGACGTAATCGTGAGAGTCATGCCGCGATACTCCCGGCGCCGCTCTGTGACGATGGCCGCCGTGTTGTGCTCGGCCGCGGCCGTGGCCGCGAGCGGGCGGCCGCAGGACGTCCCGCAATTCCGGGCGGTCACCCGCACGGTGCCGGTCTATGCCACCGTGCTCGACCCTGAAGATCACCACCTGGTCACCGATCTCGACAAGAGCAATTTCGAAGTGCGCGACAACGGCCGTCTGCAGCCGCTGACCGTGTTCGACAATCGCGAGCAGCCGATCAGCATCGTGATCATGCTCGACATGAGCGGCAGCATGCTCGGCAATCTGCCGACGCTGCGCCGCGCCGCGGTCCAGATGTTCACGCATCTCAAGCCCGACGACAAGGCGCGCGTCGGCGGCTTCGGCGATCGCATCGTACTGAGCGAGCGGTTCACGAACGATCAGGACGAGCTCATTCGCGCGCTCTGGTTCGATCTCGCGCCCGGCGGCGGCACGCCGCTGTGGGGCGCCGTCAACGTGGCGATGACCGCGCTCGCGCATCTCGACGGCCGGCGCGTCGTGCTCGTGCTGACCGACGGCAAAGACACGGCGGCCGGACCGGGGCGGACGGCGGTCACGCTCACGGAGGTCAGCCAGCGAAGCCAGCGTGAGGATTTCATGGTTTACGCGATCGGACTCGCGAGCAAGACGGCATCGGGCACCGCGGGCGGCGGTGGCGGATACGGCGGCGGATATGGCGGTGGCGCCGGCGGCGGTGGTTTCGGCGGACGAGGCAGGCGCGGCGGCGGCGGATTCAGCGGCGGTCGCGGATTTGCGAGTGACGAGCCGGATCCCGGCATGAAGCAACTCGCGACCGACAGCGGCGGCGGCTACTTCGAGCTGCACGACACCGACGAGCTCGGTTCGACCTTCGAGCGCATCGCCGAAGAGCTACATCGCCAGTACTCTCTCGGATACGCCGTCCCTGAAACGGACGGCAAAGTGCACTCGATCGAAGTGCGCGTCAACCGTCCCGGACTGATCGTCCGAGCGCGCCAGAGCTATCAGGCGCCAGCGAAATAGGGGACGGGTCTTGATCGCGTAAGCAGACCCGTCCCCGAAGACGCGCTCGCCTGCATTAACAGACCGAAACACGTTCACTTGCGGCAGCCTTGGGGACGGGTCTGCCTTACGGCAATCGAGACCCGTCCCCTTCAACTAATCGGATCGGCCGATACTTCGACTGCGGGAATCAGCGGCACGACGGTGGTATCGGCGGTTGCGGGGTTCGCGCTGGCAAGCTCGTGCTGGCGGCGTCCGAGCCAGACGCCGAGGCCGACGGAAACCGCGGCGACCGGCGTCACCGCAAATGCGATGCCCGAGAGACCCAGACCGAGCGCGGCCAGTCCTGCGTACGTCCACACCGTCAACTGATCGCTGAAACGGTACACGAACGTCTCGATGAAACTCTTCGCCTTGTACTTGTCTTCGCGGCTGACGACGGTGAAGAGCGTCTCCATGGCGGGATTCATCAGCGAGAAATTCGCCGCGCGACGGCACACGGTGAAAATCGCGAGCGTCTGAAACACCGGCAGCAGGCCGAGCGTGCCAAATCCCATCACGCTGATGATCGGCACAATCGCGAGCGTGGCCGCCAGACCAATCCAGCGGATGATCCGACCGGTCAAAAACACTTGCGTGACGACCGTGAGCGTCTGCGCGGCGAATTCGAGTTCGGCGAGCACCGCGGTGCGCGACGCGCGCGTCGTGTAGAAGCGGCCGACCAGGTCCGACTGCTCCGCATAGAGCACGGTCGAGCCCAGAATGTAGAGCATCAGGAACGCGGCGATGGCCAGCAGATACGGCGACGCGATCAACCGCGTGAATCCCGCCCACACGCTGCCGCCAATCGGCGACTCATCGCGCCGATGACTCGAGGCCAGGTGGGCCGTGAGGACGCGGCGCGGGAACCGCATCACGACGAAGACCGCAATTTCGATCAGCACGGCGGAGACGAGCAGCAGATTGACGGTGCCGATGCGCGTCGCCATCTCGGCCGTGAAGGCGGAACCTGCGATCGATCCCAGCGTGCCGCCGACGCCGATGAATCCAAACAGCCGCTTCGCCTGATCGCTGGTGAACACGTCGGCCATGAACGACCAGAAGATCGAGATCACGAACATGTTGAAGACGCTCGTCCAGACGTAGAAGACGCGTCCCATCCAGATGTCGGCGGCCGAGCCCTCCGCGGCGCCGGCCACACGCATGAACACATAGAAGATCAGCAGATTCGCGACGAAGAAGTGATACGTGAGCGCGATGAACTGCCGCACGCGGAATCGCACGACCAGCGCCGAAAAGAGCGGGTTGAACGCGAACGTCGCGATGAGCGTGCCCATGAAGAGCCACGGCAGTTTCGAGACGCCCGACGCCGCGGCGACTTCATCGCGGATGGGCCGCAGGACGAACCACGAGCTCATCACGAAAAAGAAATAGACGAACGACAGCCCCAGCGCGCCGATCTCAGCCGCGCGCACGTCGACGAATCGCCGCAGCACGGCATGCGCCGCGCCCGGCCGATCTCCGTTGGCGGCCGACGGCGGCGGGGTCATTTACTTCGCCTTCGCTTTCCAGGCCGCGAGGACTTCGGCTTCGCGCGCCGCGGAAATGCCGGCGAGCTTGCCATCAGCCTGCGCCTGCCGGTCTGCCTCCGGCCGTGTCTTGCTCCACTCGAGCGTGTCCTTCGCGGTCACCGCGAGCGGCCGGAACGTCAGGCCCTTCTCGATGGCGCGCGCGTTGGAGCGTGTCGAAAATCCCGGGCTGCGCTTGGGATCGATCCAGACAGGCATCGAATCCTTGCCGGACCACGACCGAACGCCCTGCTGCGACATGAAATCAGACGGGATCCACGTGAACTGCGGATTCGACGTCGTGACGGCTTTGATGCCGTACAGCATCTCCGCCATCGTCAATTTCCCGCCGGGGCCGAGGGCGTTGTACACGCCGGTCACTCGTCCTTCGATCATTCGAATCGTCCATTCGGCCAGATCGCGCGAATCGATGATTTGAACAGGATCGTCCGGACTGTCGGGCGCCAGCACTTCTCCGCCGCGATCGATACGCGACGGCCAGTACGTGAAGCGATCCGACGGATCGAGCGGACCGACGATCAGGCCCGGGCGGATGATTGTCGAGACTGGATAGGCGTCCTGCACGAGGCGTTCGGAGAAAGCTTTGAACGGTCCGTACTGCGTCGTTCGATAGGATGCGTCGAGCGAGTACGGATCGATGCCCTCGCGCATGGGCGCCGTCCGATCGGTCTCGTCCATCCCCGGCTTGGTGTTGTCGGGATACACGGAGCACGTCGAAATGAACACGTAGTGTCCAACATGGCCCTTCAAATACTGCGCGACGTTTCTCACCCAAAACGGATACGTCGTCGGAATGTCGAGCACGGCGTCGAACGAATGGCCCTGCAACGCGCTCACGTCCGCGCTCAAGTCGCCAATCAGTTGATCCACGCTGCCCTTGAATAAATCCGGCCGCGTCTTGTTGCGATTGAGCAGCGTCACTTTGTGTCCGCGCGCCAGCGCGTACTCGACCTGCTCGGGTCCGGTGAATCCCGTGCCGCCGATGATCAGGATGCTGAGCGGCTTCGACGCGCGTCCCACGGCCGGCACCTGCAACCCGGGCAGCGGCGCTGGTTTCGTCGGCGTCTGCTGCGCGTTGAGCTTCGCTCCAGTCAGCGCGCCGGCGGCGGTGACGATGGCGGAGTTTTTGAGAAAGGCGCGGCGGCTCGTGGACATGCGCTCAGTATGAGAGTTGGCACGTCGGTGTCAACTGGAATCGGGGGATAGCTATTC
>Ga0070731_10003612_pt1 | contig 13839 bp, 11 predicted proteins | sample Coa_R1_2_FD_66448 | JGI IMG/M metagenome (GOLD analysis project Ga0070731, IMG submission 66448) | Surface soil microbial communities from Centralia Pennsylvania, which are recovering from an underground coalmine fire - Coalmine... | ecosystem: Environmental > Terrestrial > Soil > Unclassified ... | reverse complement strand
TTGAGAATGTCCGGCAATGCCTGCGCGTGAATGTTTCCCAACACCGGATGGAAAAAGCAAGGCCGGACATCGCCCGATGCTTCAATCACGGCCGAGACCCAGGGCGCATTGCAACGCGGAGCAATATTCTTGCTCTGCCCAAGATGAGCACGAAAATGTTGCACAATGCGCCGTAACTTTTCTGCGCTTTCAACCACAAATTGGGGTTCGTCTTTGGCCCGCTCTTCGTCGATGAGCTGTTCGATCTCACCTTCGAGCGCGTCGACTTCGTCTGGGTTCAAGGCGACCCGGTCGCGATGTTCAGGACCCCAGCCTTGGGGACGGTTAAAGGCCTCGGAAGTCAGGTCGGCGGCCAGAAATGACACTGAGGCCAATCCGATCTGTTTTGCGTAGGCAACTACAGTACGCAACGAATGATGATTCGCTTTCTGTATGGTGCAACGCGCGCGCACTGGCATTTGAGGATTGAGATGATGTAACGCGTTGACGCCCTCGGCCATCTGCTCGAACGCATCTCGAATGCGTCGAATGGCGTTGTGAACCGCCGGCGGGCCATCAAGTGAGACGATCACGTCATCAACGCAGTCAGCGACGACCTGGGCCTGAGGTTTGAGCAGTAATCCTGCAGTCAGAAGGGTAACCCGGCTCCCCGCCGATCGCAGCATTTGCGCCAACCCACTCCATTGTGCGTTCAGCTGCGGCTCGCCTCCTGAGAAGACGACCCAGCGCACACCTAGTTTTCGGATCGCACCGAGCTGGCGATCGAGATCTGCGGGTGTGATCTCCCTGGCCTCGCGAATCCTCCAGATGTCGCACATCACGCAACGGCAATTGCACTGGTTGTGCGGGAAGATGACGAGCACGGGCAAGGCATCGATCCTGTGCGCCCCTAGGGCAGCGGCATCGCCGTGAGCGGCAATCGATATAAGAGAACTCACGGCTTACCCCCATCGGCCACGTTCTCACGTTGCAATCGCACCAAAATATGATCGGCGAGCACACGAACGCCGGGGCAGTGGCCCAGGAGGGAATCGGCCCGTTCACATACCTGGAACAACTGAGGATGGTGCTGCGCCCAAGGTTCAAGGTAACTGGGTGGCACTGCAACTCCGATACCTTTGACATCCGTCAGTCGAAATTGCGGTGCAAATGCATATACGAGGGACTTCACACTTGGATAATGCACTCGCAAGAATGCTCCATCCGCAATTTTGGCGGTGACTCCGTCGCGCTTCAGACGTCGGAATGCTTTCTCTCTGTCTCCTTGGACAAGATACCATCCCATTTCCCACAAACAGCATGGCCCCATCCAGCAGAGTAGAACGCTCGCGCCGGGTTTCACACGTTGGGCAAGATCGCGAGCAAACTGCCCCAGGCCGGCAATGCAATTCAGGACGCCAAAATTCGAGAAGGCTCCGTCAAACGATTCATTCGTATCCAACGCGGCGATTTCCTCGGCGCGAAGCACTCGCGTTTGCACGAATTGCCGCAGCCCGTTCTCTTCGATTCTGCGTTTTGCCACCGCAATCATCTGCGGCGAACTGTCGCAGGCGGTAACATGCACACCACGTTTCGCAAGGAAACAAGCGTCGACACCAGTCCCGCATCCAATTTCCAATACGCGGTCGCCTGGAAGGAATGCCTTCGCCAGTTCCATCCACACTGCTGCACGTTGCGCTTGCCCGATCTTGGACGAACTAAAAGTCTCGTCATATCGGGCCGCGATGGCATCGAATGGAGCAGCGTAGATTTGCTGGCTGGCGGACACGCTTACGCCTCGACTTCAGAGATCGTCGCCTGCAGGCCCGCACGGGCCTCGGCAATGCCGCTTCGCAGTTGCGCGAGCGAGGCATCGTCTGCATCGGGCTTTTGCCCTAAGCGCGTGAGTTCTACCTCGCTTCGAAGCAGCTTATCGGCGAAGCGATAGAATTGGCGCGAATGCCGACTGCGAACCCGGAACTCGCGGTCGGAACTCTCACTCCACAGTTTGAGACTATCCACCCGCTCCGCCACGTCAGAGAAGTAGGCCGTCCCCTTGATTGGATATGCCACCGTGGTGAAGAAGATATCGGGATCGGTTTTCTTGACGTGTTCGACGGTGGCTTCAATGTCCGACAGTTCCTCGCCTTCATAGCCCCACATCAAGAACATTCCCGTTTGGATTCCCACGGACCGGCACAACGCCACGGCAGTTTGCACCTGCTCCACCGTCACTCCGCGTTCCATAGCGTCAAGGATTCTTTGCGAGCCGCTTTCGGAGCCAATCCAGACGCGGAAGCATCCCATCTCTGCCAAGGTTTCGACCACCTGAAGATTCAGCCGGTCGGCGCGAGAGATGCATTCAAACGGCAGTTTCAATCCACGACGCTTCAGCTCAGCCGCATACTGGAACAGCCAGCCGTGATGAATTGTGAAGACATCGTCGGCCATCCACGCCATTTGAGGCTGGTACCGGTTGATTAACCATTCGAGTTCGTCGGCCACGGATGCTGGCGTCCGACGCCGATGAGTTTTCCCAAAAACTTCGTGACTGCACCAGCGGCAGTGGTAGGGACAACCTCGCGCGGTGATCAGCGAAACAGAACCCATGCCGTGATGCGTACGCCACGTCTCAACGTATCGCGCCATGTCGATCGATTCCCGGGCGGGCCAGGGTTGAGCATCGATATTCTTGATCTGCTCGCGCGGCTTGGTCCGCACGACCGCACCGTCATTACCCAAAAATGCAATTCCATCGATGTGGCCTAACCGATCTCGATCAATCCCATCAATGGTTTGAGCGGGCACTTGTGCCCGCAGCACGGGCACCAATTCCTCCAGCGTAATTTCTCCCTCTCCAATGACGATTGCGTCGGCGCCCGCTGCGAGATACTCGTCGATGTAGGCGCTTGGCTCCGGTCCACCCACGACTGTGCGCCATCCCGACTCTTTTGCGACCCGGAGAATCTCAATCACATTCGAGCGCGTCATCAGATTTGCATACACGCCGAGAACGGACGGTGGTCCCGCCCGTAACACCTTCCATAGCTCCTGACGGGACGAGAATGTGGAATCGAACACTTCAGCACTCAGGCCTTGCTTACGTAAATGCGAGCAAATGTAGAGGATTCCCAAAGGCGGATAGGGCTTCATGATCTGAAGCTCTTTTGGATCTTCGTAAAGGAAATATCCGTGAGTGAGAAGTATGTCCATGAGCAAGCAGGATCAGCTGGCGAGCACGTTCAACAGTTCGTCGAAGCTTGTCGCATAAACGGGAACTTGCAGCTGTACCAGGTCGCGCCCTTGAAGATTATTGAACACGGTGGGCTTGGGATTGCGGCAGGTCTTTTCCAACCGCATCACGCGCCTCCACAACTCGTCAGGTGCGCCTTTACTCTGTCGGACTTTTTCGGCGCTATGCCCAGAACAGCCGTTCCAGGAGTCAACCTGGGCGTGTAGAGCGTCGTGCAATGCACGATAAAACTCGTTGGTATACGCACCCTGGAACATCATTGCCATGTCTTCGCTGTCGGACCAGTTGGTTTTATCTCCGAGTTGCGCCTGAACGCGGTCAAAGAATTTGGTGCCGGGCAGAGGATACGAAACCGAAACACCGATGTCGTCGGGCCGAGTATCGCGCACCAGCCGGATCGTGTCTTGAATGTCTTGCCAGGTCTCGCCAGGATATCCAAATTGCAGGAAGTAGCAGGCGCGAATCGCCTCATGCCGCAGGTTCTCGCGAGCCTTGGCAACCTGATCCAGCCGCGTCCCTTTGTCCATGGCATCCAGGATTTTTTGCGACCCGGATTCCACGCCCATCCACACCTCAGAACAACCAGCGCGACGCAGAGCCCGAACGTTGTTGGCCGTCATCAAGTCCACGCGGGATTGCATCTTGAATGGAATTGCGGCGTCCAACCGTCCGACTTCGTCCGCAAGTTCGCGAACCCATTTCGGCCGCATCCCGAAAATATCGTCGGCAAACCAGAGGTGCTCGGCTCCAACGTCATACTTCAGGTGCCGCATCTCTTCCGCGACCAGTGCCGGGGAGCGCATCGAAAACGAATCCCCATAGATCGGCTTCGCACACCAATTGCACCGGTAAGGACATCCACGACTCGCCACGATGTTCAGCGAGAAGTAGCCATGCGCGGTTTTCCAGGCATCGCGATACTGGTTCATGTCGATGAGATCGCGCGACGGAATCGACAGTTTGTCCAAATCACGCATCAACTCGCGCTTCTCCGTCTTGACGATCTCTCCACTGCTTTTGTGAAGATAGGCAAGGCCGGGAATGCGCTCCAGGCCTTCCTCGTTTCCCTTCAAGAGATGCGACACCGCTTCCAGTAACGTCGCTTCTGCTTCTCCCAGCAGCACACAGCGGAAACCTCTCTGCAAGTAATCCAAAGTGTGATCGGAAGCATCCGATCCGTTCGCGAGCACAATCGCTCCCGCCCGCTGCGACGCTTCCAGAATGTGATAGGCCACCTCGCGCATTCGGGTCAGACACATCTTGGAGAGAAAGTTAAAGTTATCCTCAAAGACCACCACGATGCGCGGCTGATGCTGGCTTAGCGCGTCTTCAAATTTCTCCTCTGGATCATTCAACATCGTGTCGAATACGGCTACCGACAGACCGGCGTCGCGCAACAGACCCGCGGCGTAGAGCGTTCCGAGCGGCGGATAAGGCTGCATCTTCCGCGTCTGTTTGCGGTCGTAGTAGAGATGATATGAATGGGTTAGTAAAACATCAGTCACGTCGGGTCGCCTCTCTCAGTCCTTAGTGCAACATCAGCAGTACCCCATCAACACACTTCCTGCGTATGCTCCGCCAGCGGTTGGCCAGTCAAAAGTGACCGCCGGGTCACGACTTTCTCCACGGTGCGGGACAGCCACAATTCCCATGGAAACGAGTAGCGGCTCTTTCCAATGCGCCAGCGGACGGGCGCCCCGAGCAGGCGCCGGACTCCCCGCCGCGCCCATGGAATCCTCTTTGAAATTGTTCGAATCTGATTGTTCAGCAGGAAGTATTCCAGACTTCGTCGCAGCCTGCGCAGCTCTTCTCCACGCAGCCAAGGCAGAACGTTCGTCCCCAGTGCCAGCGTCTCCCACTCTTCCAGCGACTGCGGCTCCCGGACTCCCATCTCCTTGAGCTGGGGCCAGATCGGAATTCCCGGATAGGGCGTAAAGATATTCGGCGAAAAACTGACGTTCGAATACTCCCTGGCAATCTCACTCATGATGCGAAACGTCTGCTGACGATGGGCTTCGGTCTCGCCAGGGTAACCAAGGATGATGTTGAAGACGACATGAATGCCCGCAAGATTAGTTTTGCGAGCCGTCTCCACCATTTGATCCACATGCTGAAAACGCTTGTTCATCATCGTCAGAACTTCCTGGGACGCGGACTCGGTACCGAAGCCAATGTGGTTGACGCCGCTCTCCGCAAGCGTGCAAACATCTTCCTCGCTCATAAGAGCCAGAAAGTCGGTAGAAGTCTGGAAGTCCCACTGAAACTTGACGCCGCTCTCGACGATTCCCTTTGCGATCGCGATCGCCCGCTTCCTATCGACAAGAAAATTGGAGTCAAAAAAAGGAACATGCTCAATGTCGTATCGCGGAACCAGTTCGCTCAATTCGGCGACCACTCGTTCGACGTGGTACGCGTTGAACCTTCGTTTGTAAAACACCATATCGGTACAGTAGTTGCACTGATATGGGCACCCCACGCTGCTCGTGTAAGCAAGCTGACGCACACCGGAGACGGCCGCATAGATTCCTGGGTCCGCCAGTTCATAAGCAGGTGGCGGCAGGTCGTTGACGTTGGCCACCGGCCTGTCCAGCTCGTGGACGACTTCTCCATTCTCGTCTTTAAAAGACAAGCCGCGAACGCCGTGCCAGTCTTTCCCGTCCGCGATACGCTGCGCGAGTTCGACCATCGTCAGCTCGCCTTGGCCCCTCACGATTGCGTCCACAAAAGGCTCAGCCAGAGTTTGCGCGGGAGCCAGGCTGGCGTGCCAGCCTCCAAAGATGATCGGCATCTCCGGACGCAGCCTCTTTACCGCCTTTGAGACCCGCACCGCGGCCCCAATATGCGGCCCCGTCAACACCGAGATGGCCAGGAACAGGGCGCCCTCGGTTTCGCGCAGAATCGTCTTTTCGTAGTCGGGGTGGAGCAGGTTATCCACGAGCTTGACTTTAAATCCAGCTTGCAGGAGCGGGGAGGCGAGGCACAGCAGGGACAAGGGCGCGCCTAAAGGCGGTCCGTCATACGGCGGATAGAAAAGGACGACTTTGTTCGATCCGGGCAAATCGCGTCCGCTCTCTCGAGAGTTCGGCTATAGCACTCTAGGTTGGCAAGCTCGTCGGATTTGTCAGTAGCTTGTTAAATCTGTGTCACTTCTTGACTGTTCCAAAGGGTAACACAGGTAGACTTGACGGGGCTTCAAACCCGTGGGAGTCTTGATTTTGCACAAGTTTGACACGCTAGAGACAAATTGCCCCACGACGATTGTTAGCGTACGTGCCATACTCTCTTTCAATGCGGCTTGAAACACAAACCTTAACATCTTCGCTGGTTGGTCTCAACGGCTCATCATGATCCTCTTCTACAATCCGAAGGCCACCAAACCCCGCAACCGGCGTTTTCCGCTATCGATCCTGGCCATCGCTGCGGTGGTGGAGGGCAGAGAAGATTACGAAATCGTTGATGGGAACCTCGATCCCCACCCTACCGAAACCCTGGTCGCACTTATCAAAGAACGGCCCGTGGAGCTCCTGGCAGTCACCGTCATGCCTGGCCCGCAGACGGTCGGGGCCGTAGCAAGTTGCCGCGAAATTCGTTCCCGATTCCCGAATTTGCCGATTGTATGGGGGGGATATTTCCCTTCAAACTACACGGCGGCAGCGCTCAATGCAGGCTATGTGGATTATGCCATCCGTGGCCAAGGCGAAAAGACATTCCTGGAACTGCTCGACGTCATCCGCGGCCATCGCGATCCGAAGGACATCCCCGGCCTCTCCTATAAGACACCCGATGGGACGCAGCGCAACAATCCCGAGCGGCCCATGGGCGGCCTGAACGATCTCCCCTGGTATCCCTATCATCGCCTTCCCGTGGATAAGTACCTGCTTCCGACCTTTCTCGGCCGGCGAACCGCGGTTCATCAGGCAAGCATCGGTTGCCCTTATCGCTGCAATTTCTGCGGTGTGGTCACGTTTTCCGGCAGCCGGGAAAAGATGGAAGCGCCGGCCCGCACCGAAAGCATGCTGCGTCATCTTGTGCAGACCTACGGTGTCGATGCCGTGCAGTTCTATGACAATAATTTCTTTCTGCGGGAAGATCACACCCGCGAACTTGCCGACCGGCTTGCCCCTCTGAATTTGCGCTGGTGGTGCGAAGGCCGAGCCGACGTCATGATGAAATATTCAGACGCCACCCTCGAGGCGCTGAAACGCGCGGGATGCACCATGATCTTCTTCGGTGCCGAGTCGGGGTCAAACGAGAACCTCAAAGAAATGAACAAAGACATGCGCGTCGAGGACACGCTCGGTCTGGCTTCGCGCATACGCAAGTTTGGCATTGTTCCCGAGTTCTCCATCATTTTTGGAAATCCCAAAGATCCCGAGGGCGATACTCGCGAGTGCATTGAATTCATCAGGCAACTGAAAGGCCTGAATCCGGACGCCGAAATCATCGTCGAGCACTACACACCAGTTCCCCAGCGCACCCGCATGTATGGCGACGTTGAAGACCAAGTTCAGTTCCCTACTAGTCCAGACGAGTGGGCTACCGACCACTGGCAGCGCTTCGCCACGCAGAAAGATCCTCAGACGCCGTGGCTGCGGCCGACGACCAAGCGGCTCATCGACAATTTTGAGTTGGTTGTTTCGTCTCGCTGGCCTACCGTTCAGGACATTCGCTTGCCCAACTGGGGTCGTCTGGCGCTGAAAGCGATGAGCAGTTGGCGCTACCGGCTCGGCGTCTACGGCGCGCCGCTGGAACTGAAGTGGATGCAGCAGGTCATCGAATTACGAAAGCCCAAGGCTGAAAGTTTGTGAACCGTGCTTCGAATACGGTGTCCGAAGAACCTGCTCGTGCTGAACTCGAACGTTCCAATTCGTCTAACCGGAATCTGTCTACGCACGCCCCGCTTTCCGTTGCAGAAGGCTACGAGCGATGGGCTCCGATCTACGATCAAGATCCCAACCCCTTGCTGGCTTGTGAGGAGCGCCACCTCTTCCCTTTACTGTCGGATCTCTTGCGGACGAACCTCCGCAACAAATGTGTTCTGGACTTAGCGTGTGGGACTGGCCGGTGGCTCGAAAGATTGATGGCGGCAGGCGGCGCGTCGGGAGTCGGGCTGGACCGGTCCGAGCCGATGCTCCGCGTCGCCAGCGCAAAGAGCCGAATCGCAGGAAGGCTCACCCGCGCCGCGTGCGAGAATCTTCCCTTTCGCAGCGACGTTTTCGATTTAGCGATCTGCTCGTTCGCTCTTGGGCACATTGCAGATTTTGGATTGATGGCTCGTGAGTTGGCGCGTGTGACAAGACCCTCGGCCGTTCTCTTCATCAGCGATCTTCATCCCGATGCCTACGTTCGCGGCTGGCGAGTGGGATTTCGGGACCAAAACGACGCGGTCCAGATCGAAACGGTACCGCACTCCGCCAAAGATACGATTCGAACCTTCACTTCAAACGGCTTCGAGTGCGTGACGCAGGTTCCGCTTTTGCTTGGGGAAACGGAAAAACACTTCTTCGATCGCGCAGGTAAATCCGATCGATTTGCGGAAGCTTCTCAATTGCCCGCTCTCCTGATTTTCCAGTTCAGACGGATCGAATCGCCCATCACCGTCGGCGGAGCGCAATGAGGTTGTCGACAAAGCGTTGCGGTACGGAGCAGCCTGAGGTTCTCTTATGAAGCGAACTCCAGCCGAGCACATCGTCGAATTCCTAAGCTTTTCGCGATCCGACAACAGCATCGCTGCGCTTCAGAGGTTCACCCTTCGAGATTGGAAGAAGGTGCTCCAGTGGATGGATGACGCTGGCATCGCCCTCTACTTCTTACAAAAACTCAAAGACACGAATGCGACGGATTTGATGCCATCCGAAGTTCTCACTCGTCTGGAAACGAATTTCACGGAGAACCAGCAACGCGTCGAAGACATGTCTCATCGCTTCGACTCTCTGAACCGTGCGTTTAATCATGCCGGCGTCCGATACGCCGCGCTAAAGGGGATCTCCCTTGTTCCGGAGTTCTGCCCGTTCGCTCCTCTGCGCCATCAGGCCGACTTCGATTACCTGGTGGACGCCAACTCCCTTGGAGTCGCACAACGGATTGTCGCCGAAGCTGGGTACGTTTCGAAGCACCAGTATTCAGTCCAGGAGTTTATCTACATCTTGCCTGGGGTCGCAGCGCCATCTCGCAGCGGCGAAAAGTACTCCTCGCGAGCCCCCCATAACGTTGAGCTGCACCTTGATATTTGGGACGGGAATCTGCACGGGGTGTCATCGATTGCAAATCTATTCTCCGTTGAGCGAGTCAGACTTCACGAATGGAATCGATCTGCATTCCCGGCCCTGACGGATGAGGACGCGTTCCTGTTGCAAATATTGCATGCGTGTCACCACTTGTTCACCCATTGGATACGCATGTCGTGTTTTCTCGAAATCGGGTATTTTCTGAACCGGCGAGCCCATGACGCTGCACTCTGGAATCGGATCGAGCGGCACGTCGGTGACAATCCGGCGGTACAGGAGTTCGCGGTTGTCGTATGCGAACTGGTGGATAAGATCTTCTCACCACCACTTCCCCCGCTGATTCGTGATTGGAGCGCAAGGATTCGCCCAGCACCTCGCGTATGGATCGAAAAATATGGGCGCGACTGGGCATTTTGCGAGATTCCGGTCTATCGATTCACATTGTTTCCAAGAAACAAGCTCGCTGTGTTCCTCAAACATCAATATATGGGCGCCGCGCCGGCTGCAAAGTCGCCGGCCCCAAGAGGAGCACTGCCACCCTCGCGGCTCTCGCGCATTGCTTCTTCCCTCAGAAAGGATCCTTCGCTCGCACTGAATGTAGGCTGGTGGAAACGTCAACTTCTGATGCGACGAGGAATTTTTCGCGCGCTGGCTGAGTTACGATATCTCTGTGAGATCCCGCGCTGGTCATGGCTAACGCGAGCAGGAATACGGTCGGTACCGCTTGGCAGGTGATCAATCGCTGGTGTGGGCTGGGTTGACTTCGACCCACAAGGACATTGTCACGATTTGCCGCCGCGCCGCTTTGGCTCGGGGAACCGGAAAAACCTGCGAAGTTCCTGCTATTCTCGTTTTTCGTTTCAGACGAATCGACTTGCCCATCACCGTCTGTGGAGCGCGGTGAATTCGTCGAGGATAGATCGTGTGACGCTAAGAAGGCCGTCCGAGGGGCGATGGTGAATCGAAGTCCAGCCGAAGATATCGTCGAGTTTTTGGGGTTTTCCGGCCGCCGTGACCACCTCAATGGTCTCCATCGCGCCAGCCGCCGAGAGGGCGCGAACCTGCTCAAGTGGCTGCATGATTCGGGGTTGGCGTTTTACTTCCTGGAGAAACTGAACAACCTTGATGTAAGAGATCAAGTCCCCGTTTGGATGCTTTCTCGCTTGGAAGAGCATTTCCACGCGAACCAGCGGCGCGTGGATTACATGTCGAATCGCTTGGATTTTCTGAATCGCAAACTTGAGGATGCCGGTGTGAGGTATGCGGTTCTCAAGGGGTCTTCCCTCGTTCCACAATTCTGTCCAGAAGCGGCTCTTCGACACCAAAGCGATTTCGATTATCTGATCGATGAGCAATCAATCCCAACGGCACAGCAAGTCCTGGTTGACGCCGGATATCGTCTGAAGCCACCGATTTCTGATCAGGAATTCGTTTTTCTCATGCCGGAGTTGGGCGACCCGTCTCCAGACGCCGAAAGCTATTATGCCCGAGAGACTCATGCGGTCGAATTGCACCTAGACGTCTGGGATAGCGACCTGAATCGACTGCCGACGGTGGACAGGTTGTTTTCAGTCAATCGAACGAAAATTCACAACTGGAACGGACTCACGTTCCCTGTGCTCACCGATGAGGATGCGTTCCTGGTTCAGGTGCTGCACACATTTCGACATCTCTTCACGTTTTGGATACGACTGTCGAACTTTCTTGAGATCGCGCGTTTTATTCATAACCGTGCGTCCGACTCAGCACTGTGGCACAGGATTGAGCAACGAGTCGGCGATAGCGTGGTTCTGCGAGAGTTCATCGTGATCCTTGCGGAACTTGTGGCAAGCCTTTTTTCAGCACCAATTCCTCCCCTTGTTCGCGATTGGGGTCAAGGGATTCGTCCCGAGATTCGAATATGGATTGATAGTTATGCGCGTGATTGCGTATTTTGCGATTTTCCAATCTATCGGTTCAGCCTTTTCCCAAGCTCGAAGCTGGTCTTGTTTCTTCTCCAGCAATATGAGGGTTTCTGCGCCCAAGAACATTCGGTACGTAGTCAATTGATCGCCCCGTCGCGTCTTGGTCGAATCAAAGCATCGGTGAAAAACAACCCATCTTTACTATTGAACCCGGGCTGGTGGCGGCGCCAACACCTGGTGCGACGGGCCGCCTTCCACTTTCTAGCTGGGCTGCGATATACCTGCGAGATCCCGCGATGGCGCTGGCGGACTCGATTGATATCACGGCTGCCATCCTCTTCGCCTTAGTCATTGTCACAATTTTGAACCGTGTGGAAGGTTATGCGCTGCTTCGCCTTCGCCTAACCTTCGGGCCTGCTGGATTTTGCAGAGTTTTAACAATTTGAAGACATTTGCCGGGCCTGCGGTTGATAGGGTGTGAGTCTTATAGTTCGCGAAGATGTCGGTAATCGAATAAAATGCCAACCAGTCCGCGGTTCTCTGGCCAGGATTCGAAAGAACAGGATTTGAAAGAACGAAAGGTACTGTCGTGAAATCATCAAAAAAGATTGTATTTTTCGTTGCCTCGTTCTCCAGCATTGAGGCGACTGCTCCACTTGGCATCCTGGCCATTGCAACTCCGCTGTTGGACGCTGGGTACGATGTCCGCATTATCGATGCGTCCATCGAGCCCGCCTATAAGAAGCGAATCATGGAAGAGGTGAAGGACGCTCTCTGCCTGGGCATTTCCCTGGTGACCGGTCCCATGATCCGCGAAACGGTTGAGATCGCCAAATCGATTAAGAACTGGGATCCCGACTTTCCCATAATTCTAGGAGGCTGGCATCCCTCGCTTCTGCCCACGCAGACGCTCGAAGCGCCCTACGTCGACATCGTGGTTCGCGCCCAGGGCGAGGAGAGCATGCTTGCCGTGGCCGATCGCCTGCGGGATGACGCGCCACTCGATGATGTTCAAGGCATCGGATTCAAACGCGATGGAAAACTAGTTTTCACGCCCGAGCGCGCCCTCCGGCGTCTGGAGGAGATGCCCGCCAAGGCCTATCAGCTGGCGGACTTTGACGCCTACGAAAAGATATGTGGCCGCCGCTGGGCGATGTATGTTTCCAGCCTCGCCTGCCCTTTCAACTGCGCGTATTGCACCAACGCGGGCGTCTACGGACGTAAGTGGAATGCCTTGCCGGTCGAGCAAGTAGTCGAGGAAACGATGGAGTTGACGCGGCGTTACCGCCTCGAGTTGCTGTGGATGGCGGATGACAACTTCCTGGTCGATCTGGATCGATCGCTCAAGATCGCCGAAGGTCTGGTCAAAGCCGGTGGGACGTTCAAGTGGAGCATCCAAGCCACAACAAATCTCACAGCCCGCCTGAGTGTGAGCGAGTTAGCCTTGCTGCGTCGTTCAGGCCTGCATCAGATTTGCCAGGGTATTGAAACTGCTTCACCCACTGTGATGAAGCTGATGAACAAAGATTTCCAGGTTCTAGGCGACATCTATCAGTCCACGGAGCGCTGTCTCAAAGCTGGCGTAATCCCATCGTTCAACATCATTTTTGGTTTTCCCGGGGAAGGACCGAAGGAACGGCGAGAGACGGTCAACTTCATGATGGATATCTGCAAGAAGTTTCCCGGAGCGGAGTTCTGGACGAATATCTTCACCCCATATCCGGGTTCACCAATTTTTTCGCGAGCAGCAGAGCTGGGGATTGAAGCGCCAACCTCGCTTGAAGGTTGGTCGGACTACTTTCCGCGCTATACAGTTCTGCCCTGGCTCAAAGGCAGCGACCATCAGCAGGTTCAAACTATGCGCGACTACCTGCGCATTGCCTTCGACCGCGAACCCATTGCCACCAAGGGCGACGGCTGGTTTGCCAAGGCGGTTCAACACCTCACGGCGTATCCTGCACGCGTGCGCTTGAATTACGACTTCTACAGCTTTCCGGTCGAGCTCTGGATCAATCGCCAGTTAAAGAACATTGTAAGGCTGCCAAAACCGAGCATCGACGCAAAACGACTGCAGCCGGAGACCGCGCCTGGCGCGTAAGCATGCATTTTAGTTCGGGCCGCGGCAGGGTTTCCGCCTCCAGTCCGCTTCATCGTGTTCTTCCGGCCATGCGAACAGGCAACGCGGGAAGCCTTCGGTTGGCACAATCCAGCGGGCGCTGTATCGATACTCTGTGAGCCACGCGCCAATCTGTTCAGCCGCCTGGCTATGGTGTACCTCAGCGATGATCCGTGGCCTTCGAGTCGTAAAAAGTTCCCCCCCCGAAGCACTTCGTACTCGCCACCTTCCACGTCAATCTTGACCAGCTGTGGTATAGGTCCTCCGTTCGCGATGAAATCATCGAGCGTGACCGCGCATACATGGATCACTTCACCGTCCCCTAGGACTGGATGCTGTCCGTCGGCTTCCACGCCGCCG
>Ga0070731_10003611_pt1 | contig 13840 bp, 18 predicted proteins | sample Coa_R1_2_FD_66448 | JGI IMG/M metagenome (GOLD analysis project Ga0070731, IMG submission 66448) | Surface soil microbial communities from Centralia Pennsylvania, which are recovering from an underground coalmine fire - Coalmine... | ecosystem: Environmental > Terrestrial > Soil > Unclassified ... | reverse complement strand
GACGGGGAACATCATTGCTCCAGCGACCAAACGGCACTCGAGACTGCCGAGTTCGAAATTGGTGACCACCAAGCCCGTACAGGCAGCGCCGGCAAGCGCCGATGGTACCCACCACGCTGCCCACTTGGCAAGTTGAGCCCGTGTAGGGCGCCACTTGCCAGTTAGTGCCAGCGTGTTGAGGATCAAGCCGAGCGGCGCCATAGCCTTGCTGACGGATTCATTGGCTCGCCACTTGCCGACCCCCTTGAGGGTGAGCAAGTAGACCAGCGCAAAGCCAATGCCAGCCGAAAGCATCGAGAGAGCGAAAAACCGGAATGTCTTATCGCCCATCAACCTCTGCATAAACTGGCGGAGGCGAGGGTGCTTACTGAGTGCGGTATCAAACCGCGCACGCATTGCGCCTCCTTAGTCGATTCATTTGTGGAAGACCGTAGTCCCGCGCAAAACCTGCCGCAGAGACTCTGTGCAAACAGTACTACCGAAGTTAACTTATAGCAACCAAAATTTATTAAATAAAGTGCTTGTGTTAAGCGGCCAGAATTTTTATTATGAAACTAGGTGAAACAAAAATGAGTGAAAAAACACATGCCTAGGGGAATAAGCACAGCCCCGGTCGTATCAAAAGTAGGACTTCTATCCGCGCCCTCGAGCGCGGATTTTTGTTTTAAGACCGGATCCAGATTATGAGTATAGCGGTATCAGCTGCGGAAATAAGTGGTGAACCATTTGATAGGGAGGAACCAAGCCAGCTAGTTAACCTCGACTCCTATAGACCTTATCTAATTGACCCGCCAGAAATCGTTCCGATCAGGCCTCTGACCGGGCCGGGATCAAAATATGTTCATCAGCACATCTACTTTACAGAACCAAAATATTTAAATATCAGGGCGGAATCAGGGGAAATCGATCTTAGATACAGACGATTGCGTACCTTATCCTGGAGTCAGATTGTGATGCGACGCTCCGAAGAGCAACGTCTGCATAGAGAAAAAGAGCCGACTGTAAAACCGCCTCCCGAAGAGACGGTAGAAGAACTTCTAAAGGACTATTTTGATATGGATATTGTTGGCGCTACCACTCTAGGTATCCAGGAGTTAAAAAAACCAAAACCATTTGACCCATGGGCAAGTAGACTTTTCGCCCCTCCTGAGGTGGAAGCTTTGTCTAAAGCAGGTAAGATAGATATCTTAGGAGCCGAAAGAGATAGGGCCTTGGAAGATCTTAATTCGCCGAGGGTGGTATCACACATGCTAGTCACAAGCGCTTTTAAAAGATTAGCTAGCTTCTTGGGGGATTTCACACTTGAAAAAATAGCTAATGAGAGATTGCAGGAGCAAACCCATTTCCCTCTAAGAGTCCCTCAATACGGGGCATTGCGCACTATTGGGCATCACGTCATTTTAAATGGCGTAAAAGTCAGATCTTTGGAAGAGTCAAGGCTGTTAATCCAGGGTTTACAGACAGAGGTAGATCGAGTACAATTGGCTAGTTAAAGACTAATTCAGGTCGGGGCAACTCCATATGGCGCCCGGCCCGAGACCAAAGGGAGGAGTTCATTTGAACCAGTATGAAGTGGCGGTTTTGTATCATCCCGATCTTGAGATAGATCTGGAAAAAGCCGAGAATCGCGTCACTAAAATCATTGCCGATAACGGCGGCAAAATTACCAAAACCGACAACTGGGGCAAGCGCAAGCTGGCTTATCCAATCAAAAAGCAGGACTTTGCCGTATATGCTTTTTATACGGCTGAACTGCCAGCCGAAAATGTCGCCAAAATCGAACAAACTTTCAATATAACGGATGAAGTTATCCGCTTTTTGATAACCAAACCGGACCTTAAAGCCATGGCCAAGGCCGAAGCTCTGCGGGCCGAAAAAGCCAAAAAAGCGGCCGAGCGCGGCGACCGCGAGGACGAAGAAGATAGCAATGAAGACGAGGAGACCCAAAGACCTCGCCGCCGTAGTAGAATAGAGGAATAAGAGGTAAATTATGGCACGAAGTTTTAATCAAGTGACATTGATGGGCAATTTAACGCGCGACCCGGAACTGCGCACTACGCCGAGCGGCGCCAGCGTCTGCAGTTTTAGTCTGGCGCTGAACCGCAGCTACAAAAACGCCGAAGGCAACTGGCAGGAAGTGACCGATTATGTGGACATCGTGGCCTGGGGGCCGCTGGGCGAGCGGGTGGCTCAGTATCTGACCAAGGGCCGGCCGGCACTGGTCAGCGGCCGCTTGCAAAGCCGCAGCTGGGAGCAAGACGGCCAAAAACGGTCCAAAGTCGAGGTCGTAGCTAATGACGTAACGTTTCTGGGCGGCCCGGGCGGGGGCAGTTCTGGCGCGCCGGCCGGTCGTGACGACGACCAAGCCTCCGAACCAGCCAGCAAGCCCAAACCGTCTAAAAAAGCCGACGCCGAAGACGTGGTCATAGAAGACATCGGCGATGACCCTATCAACCTAGACGATATTCCGTTTTAGAGAAAGATGAAAGTCGTTAAAACAAGCTATTGGGACGCAGCGCCGTATTTAGTATTATTTGTAATATTCGCTCTGGTAGCTATCGGAGCGGCTGGTGTCGGCTTTGTAGATGCCGATGAAGCGGGCTATGCTAGCAGTTCAGATTATCTTATCCCGATTATCCCAGCTTTGATTGCTGCTTTCGCGCTCATTAAAGCCCTTATAGCCATAAGAAGGAAACGAAAGGATAGTAACTAATGGCCAAGATTTTTAAACACCGGACGGACGTAGCATTTTTTGACTACAAGGATTTTAAGACCTTACAGCGCTACATCAATCAATACGGCCAGATCGAACCGCGCAAGCGCACCGGCCTGACCGAGAGCAAACAGCGTCAGCTGGCCCGCGCCATCAAGCGCGCCCGCCACATCGCGCTACTACCGTTCGTCCAAAATGGCTAAGTTAATCAGGGGCGCATTTGTTGTATTAGTGCTACCGGATGGCAAGGTGGTCTTGCAGCGTCGGACGCCCCATGCGCCAACAAGTCCTGGCCTGCTCTTTTTGTATGGCGGAAGAGTGGAAAACTGCGAGGGCCACCTGCATGCGATAAAGAGAGAACTGTCCGAAGAGACGTCGCTCTCGGTGAACGATGTCAAACTGACGCCGCTAAATGAATATGCCGTCTCTCATAAGGAAATTGCCGGCCGGAAAGACCGTTACATTTACATTTATCAAGCGAACATCAACAGCGCGGACTTTAAGACCCATGAAGGGGTAGGGCCAGAAGTGTACACCATTGAGGACGCATTAAAGCGTGAAGATTTAGTCACCACAGCGCGTTACGCGCTGATGGCGTATCTGGAGGCTCGCAATGGATAGCCAGTCGCTGACGGCTCTAACCAAGCGCCTCGAGGCCGATATAAGTATGATGCTCAGGAGGATTGACCAGTCTAAACTGGATGAAAAGCCGCGCAGCGCCGTGGCTAAACTGCGTCAATCCCTGATTGATGCCAAGATCTACATTCGCGACTACGAGCTGTCCGAGATGAGAGACGAGCAGCTGAAGAATGCTAAAACAGGGAGAAAATGGCTGGAGCAAGGCCGTCAGGCCATACTTAAAGCCAGCGAATATAATGTCTTTGGCGCCATAGACGTGGCGCATCTGACAGCTCAAATCGACCAGCTGATCGGAGATTTAAAATAATGCGCACTATTAATATTGCTATCGTGGCAATCACCCAAGGTAAAAACTTCGTAATGCACCTTAGGGGCGGCCAAGATAGGGAGCGCGGCGCTTTAGGTTTAACTGGTTTTTTGGGCGGCATGATTGATGATGGCGAAACAAGCCTAGAGGCTGCATTACGGGAACTAAGAGAAGAAACTAACTTGGACTTAACCGCAGCGCAGCTTAAAAAACTAGGCCAGGTGGACGTATCCTCAGATTTTGAACTAGAACCTGTGCGCGTGATAGCCGAAGTTTATGGTGTAGATATCCCAGCGGGCCAAACAATCAAGCTCAACCTAGACCATGAAGAAGTCGATATGGTTGACGATACGATCGTGTTTATTGATACCAATGGGGTTAAAAAGTTAATCAACGAAAATAAGCTGACGCCTGCGACCAAAGCGGCTTTTGAGGAGCTGCTGTGATAAATATAGCAGGGATTTTATTGAAATTACCTGACGGTCAGGTGATTTTAAACAGACGCGGCAAAGCTGCACCTGTCAGTGCAGGACTACTAGCGTTGTATGGAGGCCATATAGAACAAGGAGAAACACCTGTCGAGGCTGCATCTCGAGAATTACTAGAAGAAACCTCAATAAAGTTCAATTTAAATGACTTAGTACATTTATTTGATTTTAAGATTTCAGCTGAAGGACGCCCACGTAAATTCTATGTTTTTGAACTAAAGGTTGATAGCCAAAATTTTGCAGTATATGAGGGCAAGGGCTCAGAAGTTTATAAGATTGAGGATGTACTTATTAGGGAAGATTTGGCGCCTTCATTAAGAAAAACATTAAAACTTGTGAGGCAAAAGGATGGTGCTTAGTATTACGAATTTGCGCAAAGGCACGGTTTTTCAGCTGGACGGCGTGCCGTACCGGGTGGTCGAATATAGCCACAAAGTCATGGGCCGGGGATCAGCCAGCGTGAATATCAAAATCAAAAGTTTGATTGATGGCAAGGTTCTGACCAAAACTTTTCACGGCAATGACAGCGTAGAGAACGCCAACGTCAGCCAGGTAAATATGCAGTATCTATACAAAGACGACAGAGCGGCTTACTTTATGGACGAAAGTTCGTTCACCCAATTAGAAATTCCCATGGAATACGTTAGCGACCAGCTGCAATTTATGAAAGAGGGCGAGCCGGTGCAGGTCCAGCTTTTTGATGGCCGGCCGATCGGCGTCGAGCTGCCCAAGAACGTGCCGCTCAAAGTGACTTATACCGAGAACGCCGTGCGCGGCGACACCAGCAGCGCAATCACCAAAGACGCCCAGCTGGAAACCGGAATCACGGTCAAAGTGCCGGCTTTTATCAAAACCGGCGACGTGATTTCGGTCGACACAGCTACCGGGGCCTACCGGGAAAGAGTGAAATAGCGGTGGCGGGCGTACGAAATGAAAATGTAGTGGCTATTCTGCTGGAATCGACGGCGTTGGATAAGGAATTTATCGAATGGCCTCTGCATATTACGATCGTACCTTGGTTTCATGGTTACGACGCCAAGAAGCTCGATGACCTGTTAGCCGGGATTTCCAAAACCCACAAAAGCTTTAAAGCACAAGTTGGTCCATTAGAAAAATTCGGTTACAAAAAAGAGGTTGAGGTTAATGTAATTGACGATTGTGATCAGCTCAGAAAATTACATTGGGCCGTGTTTAACATTTTGGAGAATAATGGTTTTATAATTCACCAAAAAGATTTTGTGGGCGATAATTACCGTCCACATATTACTCGGCAGCCAAAGAGCCATAAAGACAAAGGAGATGAAGTGGAAGTGAGGTTTTTTGCGCTGGTTAAGCAGGAAAGGCTTAAAAAAAGCGGGGCAATCGTTAAAACTATCGTTAAGCAATATGAACTTGTCGGATAAGTCGTATGTTAGCCGCGCCGCGCTAAAGCTGCAAAGCGCAGCTGCCAAGCTGGGTCTAAATTTTAAGGACAAAGTTGTTTTAGATGTGGGCAGCAGCACCGGCGGTTTTACGGATTTCGCCTTGAGGCGCGGCGCCGCTAAAGTTATTGCCGTGGATGCCGGGACCGACCAGCTTCACCCATCGCTCCGCTTGAATCCGCGGATTGAATTACACGAAAAAACCGACATCCGTGATTTTAAAACGGATGAGAAGGTAGACATCATTTTAATCGATGTCAGCTTCGTCAGTCTGCGCCAGATTTTACCGGCGGCGGCCAGGCTGGGTTCAGAAAATACTCAAATCGCGGCTCTGCTCAAGCCGCAGTTCGAAGCCGCACCCAGTGATTTACATAAGGGAGTTATAAAAAATGATTCCATCCGCCGCCAGATTTTTAAAGATTTCGAGAACTGGGCAAAAAATTATTTCACTATCAAGGCCAAAGCTGACAGCGATGTTCCGGGCACTAAAGGCAACCGCGAACGCTTCTACCTTCTGAAAGCCATTTAGCGTTAGCGGTCTGTTGACTTTTAAGATGTGCGGGTGTAGTTTGACAGGGACGGTTGCTAGATTTGTCCATTTTTCTGAAAACGTGAGGCCGGCCTGGTCTCGCAACTTTTTCGGGAATAAGGACGTTGAGTTTGATCACTAGCTGAAGTATCCTAGTGGCTCGACAACTCATCCTCTGGCGACTCGAATAAACAGGACTATTAGGGGCCTGTTGCACCTAAAGGGGGAATGCCCTTGCCTAGGCGAACGCTCACCGTGATGGCGCTCGCTGCCGCCCTAGTCTTCGCCGTCAATTCGGCGACAGCCGGAGGCGGCGCAGGACACCAGACCCATAAGTCCTTCACGGCTACTTTCGGCGTGATGGCGGCGTCAAAAACCGTGCGCCATCCGTCCCCGCGTCTTCTGAGCATCCGCCGGAAGACAGCCATCCGCTGGTGGAGCCGCAAACTCCATCGCTATCAGCAGACAGCGTGGTCTCTGGAGAAGCTGATGGACCGGCCGCTGAGCCGCGTTGGGCGCCAGTTGTCGTCGTCAGGCCTGCAGTCACTCGTGATGGCCGCTAAGACCTGGCAACGGATAGATAGGCGGACGTGGGTCCGCTACCGCCATCCGCCGCACCTGTCGGATTGGCTGTGCATCCAGTCCGGCATCAAGGGTGGTAGATGGAGTCCGACACTCGATTACCTGGGCGGAGGTTACCGCGTTGGCTCGGGTGAAGGCAGCTGGACCGACCATGGCCCGACTTACGACGGCGGTCTGCAGATGGACCGCAAGTTCCAGGAGCGATATGGGGCTCAACTCCTAAACAGCAAAGGCACGGCCGACAAATGGACCGGGTTTGAGCAGATCTGGACGGCCGTGAATGCCTACCGGACCCGCGGATTCACACCCTGGCCCAATACGGCTCGCGACTGCGGGCTGCTGACCTAGAGCCGGAGGGGGCAAGGGGGCGCGCCAAGCGGCGTGCCCCCGCAAGCCTTGTCCGACATCTGGCAACCGTCTAATCTAAACCGGCCGCGAAACGGCCATCTGTTTTATAAATATGCCTGCAGGCCGTCGGTGTCTTTTAGCACGATGAATGAATTTTTATTCGATATCAGGCCTTTACGCTCCAGGGCGGCGATCTCTCGGCTGGCCGTTTCCCGGCTGGCATTGATGGAGCTGGCGATGTCCTGGTGGCGCAGCGGCACCTCGATCACCAGACCCTCCTTGGTCTCCTTGCCAAAACGGTTGGACATGGTCAGCAAAAACGATATCAGCCGCTCGCGTACTGAGCGGTACTCCAAATTGAGCAGTCTTTCGGAGTGAATCCGATACATCTCGGTGACCATATCCAAAAGCGGCGGCAGAGCCGCCGGATGATTATGCAGAAAAGATAAATATTCCTGCGGACTGATGCGCCAGACCACCGTCGGCGCCATGGCTTGGTAGATGATGTCACGCTCCTGGCCGGTTATGGCCCAGATCAGCGGGAAAATCTCGTGCTCTTTGCGGATGATCAGTAGGTTTTCTTCGCCGTATTTGCTGATGTTATAAGCTTTGACCAATCCTGACTCGATATAAAAAACGGCGCCGGGCGCCTCACCTGGACGGATGATGAATTCACCCTTGCGGTAGGTCAGCTTAGTGCCGCCCCTAAACAGCCCTACCAAAGCCGCGACTTGCCGCTCACTCGCCAGCATGCCCTGATTATCCCATATCTTAAGCATGTGATAAATATCAAGATTTTAGGGTGTTTAAAATTACTGCATCAATGCCGGCGAAGGTTCATTATATAAATGTAATTACGGAGGAACATATGGTACACATCAGCGAGATCCAATCGCAGCTGACACGCCTAGGAATCCGTTTAAGCCGCTGGTTCACGCCCGAACTCAAAGAACTCCAGCGCATCCTTATGGACAATGAAAAAATAATCGCCGCGGCGCCCGGACGGTATTTCAGCGGGCTGGCTCTGCTGGTGGCGACCGACCAGCGTCTGCTGCTGATAGACAAGCGGACGTTCTTTATGACGGTTGAGGACACCCGTTACGATATGATTTCCGAAATTGACTTTTCGAGCCGGTTTTACGATGTTGGGGTGCACATTTTTACGCTCAACAAACAGCATAATTTCACGAGCATGAGGTACAAGAACCAGCTGCGCGACCTGTGCGGCTACGTCCAGCAGCGGGTCTGGGAAACCCGCCAGATACAGCAGGGCCAGCCGGACTCCGTCCAGTTCGCTCCGGCGCCGGCCCAGCCGGCGGCCGCACCACCGCTGGCGACCGCCGCCATAGCGGCACTGCCGAATCTGACACAAACCTTACACGTGCCGCATATCCCGCATCCGACTAAGCCCCATCTGCCGCATCACATCGGTACCGCGGCCATGAACGGCTCGCGTCGCTTTACGCCCAACGCTTACACTAACCATCTGACCGCCATGCGCAGTCACAGCCTGGTCTCCGAACCCGAATAATCACACGTTGAATCGGAATTCGACTATGTCGTCGGCTTGCATACGATAGGTTTTGCCCTCGGTGCGGACCTTACCGGCGGCCCTGGCGGCGGCTTCATTGCCGGCGCTGATTAAGTCATCATATTTGACCACTTGGGCGGCAATGAAGCCGCGCTCAAAATCGCTGTGGATCGCGCCGGCGGCCTGCGGCGCGGTGGCGCCGGCCGGAATCGTCCAGGCGCGCACTTCTTTTTCGCCGGCCGTCAGAAAACTCTGCAGACCCAGCGCCGCGTAAGCCGCGTGAATTAGCTGGACCAAGCCCGAATCCTTCTGGCCATAGCTGTCCAGCAGTTCCCGGCGGTCGGTTTCGTCCAGCCCGCGCAGTTCGCTTTCCAGCTTAGCGTTAACAAAAACGCTCGGGGCGGGGTGCACGATTGATTTCAATTCGGCTTTGAGTTTCTCGTCGTTCAGCTCGCTGTCATCCAAGTTGAACGCGAAAATGAACGGCTTGGCGCTCAGCAGCTGCAAATCTTTGATGGCTTCAAGCTCCTCCTGGTTCAAAAATGAGCCGGCCAGTTTGCCTTCTTCCAGCCCGGCTTTGACTTTGTTGAGCGTGTTTACAAGCGGCAGCAGCTTGGGGTCGGCCTTGAACTCTTTTTCCAGCCGCGGCAGGCGATTATTGACGGTTTGCAGGTCGGCTAAAATCAGCTCGGTATTAATAATTTCTATGTCATGCCTGGGATCGGTCGAGCCGGCTTTTTGAACGTTCGGGTCGTCAAAGGCCCGCACCACCTGGCAGACGGCATTACAGCTTCGGATATGTGCCAAAAACTGGTTGCCCAGACCTTCGCCCTGGCTGGCGCCGGCCACCAAGCCGGCAATGTCCACGAAAGTTACCGTCGCCGGCACGATTTTATCGGTCTTATAAATCCGCGCCAGCGCCTCTAGACGCTCGTCCGGAATCGGCACGATGCCGGTGTTGGGTTCGATCGTCGCGAAAGGGTAGTTGGCCGCCAGCGCTTCGGCGTCGGTCAGCGCGTTGAACAGAGTCGATTTACCGACGTTAGGCAGTCCCACGATCGCGATGCTCAAAGCCATATCTATATTCTATCAGGGAAGGGAGATTTCCACCCCTGTAATAACAGGGGTTGACATATTGACAAAAATGAGGTAAAGTATTAGCACTCGGAGGACTAAGTCCTGGGTTGTACGCCTAGGGCCTCTATGACTTCGAAAAGCACATTCCCACGGTAGTACACGCGGGCTTTGGTAAGTCAATCCGACAAGAAAGGGGTCTATCTTGCGAAAGATAACCTTCACCGGGCTGGCCATTGCCGCGGTTGCGGTAATGGCGGTCTTCTTCGGAAGCACCGCCGCTGCGGGCAAGGCGGCCACGTCCAAGGTCGCGTCCAACGCGAGCATCACCTCTCCGGTCTCCACGGACGTGGGGATTTGGGAGGAAGACCAGACGGTGTCCGCCTGCATCGAGGGCGTCCCGATGACGTTCGATAGGGACTCGTCCAGCGGTCGCGCCGTCTATGACGCGCTCAACCACGGCAAGCCGCTGTACGTCTACCCGGACGGCAGCTACAGCAACAGCTCGTGGACGCTTGAGCTCGTCTGGTACCCCTACCCGCACCTTGAGAGGGTCTACGGCACGCTGGTGTCGATCGCCGCGAGCTGTGGGACGCCGTCCGTGTACGTCGCTCCGCCGAGCAACGTGCATCTGATCTATTCGGGCGGCTACAACGACAACACCAAGGTCGAGCCGGTGGCGGAGGAGATCTCGTTCCTGACGGACACCTCCAACCACTACGACATCGGCGGCTGGGTGATGGGCGCATCTGCAAACGGCACCAACACGTTCTGCGTGGCCGGCGGGTGCGTGCTGTCGCAGCAGGATCTCAACAGCGGCGGCTATGTCTTCAGCGGATCGTTCATGACCGAGGACGGCACCATGGTGACGTTCGCGAACACGACCTTCCCGTCTGGAGCAACCGCGAACGCGCTCGTCGAACAAGTCGCTGGGGCTGACGGCACGGGCTTCCGCCCGATTTACGTCAAGAAGTCCTAGAGCTGACGCACGAACTACCAACAAGGGAATGCAACTGGGCGCCACGCGAAAGCGTGGCGCCCATCCCCCAACTTTTAGAGCTTAACGATTCAAGAAATTCATTCTTAAGCCGCTAGTCTCTAAAATTCTCCAAAGCGGACTCACCCGGGCCCACGCATTAGCCATAAGCGGGGTGTGGTGGTAATCTAAAATCATAAGTAAGGAGAACGTATGACAAGCGTCATCATTTTGGCCTTTTTGGCCGGGGTTTTATTTGTCGGCGGGTTGCCACATTTCGTAAAAGGCGTAATGGGCAAAAGTTACATGATGCCGATGGGCGGCAAAGAGTCGCCGATGGGCAGCGTGTTTTGGGGCTGGCTCAATTGGGTAGTGGCGGTTCTGCTTTGGCACATCGCGCCGATGCGCGCCCACCCGCGGGCGGCGTTTGTAGCCGCGGCCGTCGGCGTTCTGCTCGCCGGCCTTTGGATGTCCACCATGGGCGCCAAATCCCCGCGTCGCTCCCACGCCAAAGAAGCTTAAATCAAGCCAGCGTTTAAAAAGAGGGAGGTTCTGCTTTAAATAAAGCTTCAGTTAAAAATGCTTAACTTGCTAAGTATTTTTTAAGAAGTTACGACGAAATATTTTATAAACATAAGCAATTGCTTTTTATTAGGTTTTAGTGGTTAAATATAGCTACTTAGGGGGCAACCCCGTTTCTGAAAAGACTTGGGAGCCCCTCTAGGGCTCCTTAAAACAATCGAGGTTCATTTCGTCCTGCTAGGGAGGTGAAAAATGCATCGCAAGCAAGCGACACTAATGCTCGCCTTTCTCCTAGCAGTAGGAGCGGCGAGTACCTCAGCGTACGGCCAACCGAGCGCCAGCAAACTCTCTGGAGCGCTGTCAATCAAGCTCGTCGGCCCCCGAAACGTCAGCGGGGTCAAAGCGACACCAGAGAAGATCGTGGTCACAAACGGCTTCAGCGTGACGCTGAAGAACGTCCTCGTGGTCATCGAGCCTGGCGAGTTCATTGTTGGGGCATCGCCCTTCACCAAGACGCATCGCGCGGGGTTCCCATATCTCTCGGGAACCTTGACGATCAAGCGCCTGCCCGGTAAGACCGCAAAGACAATCGGCGTCAAGCTCATGGTGCGCCAGAACATCCCGCCGGTCATCGCACTAGGTGTTGGGATTTCTGGGACCCAGGTGAGTAGCTGGAAGCGGATCCCGCTCGACGGTTAGAAGCGGACCTCGTGACAGCCTGCGGCCCCTTTGGGGCCGCAGGCTGAATCACACTTAATGACTGTTTGCTCAACACTACCGATGGCTTATAATGCTTATGTATGAAAGTAGGGCTGCCGATCGCTGGCATTGCTTCTCGAATAAAAAGGTACTGGATAACGAAGTCAGTCAAGCTACTAGTAAGTCTTGCAATTTTAGTCTGTATTATAGCGTTAGCATTTTTTTTGGTTACGCGTCATAGTAAGCCAGCCAATAATACTACCCAGGTTAAAATTCAACCGGCTGCGACTGCTTCGCAATGGGAAAATGAAAGTAAAACAAGCGTTGATAATCTTTTGAATCAAGGCGACATTCCCACCTACCTAGCAGCTCAGCGCAATCTAGCGACTCAATATATAGAAGCGAAAGATTACACGAACGCTGATCGGATTATGGGAGAGGTATTCTCCAAAGTGCCGAGCAATGAGATTGACTCAGCTACATATTATGTAATGGTTGAGCTTGAACAAGGAAAAGGCGACACCGTTCAACTTAAACATTATCTCCAACTACTTATAAGCCAACTTAATAATGAAGGTGATAGCAGAGACGCGGCCGTGGAGCAAGGCGTGCTGAATAACGTTAAGTGATGAAAAAATTCCTTCTTCATCAGAAAAGCCGCAAACTTAGACTTTTAACCGCGTTAGCCATACTGCCATTATTCTTTTTTGGTCTTTGTATGTTGAGCGCAAAGAAGACTTTTGCGTTTAGCACGACAACTCCAATCCAAGCGTCTTTCCCGGCTACAAATTCAGCCAACATTTATGGTAGCGGTAACAATATTCAGCCTTGGGCCGCTGTAGGAATAGGCCAATATTATGGCCCCCATTCGTATGCGAAAGTCTATCTGCCAGTAACTGCGAACTCAAGCGGTGAATTGGTCAATGTAGCGGCCACATTGACCATTTCTCAAGGCGCTGGAGTTTGCCCAATCGACGTTGTGTCGGGCACAGGCACCAATCCAAACGTTGACTATGAAGTATGGGATATGACCGATCAAGAATATTGGCTCGGAACTGGTAACTTCCCGAAGGCCTACCCGGCTGGTTGGATAAGCCCCATAGCAAACAGTCTGAGTGGCGGCTCGGGTTGTGGTGCAGAACAGATAAGTATAAAGGCGGGCACAGCGCTTGCTTCACAAATACCAGGCCATAATAATTATGCGGTCTTTTATTTTGAGGCCGATATGAATAATCCATGCAGCGGGCCAAATAGCTCCAGCAACACCTGTCCTGATACTGAAAAAAACTTTCGTCTTTCTATAAGCAACGGTGGATTAATTGGGGCCTCGTCTCATCTTCACACTTACTTAAATAACGACTTCGGCATTTATATGCGCGATGCTCCGAGCAGAGGAGGCAATAACTGGGATTATGCAGTTCAGTTCGCTCCACGCTGTACTCAAGATGTAACGCCACAGCCTGAAACGGTTGGCATTTATGACATTGACGCTGGAGTACCTCAGTACAGCCAGCCAAATCTATCAGCTCAGGTTCTTAAGGATAATAGAGCCAGTCCAGTTTATAACTGGGTAACGCCGCCTTCTGGAGGTCCTTTCCCTAGCTCAAGGCCACCATGGACAAGCTATGGCAATAGCGGTACATCAGACAACCTGAGTTACACATCTAGTAATGCCAACAGATATCTACTCGAATTTAGGGATGTGGATTGGCATAATACGATTCAAGTCGATCTTCCTTATGACCAATTTGATACACAGCCAAGCGTAGGCCAAAATTGTAATCCGACGCCGGCAGCAATTTGTACGGCTACACCGTCTAACCCGAATCCGAACGTGGGGCAGGCGATAACGATGAAAGTCGTGGTTAAAAACAGCAGCGGCAGCGGCGGACCAACTTTCCCGACAACCTACCAACTCAGACAGATTTCAGTTGCCGGATCTCCAGCAGGAGGCGCTAAGAACTTAACGACAAGTTTGACACCGGGGCAAACGGATAATAATATTGCGCCC
>Ga0070731_10003610_pt1 | contig 13844 bp, 14 predicted proteins | sample Coa_R1_2_FD_66448 | JGI IMG/M metagenome (GOLD analysis project Ga0070731, IMG submission 66448) | Surface soil microbial communities from Centralia Pennsylvania, which are recovering from an underground coalmine fire - Coalmine... | ecosystem: Environmental > Terrestrial > Soil > Unclassified ... | reverse complement strand
CCGTGGTGCCCGATCACGGTTGCCGTCATCCCGTGTTGCTCGATTAGCTGCACCGTCTGCGCGTAGTCGCGGGTCGTGATCTCGATCTCATGGCCCCCGGCGCGCAGGCGTTCGACCAGCGGACGGAAGACGAGCGGGTGGGCGCTCGCCGTCATGTCGATCCAGATCCTCATCCCGCGACGGCTCGCTCGAGCGCGACGTCGCGGGTGACGCCCTCGATGTGGCGCTCGTACCAGAGCGTGAAGGCGAGCAGGCCCCAGAGCTGGCGCGAGAGATCCTCGCGGCCCGAGACGTGCCGCTCGATGACGTCTGCCACGGCGTCGGGGCCGAAAATGCCCTGCCGCCGCAGCGTGTCTCGCGCGAGCGTCTCGCGCGCGAAGGGTTCGAGCTCGCCGCGCAACCAGGCGGCGGCCGGGATCGAGAAGCCTCGCTTGCGGCCGTGCACGACTTGTGCGGGCAGCAGCGGCTGGACCGCCTTGCGGAGCAGGCGCTTCTTCTGGAACCGGCGCACCTTCTGGTCGGAGGGGAGTGAGAAGGCGAAGTTCGTCACCATGGAGTCGATGAACGGGACGCGGGCCTCGAGCGACCACGCCATCGACGCGCGGTCCGTCTTGACGAGCAGGTCGTCGGCGAGGTAGCCGCCGAAGTCGACGTCCTGCAGCCGGGCGAGGAGCGGCAGCCCGGCGGTCTCATCGAACCGTTCCCGCTGCAACGAGAGCGGGTCCCATGGATGCACGCGCCCTGTCAGTTCGGCACGTGCGTCGGCGGAGAAGATCTCCTTCCAGCCGTGGTGTCGCTCGAGCGGGGGCAGCTGGGCCGCCCGCGCGAATCGCTTCAGGCGGTAGTCGAGGCTCGCGCGCCGCGTCGAGCTCGGGAGGAGCTCGACCGCGGGCCGGACCGTCGCTGCGATTCCGCCGAACCGCTCAGCGAGCAAGTCGGCGACGTAGGTGTAGTAGCCGCCGAAGAGCTCGTCGCCCCCCTCACCGGATAGCGCGACCTTGACGTCCTCCGCCGCGAGTCGGGAAACGAGGAAGGTCGGGAGTGCAGACGAGTCCGCGAACGGCTCGTCGAACGCATCCGCGAGCGCCGGCAGGAGCTGCGCGGCGTCGGGCCGCAGGACGAGCTCGCGGTGAATCGTTCCGTAGCGCGCGGCGACCGCCCGCGCATCCGCGGTCTCGTCGAACGACGCCTCCTCGAAGCCGATCGAGAAGGTGCGGACAGGCCCCGAACCCTCCTCCGAGGCGAGCGCCGCGAGCGTTCCGGAGTCGACGCCGCCGGAGAGGAGCACGCCCACGGGAACGTCCGCGACGAGGTGCGCCCGCACCGAGTCACGAAGACGCGCGCGGCATTCCTCGACGAGCTCGGCCTCGTCGCTCGTCTCCCGTGGCGGCAGCGGGCCCGGCCGTGCGAAGCGCTCGAGCCGCATGCGACCCGCCTGCCAGACCAGCAGGTGACCCGGCCGCAGCTTCCGGATCTCGCGGAAGATCGAGAGCGGCGCGGGCACGCAGTTGCAGGCGAGGAACGCCTCGACGGCGTCGAGATCGAGCTCGCCCTGCGGCAGCGCCTCGAGCTCGGACGCGAACGAGAGCTCCCCGTCGAGGTCGCGGTAGTACAGAGGCTTGATGCCGAAGCGATCGCGCGCGAGGACGAGCTGCCGCTCGCGTGCGTCCCAAATCGCGGCCGCGAACATGCCGCGCAGGCGCTCGGCGAATGCGAGTCCCCATTGCTCGTATGCGTGCACGAGCACTTCGGTGTCGGAGTGATCGGTGCGGAAGCGATGGCCGGCGCGCTCGAGGTCGAGCCGGAGCGCGGCGTGGTTGTAGATCTCGCCGTTCTGGACCACCGTGCACGTCCCGTCCTCGTTCGCGATCGGCTGGTCGCCGCCGCCGACGTCGATGATCGCGAGCCGCCGCGCCGCGAGCCCGACGCCGCCGTCGACGAACGAGCCGTCCGAGTCGGGGCCCCGGTGGGTGAGCGTCGAAGACATCGCCGCGAGCCGTTCCCGGTCGACGGCGCCGCGCACCGACGCGATCCCACAGATCCCGCACATGCGGTTGACTCTATTGGTAGGTGCAGCGGGTCAGCCCGCCGACCGGACCGACTACGCCGCCTCGAGCGAGACCTGCTCGGGCGCCGACGGCCGCACGAACAGGAGCCGTGCCGCGAACGGCGGCAGGTACCAGTTCCAGCGGCCGAGCAGCCGCATCAACGACGGCACGAGCAGAGCGCGGATGACGGTTGCGTCGAAGATGATCCCGGCCGCGAGCCCGATCCCGAACTGCTTGATGTCGACGCCCGGGCTCGAGGAGAGCACGAAGAAGGCGAACATGAGCACGAGAGCGGCGCTGGTCACGAGCTTGCCGGTACGCGCGAGCCCGAGCGACACGGCGTGCCGTGTGTCGCCCGTCTCGTCGAAGGCTTCGCGCATGCGCGTGAGCATGAACACCTCGTAGTCCATCGAGAGCCCGAACAGGAAGGCGAAGATCATCAGCGGGATCCACGGGATGATCGACTGCGTCGCGTGCACGTTCCAGATCGCCTCCGAGCCGTGTCCCTCCTGGAAGATGAAGACGATGATCCCGTACGCGGCGCCGAGCGAGACGAGGTTGAGCAGGGCCGCCTTGATCGGCAGCACAATCGAGCGGAAGGCCCGCGCGAGCAGGATCAGCGTGAAGAGGAGCACGAAGCCGAGCACGTACGGGAAGTTCGAGTAGACGGCGCTGACGAAGTCGCGGTCCTCGGGCGCCACCCCTCCGAGCGACGCGTTCGTGCCCTTGAGCGCAGAGCGGACCTCCTTGATCGTGCCGCGGATCGGCGTCGAGGCGCCGTCGTGCGACGGGAACGCCTCGACCAGGCTGTAGCCATCCCTCCGCCACGCCGGCGGCGCGACCGCTGCGACGATGCCGGGCAGCCGGCCGACCGTCTGCCTTACCGATTGCACGTTCCCGTCCGGCCGGACGAGGATCACGAACGGCTTGAAAACGCCGGGTGAAATGCCCGCATTGGCAAGCGCAGTGCGGCCGGCGATCGCGTCACCCGTCCCCGGCAGGAACTTCGCCTGGGCCTCGCTCGGGTTGATCTGGAAGCCGGAGTAGACGAGCAGGCCGACCACCGCGAGGCCGAGTGCCGCGATCGGCACCGGGCGGCGCATGACGAGCGAGGCCCAGCGTCCCCAGATGCCGTCCTCCGGATGGCCGCTGTCGACCAACCGCTTCGGGAGCACCCGCAGGTTGTTGATCCGCGTGCCGAGCGTCGCGAGCAGCGCCGGCAGCAACGTGATCGCCGTAATCACCGAGACGGCCGGGATCAGCATCCCGCCGATGCCGATCGAGCGGATGAACGGCAGCGGCAGGACGATCATCGACAGCAACCCCACGGCGACCGTCGAGCCGGAGACGATCACCGAACGGCCGGCGTGCGTCATCGTCTCGACGAGCGCGGTCTCGACGTCCTCGCCTTCGCGCAGCTCGTCGCGGAAGCGGAAGATCATCAGCAGGGCGTAGTCGATCGCGACGCCGAGCCCGACGAGCGCGATCAGGAACTGGACGATGATCGAGACGTTCGTCACGTAGGTGAGCAGCCAGACGAGCGTGAACGTATTCAGGATCGCCGCGATGGCGACCGCGATGGGCATCAGCACTGCGGGCAGCGTCCCGAAGACGAAGAAGAGGATCACGAGCGCTCCGGCGCCGCCGATCAGCCCCTCGGTCAGGACGCTCGGTCCGCTCGAGCCGCCGGACGCGGCCTCGAGCGGGTCGCGGCCGGTCAGGTTCGCCTGCACGCCGGGCGGCGCGTTCTGCTTCAAGGCCTTTCGCACCTGGTCGATGTGCACGGAAGAGCTGAAGGTCGGCTCCTTCGGCGGGTAGATCTCGGCGAACGCCGTGTGCCCGTCGCGCGAGACGTAGGCGCGGCTCCCGGTCGACCAGAAGGACGAGACGCGCGAGCCGGGATTGACGCTCGCCGCCGCCTGGATCGCCTTCGTGATCCCGGTCTGCTTCGTGATGTCGCCGCTCGTGCGGAAGACGGCGACGAGCGGCGCCTGCTCGCCGGTGCCGAAGATCTTCAGGGTCTTCTGGTTCGTCTCGTACGCCGAGTAGCCGGGGATCGAGAAGCTCTGGAACCACCGCTTCGAGACGCGCTGCGCCGAGTACGCGCCGAAGATCGTGAGGACGACCCAGAAGCCGATGACAGCCCGGCGGTGCCGAACGACGTAGTGAGCCAGGCGCTCGAGCATCGGGCCCGAGCATATGCCGGACAAACGTGAGATGTCAAATCGTTTATCATCTAACGAAATGGTGAGTGAGCCGGTCGGGCGGCAAATCGTCTTCACGGGCAGGTCGATCCAGGAGGCGTTCTCCGCGGCGCTTGCCGAGGTGGGGGGCTCGCTCGCGACGTGGGTCGTGTTGAGCGCGCTCAGCGACGTCGGCATCGTCAGCCAGGCCGTGCTCGCAAGCCACGTCCATCTCGAGGGCGCGACGATCACCCATCACGTCGACCGGCTCGAGTCGGCCGGGCTCGTGCAGCGCCGCCTCGACCCGCAGGACCGACGCATTCGACGGCTCGAGCTGACGCCGGCCGGGGAAGAGCTCCACGGGCGCATGCTCACGGCGGCGCAGGCATTCGAGCGGAAGGTGACCGCCGGCCTGGCTGAGCGCGACGTTACGACCGTCCGCCGCGTGCTCGCCCGGATTGCAGCGAACCTCAGCGGCGGGTGAAGGCGCGCAGAGCCTGCGCGACGACGCGGAAGCCGGTGCGGAGCAGCGTCCTCAGATAGAGCGGGATCGACCGGTCGGCGATCCACTCGAGGTCGTGTGCGAGCTTCTCCGCCATCGACGTCTCGTAGCCGCGCCGCACTTGCGCGAGCCCGGTCAGGCCGGGACGCACCACGAGTCGCTGCCAATAGGCGGGTAGCTCGGTGGCGAGCTCGGCGAAGAAGCGCGGGCGGATCGGCCGTGGGCCGACGAACGACATGTCGCCGCGGAGGACGTTCCAGAGCTGCGGGATCTCGTCGAGCTGCGAGGCCCGAAGCCAGGCGCCGAGCGGTGTCGATTCCGCACGCGTTCGGCGCACCAGCTCCTGGCCGAGATACGGCCCGAGACGCTCCTCGGCGTCCGCCTTCAGCGTTCGGAACTTCAGCATCGTGAAGAAGTGGCCGCCGCGCCCGACGCGCGTGCCGCGGTAGAGGATCGGCCGCCCGCTGGTCGCGGCGACAAGCAACGCGAGCACGAGACCGGCCGGCAGCAGCACGAGTCCGAACAGGGCCGCCAAGAGGCCGTCCAGCAAGCGCAGCTCGAAGTCGATGCGACGATGCGGTGCGTCGGCGGCGAGCCGCTTGTAGCTGCTGACGAGTGTGTCCTCGAGCCGCACCGCCATCGGTCGCATCGATGCTAATTCTTCGGACGTGCCCGTCCTGGGTCTCGACCACGTCCAGCTCGCCGTCCCGCGAGGGAGCGAAGACGAGGCGCGCGCGTTCTACGGCGCGGTGCTCGGGCTGCGCGAGCTGCCGAAGCCGCGGCCGCTTGAGAGGCGCGGCGGCGTCTGGTTCCGCGCCGGTGCCCAGGAGCTCCACCTCGGCGTCGAGGAGCCGTCCGTTCGTTCCGGCGCGCAAGGCGCACCCCGGCCTCGTCGTCGACGACCTCGACGCGATCCGCGCGCGCCTGCAGGCGGCCGACGTCGAGTTCCAGGACGACGCGAAGCTCGAGGGCGTCGACCGGCTGTTCGCGCACGACCCGTTCGGCAACCGGCTCGAGCTGCGCCAGGTATAAGCTCTCCTTATGGACACGCGCCAGCTCGCCGCGTTCTGCGCGGTCGTCGAGCGGCGCAGCTTCTCGCAGGCCGCCGAACGGCTCGGTGTCACGCAGCCGGCCGTCAGCCTGCAGGTGCGGGCGCTCGAGCAGCGACTCGGGACGCAGCTCCTCGACCGCTCCGGGCGGCGCGTGGAGCCGACCGAGGCCGGGCTGCGGCTCTACCGCGGCGCCCAGCGCCTGCTCGCGCTCGAGGAGCAGCTCGTGGCCGACGTCGGGGAGGCGGGGAGCGACGAGCTCACCGTCCCCTTCGAGATCGGGGCCTCGACCGGCCCCGGCGGGATCGTCCTCTCGCAGCTCCTCTGCGAGTTCGGCCGCCTGCACCCGCCGCTGAGCGTCACGCTCTGGGTCTTCGACACGCAAACGATCGTCGAGCGCGTTGCCGCGCGCGAGCTCGAGCTCGGCGTCGTCGGCGCCGCGCGCCGGCATCGAGGGGTGGCGTTCGAGCCTTTCTTCCGCGACCCGGTCGTCCTCGTCTGCCCGCCCGGTCACGCGTTTGCAGGCAACACGATCGACATCGGCGAGTTGCGCGACGACAACCTGATCGTCATGCAGGAGGGCGCCGGCGTACGCCAGCTGCTCGAAGACGAGCTGCGTCGCAGCGGGACGCGCCTGCGTGACCTGCACATGCGCTTCGAGCTCGGGCTCCAGGAATCGGTGCTGAGCGCTGTGCGCGGCGGATACGGCGTCACGTTCATCTCGCGCCGCTCGGTCGAAGCCGACCTCGCCGCGGGCACCCTCGCCGAGGCGCGTGTCCGCGACCTCGAGCTCGAGCGCGACGTCTTCCTCGTTCGTGCCACCGGACGGGCGGAGACCCGCGCGGCGCGCGCATTCGTCGAGTTCGCACGCACGCGGCTGTGATCGTCCGCTGGTCGCTTGCCGAGCTGCCGGCGGTACTCGCCGAGCTCGAGCTGGAGCGGCCCTTCCTCGTCGCGAGCGACCGCTGGGCCGCGCTCGACGTGCCGCGGGTCGGGCAGTGGTCCGAAGTGCCGTCCGACCGGATCGAGGTTCCGGGCGAAGCGGATTCGCTGCTCGCCGTCGGCGGCGGGTCGGCGATCGACACCGCGAAGCTCGCATCGTCGAAGACCGGCCTACGCATCGTCTCGGTGCCGACGACGTACTCCGGCGCGGAGTGGACGCCCCGTTTCGGGGTGCGCGCGCCGGACCGCCGCATGGTCGGTAGCGGCGGCGGCGCGTTGCTCGCGGGGATCGTGTACGACGTCGACCTGACGCTCGATCTGCCGCGCCCGGAGACCGTGGGCACGGCGATGAACGCGCTCGCCCATTGCGCCGAGGCGCTCTACGTCCGCACTCGCAACGAGGCCGGCGACGAGCGCGCGCTCGACGGTGCGCTCGCGATCAGCACCGCACTGCCGCTCGTCGTCGACGCACCGGCCGGCATGGAGGCGCGGCGCATGCTCCTCCGAGGAGCATCGTTCGGCGGCGAGGCCCTGGCGCTCGCCGGCCTCGGGCTCGCCCACGCCATGGCGCAGGCGGCGGGTGGCCGCTACGGCGCAGCGCATGGGGCGATGAACGCGCTCTGCCTCGGGCCGGCGCTTCGCTTCGCGACCCTGCAGGCGCCGGAGGCAGTCGAGCGGTTCACCGAACGGCTGCAAGGCTCGACGGTCGAAGGGCTGGCGCGGCTCGGCGGCTTCGAGCGCCTGCGTGACCTCGGTATGCCGGAGGGCGATCTGCCGCTGGTCGCCGAGGTCGCGGCCGGGCGGCCCGGGAACCTCAACATGCCCCGGCCGGCGACTCCGGCCGCGATCGAGCGTCTCCTTCGCTCGATCTATTAGCCGTGATTATCTCATTGATTAGCAAATCCTGCTAGGGTGCGGCCGATGGCCGAACCGGTCGCATTCGACGTGCTCGTAGTCGGGAGCGGCGCCTCCGGGCTCGCCGCCGCCGTCTCCGCCGAGCGGGCCGGCGCGCGGGTCGCCGTCGCGGCGAAGGGATCCCTCCAGTCGTGCAACTCGGCGAAGGCGCAAGGCGGCATCCAGGCCGCCTTCGGCGCCGACGACTCGCCCGAGCTCCACGCGCAGGATGTCTGGCGCTCGAGCCACGAGACCGCAGACATGCGCCTCGTCGAGATCCTGACGAGCGAGGCGCCGAGCGCGATCCACTGGCTCGAAGAGCTCGGGGTCGCGTTCACGCGCGAAAACGGGGGGTACCGGCTGGCGCGCTGCGGCGGCGCCAGCACGAAGCGGCTGTTGCAAGTCGGTGACCGCACGGGCCACGCGATCACGACGTCGCTGCGCGAGGCGTGGGCGGCCGGCTCCGGCACGTCCTTCGAGCACGCACCGCTTCGCGAGCTCGAGCAGACGCCGAACGGCTGGCGCGCGACGTGCGTTGAGCACGTCATCGACGCGGCCGCGGTCGTCCTGTCTGCCGGCGGCCGCTGCTACCGGATCGCGCAGGACCGCGGCGAGCTCACGACCAACCACCCGGGCGCGACGGGCGAGGTGACGGAGATCGCGCTCGGGCTGGGCGCGGAGGCGCGCGACCTCGACGCCTTGCAGTACCACCCGAACGGCGGTGCGTGGCCTGAGACCATGCAGGGCTACTCGATCCCGGAGACGACGCGTGCGTACGGCGCGGTGCTGCTGAACGCCGCCGGCGAGGAGTTCACCGACTCGCTCGGCCCGCGCGACCAGGTCTCGCAGGCGATCTTCGACGAGGTCGAAGCCGGTCGCGGCGTCGCCACCCCAGACGGCCGCCCTGCGATCTGGCTCGACACCACCCGGATCGCGCAGGCCGATGCCGAGGTGTCGCTGCCGTACATGCTCCGGCGTTACCGGGCCGCAGGCATCGATCCGCTTGCCGAGAAGATCCTCACGTATCCGGTCCTCCACTACCAGAACGGCGGCCTGGTCATCGACGGGGAGGCCGAGACGACGCTCGAGTCGGTGTACGCCTGCGGCGAGATCGCGGGCGGCACGCACGGGCGCAACCGCATGATGGGCAACTCGCTGCTCGAGTGCGTCGTCTTCGGACGGCGCGCAGGCCGCGCGGCGGCGGAAGGGTGAAGTCATGAACGCGATCACGACCGATCTCCAGCAGGCAGTCGAGGACGCAGCGGCGCACCTCTACGTCTGGGCGCTCAAGGACATCCCGCAAGACCTCCGCGACGCGCTCGACGCCGCGCGAGGGCGGGAGACCTCCGTCGCCGGCAAGCGCGTGCTCGAGACGATCCACCGCAACGTCAACGTCGCCGACAGCGAGCGCAACCTCGTCTGCCAGGATACCGGCATCGCCGTGTACCACGCGCGCGTCGGCGAGCAGTTCCCGCTCCACCCGGCGCGGATCTACGAGGCGTTGCGTGACGGCACGGCTCGCGCGACGCTCGACCATCCGCTGCGCTCGAACGCGGTTCACACGATCACGCGCGAGAACACCGGCCCGAACATCGGCTATCGGCTCCCGATCGTGCACTGGGAGTTCGTCCCGGATTGGGACGGCCTCGACGTCAAGTGCGTTCCGAAGGGATCGGGCTCGGAGAACATGAGCTTCCTGAAGATGTGCGTGCCCGCCGACGGCGTGCGCGGAATCAAGCAGTTCGTGCTCGAGTCGATCGTCGGCGCCGGCGGCAAGCCGTGCCCCCCGGGGATCGTCGGCGTCGGAATCGGCGGCTCCGCCGACTACGCGATGTATCTCGCGAAGGAGGCGATCATGCGCCCGATCGGGACGCGCAATCCCGACGAGGTGGTAGCGCAGCTCGAGGAGGAGCTCTTCGAGCTCCTGAACGAGACCGGGATCGGCCCGATGGGACTCGGCGGCGACGTGACCGTCCTCCAGTGCCACGTCGAGCACGCGGACACTCACATGACGCTCAATCCGGTCGCCGTCAACTACCAGTGCTGGGCGGCCCGCCGCGCGAGCGCCCACGTGAGCGCGGCCGGCGACGTCGACTACGACCGGGAGGCGTGACCGTGGCTGCGCGGACGCACCCGGATCGGCCGGCCGCGGCAGTGGACGAGTTGTCACGAAGTCGGCCCAATCCGCGCCCCGCAGGCGCCGTAGAATCGGCAGTGAGGGTGGCGGGAGGCCTCCCCACCCTGGGTGGGGGAGCGGCCTTCCGGCTTCGGGTCGGGCGTTCCCGGCCGGGCGTCGAGGTGGTGGGCTGATGGCCGCGCACGAGGTGACGTTCCCCGTCTCCGACCCGGCGGAGATCCTGAAGCTGCGCGCCGGGGACGAGGTGACCGTCCAGGGTCACATCATCGGCATCCGCGACCGAACCCAGATGCGGATCTTCGACGAGGGCATCGAGCCGCCCATGGACCTCCGCGGGAGCTTCCTGCTTCATACCGCACCCAACGTCCGCAAGGTCGCCCCCGGCAGATACGAGAAGATCTGCATCGGCACGACCACGTCGGCGCGCATGGTGCGCTTCACCGAGCCGCTCGGCGCGCAGTACGGCGTGCGCGCGATCTGCGGCAAGGGCGGCTTCCCCGACGAGGCGATCGAGCCGATGCAGCGGCTCGGCATGGTCTACTTCGCGATCGTCGGCGGCGCCGCCGCGCTCGAGACGACCCAGATCGAGGAGATCGAGGAAGTGGCCTGGGAGGAGCTGATGCCCGAGTGCCTCTGGAAGTTCCGCGTCAGAGACTTCGGCCCGCTCACGGTCGGCATCGACGCGCACGGCAACTCGCTCTACCACGAGGTTCAGAGCGCGGCGCAGAAGAAGCTGGAGGAGATCTTTGCCCGTCTTTAGGGTCCGGGCCCGCGGTTCCCGATCTCCGCTCGCCCCGAGGAGCGCAGACTGACCCCGCCGACCTCGAGCCACGACGGCTTCCTAGGGCTGCCGGAACGGCCTGGCAAGCCGCGCACGTCCGGGCTGACGCACGTGATCGACAAGGGTCTGAACCTGCGCGAGATCGAAGGGCTCTTCGACACCGCAGGCCGGTTCGTCGACATCGTCAAGTTCGGCTGGGGCACCGGCTACGTGACGAACAACCTCGAGAAGAAGATCGCGCTCTACCGCTCGTTCGACACGCCCGTCGTCTGCGGCGGGACGCTGTTCGAGATCGCGTACGCGCGCGAGAAGCTCGACGAGTTCAAGTCGTGGCTCTCCGAGTACCGCTTCTCGCACGTCGAGATCTCCGACGGCACGGTCGAGATCCCGCGCGAGACGAAGCTCGCCCTGATCTCCGAGTTCGCGCGCGACTTCACCGTGCTGTCGGAGGTCGGCTCGAAGGACGCCGACGTGAACATCGCCCCGTACCTGTGGGTGCAGTGGATGCGCGAGGAGCTCGACGCTGGCGCGTGGAAGGTAATCGCCGAGGGCCGCGAAGGCGGAACAGCAGGCATCTACCGGCCGACCGGCGAGCTGCGGACCGGGCTCGTCGACGAGATCGAGCACTCGATCGACTTCCACGACCTGATCTGGGAGGCGCCGACGAAGTCGTCGCAGGCCTGGTTCGTCAAGCACTTCGGGCCCAACGTCAACCTCGGCAACATCCCGCCCGACGAGGTCATTCCGCTCGAGACGCTCCGCCTCGGTCTCCGCGGCGACACGCTGAAGGAGGTGCTGCTTGGCCGCCAGCCTGCGGTTGCCGACTGATGTCGAGGCGATGAGCGCGCAGGAGATCCTCCGCTTCGCGCTCGAGACGTTTCCCGGCAAGGTCTCGCTCGCCTGCTCGTTCCAGAAGGAAGAGTCGGTGCTGCTCGACATACTGTTTGAGCTCGAGCCGAGAGCGCGCGTCTTCGCGATCGACACGCATTACCTCTTCCCCGAGACGTACTCGCTCTGGCGCGAGGTCGAGCAGCGCTACGCGACGAAGGTCGAAGTGTTCGAGGGACCTCCTCCGGACGAGCTCGCAGCGACCCACGGCGAGAGCCTCTGGGAGACGAACCCCGACCTCTACCTCGCGATCGCCAAGGTCGAGCCGCTGAACCGCGCGTTCATCGACCTCGACTGCTGGATCACCGGCATCCGCCGCGACCAGTCGCCGACGCGCCAGGGCGCGCCGAAGCTCGGCTGGGACTCCGCGCATGAGCTCTGGAAGGCGAATCCGCTCGCCGACTGGAGCGACGACGACTGCTGGGCGTACATCCACGAGCGCAACCTCCCCTACAACGCCCTCCACGACCGCGGTTACGAGTCGATCGGCGATACCCATTCGACGATCCCCGGGCACGGCCGAGCAGGCCGTTGGGCAGGGACCGGTCGTACCGAATGCGGCCTGCACGTGGAGCCCGCGTGAGCGGGTTCGTGATCTGGTTCACCGGCCTCCCCGCGGCCGGCAAGTCGACCGTCGCCGGCCTGGTCGGACGCGAGCTCGAGCAGCGCGGTCTCCTCGTCGACCCGCTCGACGGCGACGTCGTCCGCACCCATCTCTCGAAGGGCCTCGGCTTTTCGAAAGAGGATCGCGACACCAACATCGAGCGCATCGGCTGGGTCGCTGCCCGGCTCGCACGCGCCGGCGTCGTTGTCGTCGTCTCCGCGATCTCCCCGTACGACGACGCCCGCCGCAAGGCGCGCTCCCTCGTCGAGGAGCATGCGCCGTTCGTGCTCGTCCACGTCGCGACGTCGCTCGCGGAGTGCGAGCGCCGCGACCCGAAGGGCCTCTACGCGAAGGCCCACGCGGGCCAGCTCTCCGGCTTCACCGGCGTCGACGACCCGTACGAGCCGCCGCTCGACGCCGAGTTCCGGCTCGAGACCGAAGGCCGCACGCCCGAACAGTCGGCCGCGCTCGTCCTCGACCGGCTCCGCGAGCTCGGGCTGATCGCGGAGGAGGCCGCCGCGTGATCGCCCAGGCGGCACCGCGCACGATCTCGCACCTCGACGAGCTGGAGTCCGAGGCGATCCACGTCATGCGCGAGGTCGCCGCCGAGCGCGAGCGACCCGTCCTGCTGTTCTCGGGCGGCAAGGACTCGATCGTGCTGCTGCGCCTCGCCGAGAAGGCATTCCGGCCGGGCAAGTTCCCGTTCCCGGTCATGCATGTCGACACCGGCCACAACTTCCCCGAGGTGATCGAGTTCCGCGACCGCCGCGTCGCCGAGCTCGGCGAGCGGCTGATCGTCGCGAGCGTGCAGGAGTCGATCGACCGCGGCCGCGTCGTCGAGCAGACGGGGCCGCGCGCCTCTCGCAACCAGCTCCAGACGACCACGCTGCTCGACGCGATCGAGGAGCACGGGTTCGACGCCGCAATGGGCGGCGCGCGCCGCGACGAGGAACGCGCGCGTGCGAAGGAACGCATCTTCAGCTTCCGGGACGACTTCGGCCAGTGGAATCCGCGCGCGCAGCGACCCGAGCTGTGGAACCTCTACAACGCGCGCGTCCGCAAGGGCGAGCACGTCCGCGTGTTCCCGATTTCGAACTGGACCGAGCTCGACGTCTGGCAATACATCGCGCTCGAGCGGCTCGAGCTCCCGTCGATCTACTTCGCGCACGACCGAAAGGTGTTCCGCCGCGACGGCATGCTGTACGCCGTCTCGGCGTACGTAGAGCGGCTCCCCGCCGAGCAACCGTTCGCGGCGACGGTACGCTTCCGCACCGTCGGGGACATGACCTGCACCGGGGGCGTGTTGTCGGAGGCGCGCACGCTCGAGGAGGTCGTCGCCGAGATCGCCGCCACGAACGTCACCGAGCGCGGCGAGACTCGGGCCGACGACCGCGTCTCGGAAGCGGCGATGGAGGACCGAAAGCGCGTTGGCTACTTCTAGCCACCCGGGGGGCAGACTCGAGTCCGTCCCGGGCCTACAACGAGAGCTCATGCAGTCCGAACTGCTGCGGCTCGTCACCGCGGGCTCGGTCGACGACGGCAAGTCGACGCTGATCGGCCGGCTGCTCTACGACACGAAGCAGATCCTCGCCGACCAGCTCCAACACATCGAGGACGCGTCTCGCCGGCGTGGACACGACTACGTTGACCTCGCGCTCCTCACCGACGGGCTCCGCGCCGAACGCGAGCAGGGGATCACGATCGACGTCGCCTATCGTTCGTTCGTCACGCCGCGCCGCCGCTTCCAGCTCGCCGACGCGCCCGGGCACGTCCAGTACACCCGCAACATGCTGACCGGCGCCTCGACGGCGGAGGT
>Ga0070731_10003609_pt1 | contig 13845 bp, 13 predicted proteins | sample Coa_R1_2_FD_66448 | JGI IMG/M metagenome (GOLD analysis project Ga0070731, IMG submission 66448) | Surface soil microbial communities from Centralia Pennsylvania, which are recovering from an underground coalmine fire - Coalmine... | ecosystem: Environmental > Terrestrial > Soil > Unclassified ... | reverse complement strand
AAGCTCCCAGGCGCCGTAGGTTTCGGATTCGACCGTGTGCCCGATCCCCAGCCGGCACACGTCGAGCGGGTCGTCGACGGTGAAGACCCCGGGCGCGAACTGTCGGAGGGGCGGTACGATCCGGGTCCAGTCGTCGAAGTGTCCGCCGTCCTTGACGACAAGCATGGCCGAGTGCCATGCCGCGTAGTCGTGCGGCAGCGCGACGGTCTCGGGGAAACGGCGCTTTCGGGCCGGCAGTAGCGCGCCCTGGACCGCCAGCACGGTCGCCAACGCGTCGTCGTCGACGATCCCCGTGACGTCGATCAGGTAGGTGCGTATCTCGTCCAGGAGGAGCTGCCAGCGGCCGGGGGGGACCATCAGGCCGGGCACGGCCTCGAGCGTGAAGGCGGTGACCGGCCAGCGCTCCCGATCCGCGCGCGCGTCGCGCCACAGCCGGGCGAAGAAGTCCATCTCGAGCGTCCCGCTCTCCTGCCGCACGTAGCGGGCGACGTGCCGAAGCACGCCGAACTTCTCGAGCAGGAGGAAAACGCGACGCAGCTTCCGCATCTCCTCGTAGTCGCGGCGCGTGAAGGTCGCCGCCGAGGTAACGAACGCGCCCGGTGCGACCTCGATCCCGTGCGCCCGACGGTAGCTCGGCTCGTTCATCGGGCTGTTCACCAGCAGCTGGGTTGGGTAGATCTTCGCGATCACCTCCCGGTCAATCGACTGCTGCATGTCCCGGCGAAACGAGTCCACCGTCGAGCCGGGAAGCCCCATCATCAGATCGATGAACAGCGGCAGTCCCCCCCGGCGAAATTCGCCGGCCAGCTCGTGGTACTTCTCGAGCTTGATGTTCGAGCGCTCGATGGTGTCGAGCGTGTTCTCGTCCGTCGATTGAAGAGAGATCTGGCCGTAGGCGAGCACGCCGGCATCGATCAGGATCTTCACGATCGGCTTGAGGTGCTTCAACGAGTTCTTGGCGTAGTTGAGCCCGAGGTGGCGCGGGTATCCGTACCGCCGCTTCAGCTCCGCCACTTTCTCCGCGATCGCGACGTCGCGTTCGAAGATGCCGAAGTTCGCGTCCGCCAGACCGACCGTCTCGACGCCGTGCCGGGCGCACCACTCGAGCTCGGCGAACACCCGGTCGAGCGAGAAGCTGCGGATGCGCGAGGCGATCGCCGAGCCCCAGTCACAGAACGTGCAGCCGTACGGACAGCCGCGGTTCGTCTCCAGCACCGCCGACGCGGTCGAGGTCGCGCCGAAGGTGTCGAACAGTCCCGTGAGATAGGGTGACGGAAGGCGGTCGAGATCGACGATCCGATCACGGTCCGGGGTGCGCACCAAACGGTCGCGGACGCGGAACGAGAGTCCGGGCACGCTCTCGAGCGCGGAGATGTCTCCCCCGCCGTCGGCGAGGGCGGCCAGCGCGGCCGCGGTGGTGAGCTCGCCCTCGCCGTGGACCGCCACGTCGACGTGGAGATGGGCCCGGAAGTAGGCCTCGACGTCCCCCTCGTACTTGGGCACGTCCGGACCGCCGTGGATGGTGAGACAGGTCGGATTCTGGGCCTTCAGCTCGGCCGACAGCGCGAGGTTACGGGCACTCGACCAGATGTAATGGGAGAAGAGGTAGATCGCCGGCCCTTCGGCGGGCGACCAGACCTTCCCCGTTTCACTCAGCCATGTGGGTCGGAAATCGTAGTACTCGCGCAGACGGCCGCCATCGTACTCCCTGGCATAGGCGACGATCATCCCGAGCGCGAGCGGTGGAAGCTGCCACTGGAAATGCACCGGCATGACCGGCGTACGTGTCGTCCCCGTGCGCGTCTCGCGCTCCCGCTCCGCGGCGTCGTGCTCCGCCAGGCGCCGGACGACCGCCGCCGCCAGCACCCGCTGCCGAGCCACCGCGCGACGCATCTCCCGGTCCTGGCGCGAGAGGGCACGCAGCGACGGATCATCGGGGTCGAAACGCTCGAGCAGACCGGCGCCGATGAGGCGGTGTACGAGGCCCGTGAACGCGCGCTCCCCGAGGCCCGAGGCGCCGGCCCGGCGTTTGTGGCCGAGTCGCGCCTGCGCGCTCGTGACCGGGCGGCGGAACTCACCCGCCGCCACCAGCTCCACCGCGTCGAGTCGGATGCGGACGCGGCCGTCGTGGTCGAAGTGCTCGAAACCCCCCGGCCCGAGCCGCAGAATGACGGGCGTGACGAGGACGAGCTGATCGCTGTCCGCAGGCTCTCGCTCGGCGGCGGGAGCGTCGACGCCCTCGAACGCTCGTGTCGCCGCGCGGGCTCCTGGCGCGGTGATGAGCCCTCGCATCCGCAACTCGTCGACGAAGCCCTCGAGCCCATCGCCATCGTGGAAATCGCTCCCCACCGCGCCGAGGGACGGAGCGCCGCGGCCGGCGAGCGCCTCCAGAAGGCGCAGCTCACCGAGACCGAGGGCACGTGACGGCACGCCATCCACCTCGGGCAACATCACGCCCTCGAGCGTCACGACGACCATCAGCAGCGGTGAGACGGCCGCGCGATCGTCCGCGGCCACCGCGGCTGGTCCGGAGGGCATCATGGCGCGTCCTACACGGCTTCCGCGTTGCGCCACGGACGGCCGAGCCGCGCCGCCTCGGCGGAGAGCGCGAAGCGGAACCGCGTCGGCTTCGCGAGCCGGAGGGCGTCCATCCTCCCTGCATCCAACCACGACGCGTCGGACACGGTCAAGCTAATTTCCGGACAGGTAGCCCGATCGGGGCGACCCCGCTCTACCGCGCCGGCGCTCGCCCTCGCACGAGACGGCTCCGAACTCGAGGGTCAGCGAGGAGAGCGTCAGCCAGGCACCATAGCGGACGCCGCGCCGATGGCGGAAAACGAGCGGAGCGAACGTTACTGCGCGGTCGCGGGCTGCGTCAGGAGCGCCGGCTGCTTCGCGGCGGGGCGAAGCCGCAGCGCGCGGAGCTGCAGCGGCTTCGGCTCGTAGCCCTCGCGCCGCTGCATCTCGCCTAGCGCACCGTCGTTGAGCTGGAACACCGGCAGCTGCGCCGGCAGCAGCGGATCGAGCAGCGAGGGGAACCGCCGGATCAGACGCGACTTCGCGAGGAAGGCCTTCACCCGGCGCGGCAGCGTCGTGCGCGCCAGGAGGAAAATCTTGTGGAAGAAGTAGTACTGCTCGTCGGTGAGCGTGATCTCACGCTGCTCGACCGCGACCTTCTCCGTATAGCCGTAGGTGGGGAACTTGATCATCGGGTAGAACCCGAACGTTTGCATGTGGCTCGGGAAGTCGAGCAGGAACTCGAACGTCTCCCACATCGTCTTCTCGGTGTCGTACTCACTGCGCGTGATGAGCTCGAAGTAACCTTGCACCCCCACCTCGCCGACGACCTTCGCCGCTTCGGTCGCGAGCGCCGTCGGGATCGGGCGGTCGTACGCCTCCAGGATCGTCTCGCTGCCCGACTGGATGCCCATCGTGACGGCCGTCAGCCCGGCGTCCCTCAGGTACTCGAGGTCGCGCTTCCGCGTGGAACGCGGGTACGTCCAGCACCAGAACGGGATGCCGACCTTCTCCTTGTACTTCTGGGCGAACTCCTTGAGCCACGCGGGATGCGTGGTGAAGACCGCGTCGAAGAAGAGGACCGCCTTGATGTCGTACTTCCGCTTGGCCTCGACCAGCTCCTCGATGACGAGGTCGACCGACCGCCGCCGTAGCGAGCCAGCCTTCCCGTACTTGTCCTGCGTCCAGCTTTCGATGCAGAAGGAGCACGAGTAGGGACACCCGCGCGTCGTTATGATCTGGTACTGCTGGCCGTAGTTCGGCGGAAAAACGTTGCGGCGGATCCGGTCGTCGCTAATGATGACGAGCCGCGACTCGTCGTAGTCCGGGAACGCGATCGAGTCCATATCGACGAGCGGCGCGTTCGGGTTCTTCCGGATTGAGCCGTCCGGCAGCCGCAGCCAGAGGTTCGGAGTGTCGGAGTAGTCGCGACCCTTGTCGATGGCGTCAGCGATCTCGACGACGAGCTCCTCGCCGTCACCGACGCACACCATGTCGGCGTATTCCAGGCTGCGCTCCGGCTCGATCGTCGGGCCCGCGCCACCCCAGATGATCGGTACGCCGGGGAAGTGGGGCCGGACGCGCGTCGTGACCTCGGCCACCTCGTCGAACGGCAGCGAGCAGAGGCTGAAGCCGATGACGTCCGGCTTGAACTCCTGCAGCGTGTGGACCAGCAGCTCGTACTCGCAGTCGGTGAAGGGCGTGTAGCAGTTGAAGTCGTACCGCTTCGCCCGGCCGCCGATGAACACGCCGGCCATCTTCGACTGCCGGTACCGCCCCCAGTCCTTCTCCGGGACCAGCCGGTACTCTTTGAAGAAGATAGTGAGCGACTCGTGGCCGGCCCGCTGCAGCTCGCCGGAGAGCTGCGACACACCGAAGTTGAGCCCGGCGAAGACCTTGACGAAGGCGAAGCGCGCCACGAAAGATCCCTCACCTAAACTGGTACAATGAGTCGCCGTCGACGCGCAAGCAGTTGCGGAGCGCTGTGCGACCCGTAACGAGTCACCGGCCTGCGACGTCGCGGCGCGGGGATCGCCGGTGTCCCCACCACAGATCACGTGAGAACCGCGATGGTGTCGCCCACAGGTCTCCCGACTCCCTGATTCCGTATCAGCGCCGGACGCGCGAGCCCTTGTAGCTCAACGCCTTTTCGGCCGTGGTTGCACGGCGGTTGCGGACCGTGACCCCGCTCGCCGACGTCGTTGGAAGCCTAGTACGAGGGGGATCGTTCCGAAAACTTACTCGCGTCGTCATCTGCCGGCCACCCCAACCCGCGCTCAAAAATCGCGCTCAGTTGCAGTCAGAATGTTTGAGCGTGCGGGCAGAGCAGGCAGCCACCGTTCAAGGTGACCGATATGGCAATACTTGCTAGAATGATTCGCGATGAATACTCTACCGCTGCCCCGATCGCGTATTGCCGTCGAGGAACTGGTCGCCCTCTTCGGCGAACGTCTCACCAAGCGCCTCATCTTCCTTTGCGCCGGCCGACGCGTTCCTACCCGCGAGCAGTACCTCAAAACCATCCGCCGCATGATGGTTGTCCATGACTGGCTCAACCGGGGCTACAGCCAGCGCGACGTCGCAGCCAAGTACGAACTTTCCCTGCCGTACGTGAAGCGGCCCATTACCCAGCATCTCAACCGACGACGTCGACAGGAGCATGCTGCCTGACTCGATCCGGGACGCGCTCACCGCCAGGAGCTGGGCGCCGGCGGTGCCGTTCTCTACCCGTCTGGCCGCGATGCGTCGGCTTCTTCAGGTCAGGTTCGATCGGCTGGCGAGGAGCACTGAGTTCATCCCCCGCGTGCCGATCGCGGTCCCCATGCCCCTCGATGATCTCGTTCTCGTCCTGCCACCCTCGGAGCGTCGCCTGCTCGATCATCTTCGTGCCCGACGCCCCCTCCGTGACCTCGTCGGATCACCGGGGTTCCACAACACCAGCCGCCTGAACCATCGCCTTCAGCGCCTCGCCTCGCGCGTCCAGGTGTACTGTGGGTCAGCGGTGCGGCATCGACTGATGCAGCCCTACGACCGGCCTGGGCGGGAATCGAATGGTCCGGCTCTCGGACATCCGCAAGCTGATCGAGATGGCACGGGCGCAGGGCGTTGCCCTCACGAAGCTACCTCAGGTAGCATTGCGCCGTCATGAACGCCGAGGAGGTCAAGGCGGTCCGTGGGAAGCTCGGGCTGACTCAGGTCGAGTTCGCCAGCCAGGTAGGCGTGCAGCGTAACACGGTCTGGAGGTGGGAGGCCGGCACGCTGACGATCGGGACAACGGCCGCGATCCTGATCCGCCTCCTCGCCAAACAGGCGGCGAAGAAGCGTCGCAGGAGGGAGTGACCGGCATGCCGATAGCCAAACGCTGGAAGAACGGTCGGTGGCAATGGTGCGCCGACTACCGGGACAGCAACGACCGCAGAGTCCAGAAGTTCTTCACTACGAAGGAGCAGGCCGAGGAACACTTCGCGCACGGAGTGATCGATGGACAGCAGAAGACGACGTGCGACCTACCGACGACGATCACACTCGGGCAGTACGCCGAGCACTGGCAACGTCTCCAGACTCATCTGAAGCAGGCCACGCTCGACTGTTACGACCAGCAGCTACGGCTGCACTTGTCGCCGGCCTTCGCTGGCGTGCGGGTACGCGATCTTCACCGTGGACGGCTGAAGGCATTCCTGGCTCGACAGCTTCAGGATCATTCCCGGAACACCGTCCGCCTCATGCACGCGACTGTGAGGGTCATTCTCAACGCGGCCGTCGACGACGGTCTCATCGTCGCGAACCCCGCCGACAAGCTCGGGCGGGCGCTCAAGCTCGTTGCCCGCACGACGACGCGCCGCTTGCAACCACTTTGCAACCAACGCGCTCGTGATGACGCAGTTGGCAGTGCAAGTCGCTGATCTCACGAGTGGCCAGGGACGGGATTGAACCGCCGACACCGTGATTTTCAGTCACGTGCTCTACCAACTGAGCTACCTGGCCTGCGGCGAGGATGACCCCTTACCGGCTCGGTTCCGGAGGGTCAACCCGCGAACGACGCTCGGGGAATCGCCACCTTGACCTCCCTCCGAGCGGGGCGAATACTACGCGGCCAGGGGGTGTGACGTGACCACCGTGCGGGACCCGGAGCCGGCATGCGGTTTCTGCGAAGGCACCGGAGTCTGGCCCGACCAGGACGGAGACCCCGATCCGTGTCCGCTCTGTGACGGCACCGGCATCCGACCCGCGGCAGAACGCGACGACGCCATCGAAAGTCCGCTCGCGCGTCTCGTCGCGCTCCTCCCCCGCCTGAGTCAGGCCGAGCGGCAGCGCCTCTACGAGGAGCTGCACGCGCGCTGGGACTGCCGCATCTACCGCCGCTAGCTTTCAGCGCCCGCCGACGTGAAACGCGGTGAGGCGGAGCAGCGAGTGCCCGCCCTGCGTCGTCGCGGACGGGAACACCGCCCCCGACCCGTGCAGGCTCGGCACGAACTGCACGACCTCGATCTCCTGCCGCACCATGCCGACGTCGCGCGCGTATGTCGACGTGACGACGGTCGCGGTCGGATCGCCGAGCCGACAGACGACGACCGCGCAGTCGGGGAGATCGCCGTGCGGCCCGACGCACGGACCGCGCGCCGTGATCGCGCAATTCCCCTGCGAGTCGTGCCAGCGCGTCCCCGCGCGGAGCGGGTCTTTGAGAAGCAGCACGAGCGTCGTGCCGTCGCGACCCGCGGGATAGCGCTTCACGAGGCCGGCGTCCGTCCGGCGCAGGTACTCGTCGCCGTTCCAGCGATGGCCCCCGGCGCGTGCGAGACCGTCCAGCCGCTTCGTCGACGAGCGCAGATGGAACTCGTCGCTCGCCTCCTCCGGCGTCGCGGCGAGCACGCTCCACATCTCGCGCGCCAGCGTCTTCCCGTCGTCGCCCTCCTCCTCGTACGCCCACCAGTTGCCGACGTGGAGCGGGAAGTAGGCGCGCGTACCGTCGTCGTCAGCGCGTGCCGCCGGCGCGAGGAGGACGAGGACTAGCAGGACCGATCGCACGCCCGGCGCAGCTTCTAGCACACGCCTGTGTGCGGGTGCTCCCCCGCACCCACGCGTTGCGCCGAACAACCGCTCGTGAACCGCAGTCGACGCTCGAGGAGCGAGCGCCGCGCCACACCGTCACGCGGTGCGGGCGCGCACGAGGACGTGGAACGCGGCGCTCCGGACCGCCGTGCCCCAGGCGTCGGCGAGGCGACCGGCGACATGACCGTGGCGCGCGAGGCGCTCGCGCCGCTTCAGATCGACGATCGTGTCGAGCCCGTGGCGCGCGCAGAGCCGGCGGAACCCGGCGCGCGAGAAGTAGTGCATCGCGGAGAGCGCCTGCCCTTCCGGGTTGGTCGCACCTACGGCGGCGAGCACGCGATCGGCGACCCGCCGCGGAAGATAGTTCACGCCGACGACGCCGAAGTGCGGGTCGCGGAAGGCGAAGCGGTTGATCGCGGTCACGTACGCGTGTCCGCCCGGCACGAGGACGCGCCGCAGCTCGGCGAGGAACGCCGCCGGGCTCCGCACGTGCTCCAGGACCTGCGCGCAGTGGATGAAATCCGCCGTCGCGCTGGCGAGCGGCAGCCTCTCCCCGTCGCCGCGCGCGATGCCGAGCACCCGGCCGTCGCCAGCCGGCGGCGCGCTCGCGAGCCGCTCCTGCGCCTCGCGACAGCGCGCGGGGTCCAGCTCGACCGCGACCACGCGCGCGCCCCGCGCGACGTAGGCGCGCGTCCAGAGCGCGTGCCGCCCGCAGCCGAGGTCGAGCACCGTCCGCCCGCGCACCGGGCCGGCGAGCGTCTCCACGTCGGTGACGAAGTCGATGCGTCGCTCGACGGAGTCGCCGAGGGACGCCACCTAAGAAGCGTCCTCGAGGCGGAAGCGGATCGGGACCGTGACCCGGCTCTCGACCGGCGCGCCGCCCTGGCGCGCGGGCACGAAGCGCCAGCGGTCGCGCACCGTCGTCACCGCCGCGTCGTCGAGCGGCGGGAAGCCCGACGAGCGCAGGACGCGCACGGCGGCCGCGCGGCCGTCGGGCGCGACGACGACCTCGAGCAGCACGAGCCCCTCCTTCCCGAGCCGGCGCGCGACGAGCGGGTACGGCGGCGGCGGGTTCGCCGCGTAAGCGACCCCGCCGCTGCCGCCGCCGGCACCCGGGCCGCTCCCCTCGCCACCGCCTCCGCCGCCGGTCCCGCCGAGCGACGCGACGGCGTCGCCGGTCGTGCTCGCACCGCTGCCCGCGGGCGACGGGGGAGGCTCCTCGTGGGGTCGTGCGACGTGACGTGCGACGACGCGGGGTCGCGGTCGCGTCGGGGTCGGCGCGGGGTGCGCCGCGGGCGGCGGCGCTGGCGGCTCCACCGGAGCCGGCTCCGGCTCGGGCGCCGGGCCGCCGCCGGTGCCGCCGCCATGACCGGCCACCAGTGCGATCGGGATCACGACTGCGGGCTCCACGCGCGGCATCTCCGGCATCGCGTGCACGAGGAGCGCGAGCGCGACGACGTGCAGGAGCGCGGACGCCACGAACGAAGCTCCGAGCCGGCGACCGGCGTGCACCGCTTCACGCGACGCGGGATCCGCGTCGCGCCGTCCTCACTTCCGCCGCGGCGTGAGGTCGAGATCCGGCGGTGGGGTGTCGGGCAGCTTCCACCGGATGTACGGCTTGTCGCGCAGCTCGTGGAACGCGTTCGCGGCGTCCACCGCCTTGTGGAAGGCGGTCTCGACCGCCGCGAGATCCTCCTTCGCGATCGCGTCCTCGATCGGCTTCCAGTTCTCGGTGAGGAACTGGTTCAGGTTGTCCTCGTACTTGGGCCGCGTGAACGCGCCGAGCTCCATGAGGCCGCGGATCTCCTTCGCCTGGAACTTCGCGAGCGCCCAGTTCTTCGCCTTGGCGGCGTAGTAGAGCTTCCAGGTGCGGTTGCCGATGTCGGGCATGATGCGGCCGAGCCCGGGCTGGATGACCGCGACGTCCTCGAGCGTCATCTCGCGGTGCCCGGTCCAGACCGCGACGTCCTTCAGCGACTTCTCGTCCGCCATGCGCGCGTTCTCCTTCGGGCGCGAGGCATAATCGATGCGCCATGGAGGCGCAAGCGTCGATTACGTGTCGCGGAAGTCGAGCACCGGCGAACGTCCCTGCATGCTGACGGTGAAACGGACCTGCATGATCGCGTCCTCGTCGGTGAGCTGACGCGTCCAGCACGCGTACTCGAGCAGGAGTCCGTTCGGATCCTTGAAGTAGATCGACTTCATCCACTCGTGATCGACGATCGGCGTGACCCGTACACCCTTCGCGATCAGCGCCGCTCGCTTCGCCTCGAGCGTCGCCTCGGAGTCGACCTCGAACGCGAAGTGGTAGAACATCTCGGGCACGCCGAGGCCGCGGTTGATGCCGGCATCGAACTCCGCCGGGATCCCGGGCACGCCGCGCGGCTCCATGAACGCGACCAGCTGGCGGTCGCCGGCGTCGAAGAAGACGTGGCGGATCTGACCGCCCTCCTTCACCTGCATGGTGTCGCAGCGGACCACCTTGAACCCGAGGACGTCCTCCCAGAATGCCCGCGTCCGGTCGAGCTCGAGCGTAGCGAGCCCGATGTGGGAGAACGCTCTGCGTGCCATGGCCGCCCTGCTATCCGCGTCCGCGGGTCGGGAGCAAGTCCCGGGTGATCGCGCTCATCAGCTCGATCGCCTGCCGGCGCGGAAGCGTCGCGAGCATGGCGGATCCCTGCCGGTTCGTCTCGCCCGGGACGATGACCGGCTCGACGCCGAGCGCGTCGAGCGCCTCGGCGACGACCACCTCGGGCTCTATTACGTGCGGCCCCGGCCCTTGCAGCTCGGCCGGCTGCGACGACTGCCAGCCGGGCGTGCGCGTCGATCCGGGCTGGACGGCCAGGACGTCGACGCCGTGCTCGCGCAGCTCCGCCCAGAGGGCTTCCGCGAACACGAGATCGAACGCCTTCGTCGCGGCGTAGACGGCGAGCTGCGCCGAGCCGCAGTTGCCCGCCATCGACGACATGAGAACGATCCCGCCGCGCCGGCGCGCGACCATGGCCGGCGCGAGGGCGCGGACGAGCAGCATCGGTGCGCGGCAGTTCACGTCGAGCATCGCCTGCAGCTCGGGCGCGGTCAGCGTGAGGAACGGCGATACCGTCCCGATCGCGGCGTTGCAGACGAGGAGACCGATCTCGAGGCTACCGGTCGCGGCCGCGAGCGCCTCGGCCACGTCGGACCGCGCGAGATCGAGCTCGACGGCGCGGGCATCGGCGCCCGCGGCGCGCATCTCGTCGACCGTCGTCCGAAGTGCGCCGCCGTCGCGATCGACGAGCACCACCCGCAGGCCGCGGCGTCCGAGCTCGCGCGCCCACGCCGCGCCGAGCCCGACGGCGGCGCCGGCGACGACGGCGCCGGGTCCGTAGCGGCCGCCGAAATCGTCGGACATCAGAGCACGGCAGCCGCTCGGAGCGCGGGCCGGGCCTCGAGTCGCGCGACGTAGCGCGTGATGTTCGGGTAGCGGTCGTCGAGCACGCCGAGCAAGCGCGCCGCGAGCAGCGTGAACCCCATCATGACGTCCGCCGCGGAGAACTCCGCGCCGAGAAGATGGTCCTTGCCGTCGAGAGCGCGCTCGATGAAGGCGAACGCCGAATGGGCGCGCGTGTGCGCGCCCGCGATCGCGCCGGACACGGCGGCCGCGTCCTGCTGGTAGCGGACGTGCCACACGATCACGCCGAGCGGTGCGAACGCCGTCGACTCCGCGAAATGGATCCACTGGAGGTACGGACCGCGGAGCGGTGACCCGATCGCCGGCGCGAGCCGGCCGTTCCCGTAGCGCTCGACGATGTACTCGACGATCGCGCCCGACTCGCAGATGGTGACGTCGCCGTCCTGGATGACCGGCAGCTTCCCGAGCGGCGTGTCCTGGTCGAAGGTCTGCTTCGGAACGTTGAAGGTCACGCGGCGGAGCTCGTAGGGGACGCCGAGCTCCTCGAGCAGCCAGCGCACGCGCACGGAGCGCGTGCGCGGCGCGAACCAGAGCGTGATCAACTATCCCTTCTTCGCCGCAGCGGCCGCCTGGGCGAGGGCGGGCGTCATCGGGATGCCCGGCACCGAGAGGTGCTCGCGGAACGCGGCGTCGAAGTTCTTCGCGATCTCGCCCGCCGTCCAGCCGCCTTCCTTGTAGAGCGCGGCGATCGGCTTCGGCGTCTGGAAGAGCGTGTACGCGTACCCGCGCCGCCCGAATATCTGTCCGTTCACGTTGCCCGCCTGGTCGGAGGCTAGGAACGCGACGATCGGTCCGTTCAGCTCCGGGTTCATCTCGGGCGGCACCGGCTTCCCCTCCATGCCCGGGATCTGCCCGACCATGCGCGTCATGCCGGCGGGCGCGAGCGCGTTGGCCGTGATCGAGTACTTGCCCTCGGCGTTGCCCTTCATGTGCTCGACGGCGATGACGAACGTGAGCCCCATGAGCCCCGCTTTCGCCGCGCCGTAGTTCGCCTGCCCGAAGTTCCCGCGCAGCCCAGCGCTCGACACGATGTTGATGACGCGCCCGAACTTCTGCTCCTTCATGACGGGCAGCGCGTGCCGGCAGCAGTTGAAGCCGCCGTAGAGATGGACCTTCAGCACCGCGTCGAAGTCGTCGGGCTCCATGTTCGCGATGCTCTTGTCGCGCAGGATGCCCGCATTGTTGACGAGGATGTCGCAGCGGCCCCACTTGTCGAGCGCGGTCTTGATGATGCGGCCGGCGCTGTCGAACTCGGCTACGCTGTCGTAGCTCGGGACGCCCTCGCTGCCGAGCGCAGCGACCTCCTTGCAGACCTCGGCCGCGGGATCCGCGGCGGTGCCGCGCCCGCTCACGTCGCAGCCGACGTCATTGACGACGACCTTCGCGCCCTCGCGCGCGAGCGCGAGCACGATGCCGCGGCCGATGCCGCGGCCGGAGCCGGTGACGACGGCGACCTTGCCTTCGAGGAGCTTGCTCATGCGCGGGCGAGTAACACGCGTCCGTCGAGGGCGTCAACGAACCTTCGCGCCGTCGCGCCACCCGTGTCGCTCTGGTAGAAGCTCGCTTCGGTGGCACTCCTGATCGGCGAGCTCGTGCGCCGCCATGCGCGGCACCGCGGCGCGCGCACCGCATACGTCATCGGCGCGCGCCGGGTCACGTACCGGGAACTCGACGCGATGGCGAACCGGCTCGCGCACGCGCTCCGCGCGCTCGGCGTTGGTCACGGCGATCGGGTTGCGACGCTCGCGCCGAACCGCGTCGAGTACCCGGCGGTCTACTTCGCCACCGCGAAGCTCGGTGCGATTCACGTGCCGCTCAATTTCCGCTGGCGCGCCGGCGAGGTGCGCTACGCGCTCACACAGTCGGCGTCGAGCGTGCTGCTGTACGCCGACGATCTCGCGGCGGTCGTCGAGGAGGCGCGCGGCGACGTCCGCCACGTGCTCTCGCTCGATCGCGACGTCGGCGGCTTGATGTCGCGCGCCGCGGACTCCGAGCCCGCGGTCGAGCCGCGCCTCGCCGAAACCGATCCGCACGTGATGCTCTACACGAGCGGGACGACGGGCGATCCGAAGGGCGCACTCCTCTCCCATCGCGCCTACGTGCTCCAGGCGACGCAGACGCCGCGTCCCACCGGCCGCGGCGAGGACGACGTCGTGCTCTGCATGTTCCCGATGTTCCACATGGGCGGCTGGGCGATGCCGCTCGGCTACTGGGCGAACGGCGCGACGGTCGTCATCATGGGTCGTGCGGACCCGGGCGAGATCCTGCGTACCATCGCGCGCGAAGGCGTCACCTATCTCTACCTGATCCCGACTCTCTACGACGCGCTTCTCGCGCTGCCGGAATTCGCGCGCACCGATCTCTCGTCGCTGCGCGCGCTCGGGAGCGGCACGTCCGTGATGACGGAGGCGCAGGTGCGGACCATCGTCGAACGCTTCCGAAACCCGAATCTGTCGATCATGTACGGGCAAACCGAGGCCGGGCCGGTCGCGACGCTCCGCCCGCCAGACGTGCTGCGCAAGCCGACGTCGGTCGGCCGACCGGCACTCAACGTCGACGTCCGCGTCGTCGATACGGACGGGAACGACGTCGGCGCGGGCACGACCGGCGAGATCGTCTGCCGCAGCGAGTACACGATGCTCGGCTACTGGCGCATGCCCGAGGCGACGGCGGACGCGTTTCGCGGCGGGTGGCTCCACACCGGCGATCTCGCCGCGCTCGACGACGACGCGTTTCTCCACGTCGCCGGGCGCGTGAAGGAGATGATCAAGTGCGGCGGGGAGAACGTCTTTCCCGCCGAGGTCGAGCGCTGCCTCCTCGAGCACCCG
>Ga0070731_10003608_pt1 | contig 13846 bp, 9 predicted proteins | sample Coa_R1_2_FD_66448 | JGI IMG/M metagenome (GOLD analysis project Ga0070731, IMG submission 66448) | Surface soil microbial communities from Centralia Pennsylvania, which are recovering from an underground coalmine fire - Coalmine... | ecosystem: Environmental > Terrestrial > Soil > Unclassified ... | reverse complement strand
TGCGTCGAGAGCAGCTCGACCTTCCCTAGCGGCGTGACGCGCATCTGCGCGCTCGGACTGCGGAAGTCACGACCCATGATGCGCTCTTCGACGATGCCGCCGTGCGCCCCGAGCTTGTTCATGTATTCGTCGTACGTGATCTCGGTGCTCTCGAAGCTCATCGCGTGAATGCGCGCGCCGACGGCCGCCGCGTCGGCACGAGCCGGCAATCCCGCGAGATCGACCATCGCGTTGCCTTTGCCGGAGACGCCCTCGTTGAGTTTGACCACGACCTGCGCGATCGACGGTTTCCTGGCGCGCATCGACGCGATGGCCGACGCGAGATCGGCCGCCGAGTGCAGATTCTCGACACCGAGCGGATGGGACACGCCCTCGTCGGCGAAAATGCGTCGCGCGCCGCTCTTGGTGCCGAGATCGAAGAACTTCGAGTCCGCCCCGTACATCGGGATGTCGAGCGCCAGGGCCAAATCGCGCTCCATCGACGTCGTGTTGTACGGCACGAGATGCGCCCGGTCGCGATCGAGAATCAACGATCGCAAATGCGCGATGAGCCGCGGCCGCTCGAGCAGCTTCGCCGTCAGCGGCTTCGGCGATCCGTCGAGCGGCGAAACCAGAAACAGGCGCTTCTTCGCGTGGCTGGCGATGATGCCCGGCAGCAGGCCGAGGTAGTAGTCGATGACGTCGGGATGAATCGCCTGCGACGTGACGTAGATCAGCCGCGCGCGCGGCTGGCGCAACAGCAGCAGCAGGAAGAGAAACCGCTCTTCATAGGCCTGCAGCATGACGCCGTGCGCCGCGACGTCGATCGACATCGACGGCACGACGACAATGGTCTGCGGATCCTGATTGAAGTTCTGAATCGACCGCCAGAGCGGCACCAGCTTCTGCTGGAGCGCGTCGAAGCGGCGCTCGGTGTCGGCGTCGGACTGAACGGGCGGCGGGAACGGGCGGTCCATACAGGCCGCCGATTCTACCGCCCTTTCGAAACAGGAGTCTTACTGACCCTTGTCCTTCGGGTAGGCCAGGTCGAGGCGCTTGATCACTTCCGTGGTCAGGTCGACCGACGGGGCGACGTAGACAACCTGTGACTGCTCGGTGATGACGAAGTAGAGCTTCTTCTCCTCAGCCAGCGCTTTGACGATCGGCATCGACTTCTCGGAGAAGTCCGTGAGCAGCTGCTCGTTCGTGGCCTGATATTCGGCGTCGGCGTTCTGCTGAATCAGGTCGAGCTCGCGCTGCTTCCTCTGCAGATCCAGATTCTTGGTCTGGAGCACCGACGGGGCCAGGATGCCCTTGCTCTGATCGATGTCTTTCTGCAGGTCGACGATCTCTTTGTTCTTGGCCGTCAGCTCGGCGCTCTTGCGGTCTTGAAACGCCTTCAGCAGCACGCCGCCCTTCTTGCCGAGTTCAGACGCGGCAACGACCACCTGCATGTTGACGAAACCCACTCGGGTGTCGGTGGCGAACGCCACGGCAGGGGCCGGCGGCGGCGTCGCGCCGGGCGTAGTCGGCAGCACCGGCGGTTTGGCCGGCGGCTTGGCCGGCGGATTCTGGGTCGCTCCGGATGTTTGCGATCCGGACGGGGACGCGGTCGGGGTCTGCGCAACGGCAGACGCAGTCACGAGCACCGCGCAGGCAAGAGCAATAGGCAGTCGAATCATGGTCGTAGACACATCTCCTCCAGTGCTTTGGACGCTCGACAGGGCAATCTGGGCGACTGGCCGGATCGGCGACAGTTCAAGATGACGGAATTCCGCCCGGCAAGCGCCAGGGACTCTCGTCTCCGCCGCACTCCCGTGTAGCTTGCCATAGCCCGGGGCTGTTTTCACTTTGCACCACCAAGGTCGTGAGGCCAACCGCGGAGGGCGCGAAGTCTCGCGGATCGCCAGAGTATGATTCGGCCCGCGACACCGCGACATGCGCGCGCTCACTCGAACCCGAATCTGGATACTCGCCCTGACTCCGGCGCTGGTGCTCGCCGCCGGTGTCGCCGCGCGTCAGGATCGCGGCCCGTTTCCGTACCAGGACGCGGCGCGGCCCATCGACGATCGCGTGCGCGATCTCGTCGGCCGCATGACGCTGGAAGAGAAGTTCTGGCAGCTGTTCATGATTCCCGGCGACCTCGACAACCCAGCCAACGACTACTCACACGGGATATTTGGGTTGCAGGTTGGGACGGGCCGGACTGACGCGACGGGTGCAGCCACGGACGCCGCCACCACGCCCGGCGCCGCCGCTCGCGATCACGCCGAGCGCATCAACGCGATTCAGCGGTACTTCGTCGAGCAGACGCGGCTCGGCATCCCGATCATTCCGTTCGAAGAGGCCGTGCACGGGCTGCCGCGCGACGGCGCCACGATGTTTCCAGCCGCCATCGGGCTCGCCGCGACCTGGGATACGGCGCTCGTCGGACGCGTCTCGGAGGCCATCGCAGACGAAACCAGAACACGCGGCATCCGCCAGGTGCTGTCGCCCGTCGTGAATATCGCAGACGACGTCCGCTGGGGCAGGGTGGAAGAGACGTACGGCGAAGATCCCGTGCTGTCGTCCGAGATGGCGCGCGCCTTCGTCGGCGCCTTCGAGCGCGCGGGCCTCGTCGCGACGCCGAAGCATTTCGTGGCCAATGTCGGCGAGGGCGGACGCGACAGCTATCCCATCGAGCACAGCGAGCGCATGCTCATCGAGCGCTATTTCCCGCCGTTCCAGGCAGCGCTCGACGCCGGCGCGCAGTCGATCATGGCCGCCTACAACTCGGTGGACGGCTCACCGGCGACGCAGAACCATCATCTGCTCACGGAGGTGGTGAAGCACGATTGGGGCTTCAAGGGATTCATCATCTCCGACGCCGCGGGAACCGGCGGCGCCACCGTGCTGCACATGACCGAAGCCACCACGGCCGACGCGACGCGCGACGCCTTCAACGCCGGTCTCGACGTCGTCTTTCAGTCGTCGTACGGGCAACAGCGGCCCTATCTGGCGGCGTTTCAGCAGGGACTCGTGCCGATGGCGGTGATCGACGCGGCGGTGACGCGGGTGTTGCGAGCGAAGTTCGAGCTGGGATTATTCGAGCATCCATATGTGGACGTCGAGGCGGCTGCCCGCGAGAACGGCAGCGCCGCGCACCGCGCCCTCGCGCGCGACGCCGGCCGCGCGTCGATCGTGCTGCTCAAGAACGACAAGGTCTTGCCGCTAGCGAAATCGGCGCGGTCGATCGCCGTGCTCGGCGTCGATGCCGAAGAGGCGCGGCTGGGCGGATACAGCGGCGCCGGCAACAACAAGGTGTCGATCGTGGACGGCATTCGACGGGCGGTCGGCTCCTCGTCGGAAGTGCGATACGCCGCCGGACCCGGCCGCGCGATTCACGACGTCGTCGTGATTCCGGCGGAGCAGTTGTCTTCGACGAGCGCCTCCGCCCAAACCGTGCGCGGACTGACGGGCGAGTACTTCGACAATCCGCGCCTCGAGGGCGCGCCGCGTTTGACGCGCACCGACACGCGCATGAACTTCCAGTGGACGCTCAACTCCCCCGGCCGCGGCATTCCATTCGATTGGTATTCAGCCCGCTGGACGGGCACGCTGACGGTTCCCCCGAGCGGCGTGGCGCACATCGGCGTCGAGGGCAACGACGGATATCGTTTGTATCTCGACGATCGACTCATCGTCGACGATTGGCAGAAGCGCTCGTTCAGCCGAACAATGGCTGCGGTCGCGCTCACGCCGGGCAGCACGCATGCGATCAAACTTGAATATTTCGAGACCACCGGCAACGCGCGTCTTCGACTCGTCTGGGACGCCGGCGTCGCGGACACGTCCGAGGCCGCGATCGCCGAGGCCGTCGATCTTGCCAGACAGTCGGACGTCGCCGTCGTCGTCGCGGGCGTCGAAGAGGGCGAATTCCGCGACCGCGCTCGCCTCTCGCTGCCAGGCAAACAAGAGTCGCTGATCGAGCGCGTGGCCGCGACGGGCAAGCCGACGGTCGTCGTGCTCATCGGCGGCAGCGCGATCACCATGCCGTGGCTCGATCGCGTCCGCGGCGTCATCGACGCGTGGTATCCCGGTGAAGACGGCGGCGACGCGATCGCCGACGTGCTCTTCGGCGACGCGAATCCGGCCGGCCGCTTACCGATCACGTTCCCGGTCGAAGAAGGACAACTGCCGCTCTATTACGATCACAAACCGACAGGCCGCGGCGATGACTATGTCGACCTCACGGGTCAGCCGCTGTTTCCGTTTGGATTCGGACTCAGCTACACCACGTTCGAGTATTCGAATCTCACGATCGATCCGTCGCCGATGAGCGCGTCCGCGACAGCGACCATCGGCTGCACCGTCACGAATTCCGGGTCTCGCGCGGGTGACGAGGTCGTGCAGCTGTACATTCGAGACGTGCTCGCGTCGGTCGCACAGCCGGTCATGGCGCTCAAGCGATTCGCCCGAATTCGTCTCGCGCCGGGCGAACGGCGCGCGCTGACGTTCACGCTGGGCCCGGACGATCTGCGGCTGCTCGACAAAGACCTGCACTGGACCGTCGAGCCCGGCACCTTCCGCATCATGATCGGCGCCTCGTCGAAAGACATCCGCCTGCGCGGCGAGCTTGTCGTACGCTGAGGGCTGCGCCCCAACGCCGATTCATGCCGGACAAGATCTATCTCGGACTCGATGCCAGCACTCAAAGCCTGACGGCGACGCTCGTCGGCGTCGAACACGGCCGCGGCGCCGTCATCTTCGAAACGACGTTCACGTACGACGCCGCCCTGCCGGAGTACGGCACCGAGCACGGCGTCATTCGCGGCGACGATCCATCCGTCGTCGTCTCGAACCCGGTGATGTGGGCTGCTGCGATGGAGCGGATGTTCGGCATTCTCGTCTCCGAGCGACCGCGCGAGATGGCCCGGCTCACCGCGATTTCCGGATCGGCGCAGCAGCACGGCACGGTGTATCTCGATGAACGCGCTGCCTCGCGACTCGGCTCGCTCGACTCGGGCCGCCCGCTCGCGCCGCAGCTCGATGGCGTCTTTTCGCGGGCGCTGTCGCCGGTGTGGATGGACTCGAGCACCAGAACGGACTGCCTCGAGATCACCGCCTCGGTCGGCGGCGACGCGGCGATGGCGCGTCACACCGGATCGCGCGCCTTCGAGCGATTCGCCGGACCACAGATTCGAAAATTCTTCAAGACATCGCCAGAAGCCTACGCGCAGACGGCGCGCATCCATCTGATTTCGTCATTTCTGGCCACGCTGCTCGTCGGCGCAGATGCCCCGGTCGATCCCGGGGACGGGTCTGGTATGAGCCTGATGGATCTGGGCGCGAAAGCCTGGTGGCCGGCGGCGCTCGACGCGACCGCGCCGAATCTCGCGTCGAAGCTGCCGCGCGTCGCTTCGTCGTCGGCGGTCATCGGCGAACTGTCGCCGTTCTGGCGCGCGCGTTTCAATCTGCCGGCCGCCCGGGTCGTGACGTGGTCGGGCGACAACACGTGCAGCCTGATTGGATCCGGCATCGTGCGCGAAGGACTGCTGGCGATTTCGCTCGGGACGAGCGACACGATTTTCGGCTTGATGCGCGAGCCCCACGTCGGGCCGGACGGCATTGGACATGTCTTCGGCGCGCCGACCGGCGACTACATGGGCATCACCGTCTTCAAGAACGGATCGCTGGCCCGCGAGCGCGTGCGCGACGCGTACGGCTGGGATTGGCCGCGTTTCTCGGCCGCGCTGCGCTCGATGCCGCCCGGCAATCACGGACGGCTGATGCTGCCCTGGTTCGATCCGGAAATCACGCCGCCGGTGGCCGTGCCTGGCGTTCGACGACTCGATCTCGACCCATCCGACGCCGCCGCGAATGCGCGCGCCATCGTCGAAGCGCAGATGATGTCCATGGCCAATCACTCGCGGTGGATGCAATCCGATACGGCCACGATCCATGCAACGGGCGGGGCGTCGAGAAACCGCGACGTGCTGCAGATCATGGCGGACGTCTTCGCGGCCGACGTGTATCAGCATTCGGTCGGCAACTCGGCCTGCCTCGGCGCGGCGCTCCGCGCGTGGCACGCCGATCAACTGACATCCGCGCATCCGGTGGATTGGCCGTCGATCGTCGCCGGCATCGCCGAGCCGAAATCCGAGACGCTCGTCCGGCCGATTGTGGCGACTGTCGATCTGTACCGCGACCTTCGGCGCCGTTATTCAGAATTCGAGACGTCCGAGTTGAGGCGGCAAGGATGACGCGTGTCGCTCACCGCATGCCGGCGAAATATCCGTCTCTCGCCCGCACCTGACCCGCGCGGTTCTTCAGCTTCACGGTCAGCTTGTGCCAGCCGTCGTCCCGCTTGACGCCCGACGGCGTGAACGTGAGGACGTAACCGAGGCGATATTCGTCGAACAGTCGTGCGCATTGTGCCGTCAAGTGGTCGTTGCGCGCGCTCTCGAGCACGACGCCACCGGTCGCCCGCGCGGCGCGCTCGAGGGGCGTTGGCGCGACGACGGTGCTGCGAGGCTGAACGGCGGAGATCATGACGTCGCCGCGGCGAAGCAGATCGATCGCGTGGGACTCATCGAGCCAGCCGCTCTCGCCCGGTGGCTGCAGTCCGTCGCTAATCACCATGACGAGCGCCCGCCCATCGAGACCAGCGACGAGTGACACGCTGGCGAACAATGTGTCCCACAGCGTCTTGCCGCGGCCCGCGGACGACAGAGCCAGCAGGCGGCGCAGTTGCACGCCGTTGGACGTCGGGCCCGCCTGCAGATCGAATGTCTCTGCAAATGTGACGAGCCACGCGTGATCGACCGGCTTCAGCGCGTCGGCCAAAGACTGGCCCGCGCGAATCATCTCGACGTTGGCGCGCGGCCACTCGTCGTTCCCTTGCACGTCGAGCGCGATGACAACCGACAGCGACCCGGCGGTCGCGGCAAAATCAACCGTCTGCACGATGCCGTTGTCGCGAACCTCGAAATCATCGCTCTTCAGGCCGGCGATCGGCTTGCCGTTGTCCGTCGCGGACACGTCAATCCGTACCGCGTCGACGTTCGAACGAAACACAGGCGGACGCTGCGGCGCGCCAGCCGGCTGCTGCGCCGACAGCATCGCCGCCGCAACGACGAGCGCGAACAGGACTGAGGCGATGCGCGTCATGGCGTGTGCGAGTCGCGGACCGACTCGCGCATCTTCCGAACGCGATCGGCCGCCTGCCAGAACTGCGCGTAGCGGTAGAACAGAAACGGATCGGCCGGCGCCGGATTGCTGCGGCTCTCGCCGTCGAACATCCGTCGCGTCGCGTCCCAGCCGTCTTTCGCACCCGATCGCAAAATGGCGCCGCCCAAGGCGACACTTGCGGTGTGGGCGCCGGGCACCATCGCGACGGCGTCACGATAATGCGCGACCGCGGCCGAGTAGTGCGCCTCGTGTTCGTCAAGTTCGCCGAGAAACAGCGCGGACATGTACGCGATGAACGGCTGATTCTCGTCCTTGCTTTCAGCGAACGCGCGCTCGAGATGTTCGCGCGCCTCGACGTCCTGACCGACCAGATGCAGCAGGCGTCCGAGGCGCAAGTGCGCTTCGATCAGCGACGGATCCGAATTCAGCGCCGAGCGAAATCCCCACAGCGCCTCCTGTTTGCCTTCCGGCACGTAGACCTGCGACTTCTTCGGCGGCGCGTTCAGCACGCAGCCGTCGGGTCCGACGAAGTAGTCCGGCTGCCCGCACGCAAACGTGACGCTCCACACGAACGGGCCGGAGTTCGCCTCGGCGATCGATCCAATCAGCAGGCGGATCTGCGGATCTTCACCGAATGTCTGATTCGCGATGTTGTAGAGGCCCTCAACCGCGTAGGTCAGCCTCCATCGCAGGCAGTACGAGATAGAGACGACGTACCAGTCGCGGCAGAATGCGAGCAGATCGTCGTCATGGCGTGTCCGGGCTTCGCGTGTCAGCGCAGCGACGATCGTGTAGGCGGCGTAGGCGTGCGCGTCGAAGACGCGGTCGAGACCCCAACCGCTGACGAGCAGCGCAAACGGCGTGCGTTCGGCGAATTTACCGAACGTGCGCGCGCGCATGCCGGCTTCCGTCTGGAACATGACCAGCGCCTCGCGCGCACGAACGTCGTCCCTGTCGTCCTGAAGGTCGGCTGCACGCGCTTCCGCTTCGGACCATTTTGCGAAGGCGTCCACCGCGGCGTCAGCATCGCCGCCACGGTAGCGCTCGAAGAGACGCCGAAATTCGGAGGACGACGGCGACTGGCGAGCGGCTGGTGCGGCCTGCACGACGAGACCAACCAGACATACGCCGGCGATGATCCGAAACCAGGTCGGCATGCGCCTTACCGTCGCGCGGCCTCGCGCATCACGCGCAGACGATCGGCCTGCTGCCAGAACTGAGCCGACGCATAAATCGCCCAGGGATCTTCGGCGGCGGGATGATCCGGTCCTTCGCCATCGAACATCGCGCGCACCTCGATCCACCCGTCGTTGTCGCCCGAACGGACCAACGCTTGTCCAAGCGCGAGCCGCCCGGTGTGCGCTGTGGGATTGGCGGCAACCGCGTCGCGATAGTGCTCGATTGCATCCGTGAGATGTCCTGCTTCCTCGTCCAGCTCGCCAAGAAACAACCCGGCCATGTAGGTGACGAACAGATGATGCGTCGCTTTCGCTTCCGCGAGCGCCTGATCGAGCAGCTCGCGCGATTCCTCGTCCTGTCCGACCAGATGCAGGATGCGGCCAAGTCTCAATCGCGCCTCGAGCGGCGGCGGATCGTCTTTGAGCGCGCCGCGAAATCCCCAGCGCGCCTCCTGCAGCATCGATGTCAGCAAACAGCCGTGCGTGCCGTGATACCAATCGGGCCACGGACAATCGAATTGCATCGTCGGCTGCAGTGGCCCGGCGCGAGCCTCCCCCACCGAGCCGAGCAGGACGTGCATTTCGGGATCGTCGCGAAATTCATGATCGGCGATGTCCCACAATCCGCTCTCGGCGTCGCGGCGATCCCACCGGAGCGTGAACGAAATCGTCAGCACGTACCAATTGCGGCAAAAATCGAGGACGGCGCCGTCGTGGTGCGAGCGCGCCCACTGCGTCAGCTCCTTGATTTGCAGGAAGGCGCGATAGGACAGCGGCTCGAAGACATCTTCGAGTCCCCATCCGCCGAGAAACACGAAGGTGTGAGTGCCTTCTCGATACCGCGCGAAATTGTTGTTCCGGATGCCGGCTTCGGTCAGGAGCGCGACAAACGCTTCGCGAGAGGCGGGGTCGTCATTGCCGGCAGGGATGATCGCTTCCGACTGAAGCTCTTTTTCCTTCCATTTCGACAGCGTCTCGACGGCTTCGTCAGCGTTGCCACGGCGATAGCAGTCGAGCAGCGCGACAAAACGCACCGATCCAGACGGCTGCGGCGGACGACGAAGCTGCATCGACCCCGGAGGTCGACCTCCGGGGTCGACCTCCGGGGTCGCTCTGGCGCCGCGCTCGATCGCGATGGCCGCGACGAGAATCGCCAGCACCAGCACGCGCCGATCGGCCGCTCGACTCACCGGTGACGTCCCTCGCCCACGTCTCAATCTCCTCTACTTGACGGCGAAATACCCTTCGCGCGCCCGGGCCTTGCCCGGCCGGTTCTTCAATTTGACCGACAGCTTGTGCCACCCGTCGTCGTGCCCAACGCCGCTGGGCGTGTACGTCAGCACGTACCCGAGCCGGAATTCATTCAGCAGTTGGACGAACTGTTCCGGCAAATGACCAGCCCTCGCGGCTTCGAGCACGGTGCCGCCGGTCGCACGCGCCGCGCGCTCGAGCGGTACCGGCTCGGCGACGACGTTGCGCGGCTGGACGGAGCTGAGCACAACTTCGGATCGCTTCAGCGCGTCGATGGCGCGATCCTCGTCGAGCCAGCTCGACGTGTCCATACCGTCGCTGAAGACGAGCACGAGCGATCGGCCGTCCATGCCCGTGACGAGCGACACGCCCGACACGACGGCATCCCACATCGACGTGCGGCCGCCGGGTTTCAGTTGTTCGAGCGCCCGCTTCATGCGGCTCATGTCGGTCGTCGGGCCAATCCGCAGGTCCCAGCGATCGGCGAAAGACACCAGCCACGCGCGATCGTCGGGCCGCATCGCGCCGACGAGCGACTGACAGGCGGCATACAACTCTTTCAGTGCGCCTTGCTCGACGCTGCCGCTTAGGTCCAGCACCACAACGACCGCGACGCGATCGGCCGTCGTCGCGAGATCGACTTTCTGCGGCACGCCGTTGTCCGTGACCTCGAAGTCGTCCGGCGTGAGGCCGGCGATGGGCCTGCCACGATCGGTTGCGAGCACATCGATCCGAACGGCGTGAACGCCGGATCGAAAGACAGGTTGTTGAGGACGGGGATCCTGCGAGCGTCCGGCGTCAGCGCCTGCATTGGCGCCGATGGCGATCACGAGCGAGACAAAGACCGCACGGGTCATGCCGGTTCGCCTGGAAAGGACCCTCAGAGCTTATCGCGGATCACGTCCGCCGCCGGCGCGAAGAGACAGCGCCTCCCTGTCGGCAGCGTCCTGACGATTTTCGTACGTAACCCAACGCACGTCGAGCCGGTCTACTTGAATGGCGGCCGATGCGACCGCAGCTCAGCGGTGACGCGCTGACTGCCGACGCGCCGGCTTGACTCGAACGACGATTGGAGTGTCCCGTGATTTCGCGACGACCGCATCTGATGCTGGCTGTGCTCTCGAGCGGACTCCTGCTTGCACCCGGCGCCGCACGCGCCCAGACAACCACCGATTTTCGTATCGTTTCCGATCCGCTGTTCCTGCCACTGAAAGGACAACTCTACGGCATGACGTCCGATGCCTTGAGCATGCCGCACGGCGACAACTTCAAAGCCGGCGTGCAGACGGGTTCGTTCAACGCGTCCGACAATCACCTCGATCAAACGCTGGCGCTCGGGCTCGCGAATCGTTTGACGGTTCGTGCGGCCTTCGGCTACAGCAACAACGAGCGCGACTCGACCGCGGCGGCTACCGGCGACGTCACGACGGGCAACGCCAGCGGATGGACGGATCCAACCGTCAGCCTGACGTATCGCGTGCTCGACGAGCCGCGCGCGCCGTTGATTTTCGATCTGACGGCGGTGTATTCGCCGGATGTGTTGACGGCCAAGACTGCCGGCGGCGGCAGCGACGGCACCGTCGCCCGGGGCGGCCAAACGACTGGTGTGTCAGTCGCGGTGGGCCGGGTACTGAAGCGATTCACGGTCGCGGCAACAGCAGAGGCGACCTACGTCGGTCAGCAGACGACCGAACTGCTTTCGAACGGCACGTCCACCGAATCGGATGCGCACTGGAGCTATGACGCCGGCTTCGCCACACAGACACGATTCACGGATCGCATCTCGATCGACGCGGGCGTCGCGTACGGCACGGCCGGAAACTACGGCGTCGCCAACATGGACAAGGGCAACTCCCACACCTTCGAACCACCCAGCACCTGCTCGCTGAACGCCGCTCTGAACTATCACCTCCGGCCCAACCGCTTCGTCGCGTCGCTCAACTATTCCTACGTCGCGTACACGGACGCGCAGAGCATCTTCGCGAAGTCGACCTCCGATACGTCCGTCGAGAATCGAAGAGCCAACGTGATCGGATTCAGATTGATGTACACGTTCAAGTGAGGTCCGCGGCCGCCACGGCCTGCCCGTTGAACAGCCGCGATCACACGCGAAGCCCTACGGTCGCCTGATGCCTGTTGCCTGATGCCTGACATCTATCTGACGCCGAACAGAATCTCCATCGTCAGCTGATCGAGGCGCTCGTAGGGCAGCGCGCGAGCGGCGAGACGAGCGCGATCGAATTTGGCGGCGCGCAGCCGCGCGGCCGATGCGGCGGAATATGCGGAGAGCAGCGCGGCGTCTGCAGGATCGCCGGCGCGAATCTCCGCGAGCAGCTGCTGAATCTCGACGTCCTCGCGGAATTGCCGGGCCTTGTCTCTCAGGATCAGATACGTGCGCATGCACCCACGCGCGAAGTCCCACACGCCGTCGGCAGTCTCGGTGCGATATGCATGCGCATCGAAATGGCGCGGTCCGTCGTAGCCGGATTCTTCGAGCAGCTTCACGACGAAGAACAACGTCTTGATCGACTCGGATCCAAATCGCAGATCCTGATCGAATCGCCCGAATTTCTGATCGTTCAGATCGATGTGGAAGAGTTTTCCCGCTTCTGTCGCCTGCGCGACGACGTGGTAGAAGTTGAGCCCGGCCATCTGCTCGTGCGCGACCTCCGGATTGACGCCGACCATTTCGGGATGATCGAGCGTGGCGATCAGCGCCAGATACGCCGGCGTCGTCGCAAAATAGATGTCACCGCGCGGCTCATTGGGCTTCGCCTCGAGCGCAAAACGCAGGTCGTAGCTCTTGTCGCGGACGTAGCTGCAGAGAAAGTTGATGGCGTAGCGAAACCGCTTGATGGCCTCGACCGGATCCTTCCCCGCGTCCGTCTCGGCGCCTTCACGTCCGCCCCAAAAGACGTACGTCTTCGCGCCGAGCTCAACGCCCAGATCGATCGCCGCCATCGTCTTCTGCAGTGCGTAGGCGCGGACGGCCGGATCGTGCGACGTGAACGCGCCATCGCGAAAGGCCGGATCCGTAAACAGATTCGTCGTCGCCATCGGCACGCACAAACCCGCATCCGCGACGGCGCGCTTGAAGTCGCGCACGATCCGATCGCGATCGGCGCCCGTGGCATCGATCGGCACGAGATCGTTGTCATGCAGGTTGACGCCATACGCACCAATCTCGCCAAGCTTCCGCACAGCCGCGATGGGATCGAGCACGGGCCGAGTCGGTTCGCCAAACGGATCGCGTCCCCGATTGCCGACGGTCCAGAGACCAAATGAGAACTTATCGCTCCGCCGGGGTTGAAACTCGGTCATCTCTTTCACCGTACCTGTCGTACCCGCGTACCTGTCGTACCCGCGTACCTGTCGTACCTGCGTACGCGTCGTACCCGCGTACCCGTCGTACCCGCGTACCGTCGTACCTGTCTCTATCTAAACAAGTACAAGTCGAACCATTCCAGATTGTGCTGCATCACCGCGCGGCTCGACTTCGGCTTGCTCGGCCCGTGTCCGACGCCCTCGAACCCTTTATAGACAATGAGCTTCGACGGCACGCCGAGATCCTGCAGACCCCGATACAGTTCGAACGCATCGGGCAGCGGCACGCGCTGATCGGTGGCGCCATGCTGAATCAACGTCGGCGCCTTCGCGCCTTTGATGTAAGTCATCGGCGAGGTCTTCGCGTAGATGTCCGGGTCGCTCCACGGCGTGCCCTTCAGATACTGACGGGTGAACGGCGTGATGTCGGTGCTGACGTAGTACGTCATCCAATCTGAAATGCCGGCGCCGACCGACACGGCTTTGAATCGCGCGCTGTCGTGCGTCGTCAAATACGCCGAGATGTAGCCGCCCTGACTCCAGCCCATCACGCCGACGCGATCGTTGTCGGCGATGCCGGCCGCGACGAGCGAATCGATCCCGGAGAGCACGTCCCATGCGTCACCCACGCCGAGGTTGCGCACGTTGAGCGATCGAAACTTCTCGCCGTAACCGGCGCTGCCGCGATAGTTCGGCTCGAGGACGATGGCGCCTTTCTGGAGCCAGACGTCGATCGGATACGTGCTCGCGCTGGCGAATGGCGTCGGACGCGACACGCCCGTCGGTCCGCCGTGTATGACCACGAGCAGCGGATATTTCCGGCCGGTCTGAAAGCCCGCCGGCTTGTGCAGCACGCCTTCGATGACGGCGCCGTCCTGACTCTTCCAGGTGATCACTTCGCGCACGGGCTGCGCCCAGGTCGCCGTCTGGGCGCCCATGTCCGT
>Ga0070731_10003606_pt1 | contig 13847 bp, 14 predicted proteins | sample Coa_R1_2_FD_66448 | JGI IMG/M metagenome (GOLD analysis project Ga0070731, IMG submission 66448) | Surface soil microbial communities from Centralia Pennsylvania, which are recovering from an underground coalmine fire - Coalmine... | ecosystem: Environmental > Terrestrial > Soil > Unclassified ... | reverse complement strand
TTAACATTCTTTCTAAGCACTCCACTTTCTCTTTAAGTGACTGGAACATACTGTCACTAATACAAGGAATCTTAACTAAGCTAAGGGGGTCAGACTTTACCTGGTCATTTCCATTAAAAAAAATTGTCTAATTGTTTGATTCTTGTTAATTCTTTATAATTGACCCGTTTTAGAATTTCTTTTTAGGATCTTTATGAAAAAACACATTGCATTTCTTTCTATTCTCCTTCTTGGAGTCGTTTCTTTACGCGCAGAGATTGTTGAAACAAAATCTTTCAATGAAGTCGCTGCTCGTGCCAACACTGAGACATTAGTGATCTCGGATATCGATGATACAATTCTCGTACCTCCTCAAATGATCGGAACTGATGAGTGGTTTAGCCATCGTATGAGTAAACACCGCGCCGATGGAATGCAGCCCAATGATGCTTTAGACAAAACTGTGTCGGAAGCGCAAGCAGTAAGGCAAATTACTCAGATGAATCTCGTAGAACCTGGAACGGATAAGATTATTCAATCTTTGCAGAAAAAAGGCATTTGCGTCATGGGATTGACCGTACAAGCAGCGGCCGTAGCTCAGCGTACAAACCAGCAGCTTAAAGCAAATGACATCGATCTCACTGTGAATGCTCTTTCGAAAGAAGATCAGTATTTTCCTCTCCATGGACAAAACATGCTCTACAGCAACAATATTCTCTTTACAAAAGGTGTATCTAAAGGCGAAGCGTTGTTTACTTTGTTAGATAAAATTAAAGTTACCCCTAAACGCATCATATTCATCGATGATAAAGCTTCCAATGTCGCAGATGTAGAAAAATGGGCTAAAAACCGCAATGTACAATTTATTGGATTGCGCTATAGCCGTTCAGACCAAAGTAAAGCGGCATTCCGTCCTGATGTAGCCGACTTGGAGTTTAATCAGTCCACATTTACGCATTTGCTCTCCGATGAAGAAGCTCTCAAATTATTGAGCAGCAGCAAAGTCTCCTAAAAAAGAGATGAGGGTGTTGTAAAACTAAGCCCCCGTACTTCTCTTTGTTGAGAAGTTGACGATTGGTCCTTGGTTCATGTAAGATGGACCAAGTCCGGTCAAAGGGGGCCTTTCTATGAAATTCATTGTCCCGCGCTTAGCGCTGCTTTCTCTCATTAACAAAATTCAAAACGTCACTGCCGCAAAGCCTGCGATTCCTATCCTGGCCAATATCCTTTTAGAAGCGATCGACGATGAATTGATCTTAAGCGCTACAGATTTGACAGTGAGTATGCGCGCCTACGTTGAGGCCAAGGTCTCGGAAGAAGGTGCGATCACGCTGCCAGCCAGACGATTTTTTCAGTTGATCCGCGAACTTTCTGCTCCCCATATAGAGATCCATAGTCTTTCTCCAGAAATAGGCATGGTCAATGCGGGAACCTCGCATTTTAAAATTCAAGGCATGCACAAAAGCGAATTTCCCACTTTGCCTGATTTGGCCGAGGGTTTTAGTTTTACCTTACCTGCCGCCCAGTTCAAAGATCTTCTATCCTGCACGGCATTTGCCGCAGCGCATGATGATGACCGTCAGGTATTAAATGGAGTCTGTATCGAGATCGGCAATCAACACCTTTCTTTGATCAGCACCGACGGGAAGAGACTTGCCAAAATTACCACACCCATTGATCTCGCCGTACCAAAGAACGCCTCTTACATTATCCCTATTAAGGCAGTCGATGAGATGATGCGGATATTGGCCGGGGAAGAAGGCAGCGCTAAGATCACGCTCTTGTCGGACAAGATCGCATGCGAGATCGGTTCCATCACATTGATCAGTAAATTGATCGCTGGGCAATATCCAGACGTCAGCAGTTTTATTCCTGAGAAAAAACAAAACCCCCTCATTCTGCATCGCGAAGAGCTCATGAGCTTGCTGCGCCAGGTTGTTCTCTTTACTTCTGAAGATTCCAGTGCAACGCGCTTTACTTTCACGACGGGCGAGCTACACCTATCCGCAGTGAGCGGCCAGATCGGAGAAGGCAAAGTCAATATGCCCGTCAATTATGGAGGAGAAAAGCTAGAGATCGCCTTTAATCCCCATTACCTGCTCGATATTTTGCGGCATAGCAAAGATGAGACCGTGCATTTCACTCTCAGCGATTCCTATAACCCTGGTATGATCACGGATTCTTCTCCTGCGGAATTTGTCATCATGCCGATGCGGTTGGATAATTAGATCGAATGCGCATTGTTCGTCTAAAACTTCAGAATTTCCGCAATTATAAAAATGCGGAATTCTCCTTTTCCCCGCAGATCAATGTATTCTGGGGAAATAATGGCCAAGGCAAGACCAATCTTCTCGAGGCCATTCATGTGTTGAGTACTGGGCGCTCCTTTCGGACCCATCACTTGCAAGATATGATCATGCAGGGAGAAACCTATTTTTATATTGAGGCGCATTTTATCAAGGACGACATCGTCCAATCACTGAAGATCTACTATGACAATACAGCGCGCAAAGTCATTTACAATGAGACGGTTTATCCGCATTTCAGCAGCCTTTTAGGCGTCCTCCCTTCCGTCCTCTTATCTCCCGATGACCTCGTCCTCATCAATGGCTCCCCTGCGGAAAGACGCCGCTTTCTGGACCTGCATATTGCGCAGATCGATCCTCTCTATCTGTTCTATCTCTCTCGCTATTATAAGGCGATGAAGCAGCGCAATGAGCTCTTGCGCTGCCAAAGCAGCGAAACGTTGAATGCCTGGGAACAAGTAATGGCCCCTGCAGCCAGTTATCTCATGACAAAAAGAAAACAGGCTACAGAACTGTTGCAAGAATCCTGCGCGCAATGGATGAAGCTCTTTTCTCAAGGAGAAGATCTGCACCTGACCTACAATTTTTTTCTGCAAGGCTCAAAAGAAGAAGAGTTTCAGAGCAAACTATCTGCCCATTGGCAGAATACGCGCCATAAAGAAATGCAGTATGGCACAACGACAACAGGCCCGCATCGCGACGACATCTCCATTTTGCACTGCGGTAAAGAAGCCAGGCATTTTTCCAGCGAAGGACAAAAACGCTCCTGCATCGCATCCCTTCGCTTCGCGCAGTGGGAGCATATGAAAAAAAGGACAGAAACCTCTCCCCTTCTCGCCATCGATGACTTTGGCATCCAGCTCGATACCGAGCGGCAGAACCAGCTAAAGGAGCAGATCGCCCATTTTGGACAGGTCTTTCTCACCTCGCCTCATCCCATCGCTCCAATATCTGGCAACACCGCATTTCAGGCATTCCATGTCCAGCAAGGTCAGATCATTTAGAAGTGTTTTAAGCTTTTGTCGATTGTCGGATTTTTTCTTTTTTAGATTGAATATAGATCGATCCTGTCACCTTCTGACTTTCTAGCCAAGCTTTGCATAGAGACACGTGAAACGCTTGAGGGCGGTAATGACCTGATTGACCATCCCAAATGAAGCGTCCTTCTTCTAATTTTCCCATTCCTGCAAAATGCACTCCCTCTCCTCTTGTTAGAGTAGTGTGCTTAAAAAACACTTTCGAAATTAATTTTTCCTTGATCATATTATTGAAAAAGTCTTCATCGCTCGTATTGCAAGCTAACATTTTCCAGTCTTTAGTGAGGACAATCGTATACAATCCGTCTGATAAAGCCTGACCATTACACCTCTCCCATCGATTTCGCTGGGTGTTAAAAAATATCTCGTAGAGAGAGGATCTTGATGGATGCATATAAAGGACGTTGATAAAATATTTTTCTCCTGTAGTTTTATTTTTTTTCAGTCGCCGATAAATCTCTCCCCAATTTTCCACTGTGCAAATTTTTGTTAATTTTTCCTTAGCATAGTTTTCGTGATTACGAGCAAGAAGCAACTGATTACCTTTGGGCAATACCGAGGAATGCTTTTCTCTATATGATCTGAATACTAAATAACTGGATATTCCTATGACCCCAACTGCCATTATTCGAGTAAATATTGTCATAATTTCCTCCGTTAGTGACGGATAAAAATGAGAAATTATACAAATTTGGAATTATACAACAAAATCCAAAATTATTACCCTCGTGGAGCTTCTCATAAAAAATCCTCCTTGCATATAAAGCGCAATAATTAGACATAGAAAGTAACCACAAACAAGGTTTAGCTCTATGCATATCACGAAATCCAAACATAGAAGGGTCTTAAGCATATTCATGCTGGCTATGCTTAATGTATCGATCATGGCGAGTCTGCGCAATCTTCCTCTCGTCGCAGAATTTGGGCTGAGCGCCATCTTTTACTTCTGCCTGATCGGTTTATTCTTTTTGGTTCCGTGCGCCCTAGTCTCCGCTGAGCTCGCTACAGGATGGCCGAAATCGGGAGGGATTTATATCTGGGTGCGCGAAGGTTTGGGCGACCGCTGGGGATTTATGGCGGTCTGGATGCAATGGGTCCATAATGTCGCCTGGTATCCGGTCATCATGTCTTTTGTCGCAGTGACATTGGCCTTTTCCATTTCCCCTGAACTGGCTGAAAATAAATTTTATGTCTGCTCTGTCATCCTGGTGGGCTTTTGGGGAATGACGCTGATGAATTATTTAGGGATCAAGACCTCTGGATGGTTCAGTACGATCGGAGTGATCGTCGGTACCATTTTACCTGGGATCTTCGTCATCTTCTTAGGCGTGCAATGGCTCGCAACCGGCCATACTGTGGAAACAGAACTCAGCGTACGCGCCTTAACTCCCTCTTTAGATCAACTCGGCAACCTGGCATTTTTGGCAGGACTATTCTTCGCTTTTACAGGACTGGAAGTGTTTGCCTCTTATGCCGGCGATGTGCAAAATCCCCAAAAAAATTACCCTAGAGCGATTTTATTGAGCGCATTGATCACGTTTGCTCTTTTTATGCTAGGATCGCTGGCTATTGCTATCGTGATCCCCAACAATCAAATCAGCCTTGTTGCAGGATTAATGGAAGCCTTCCGCGCGTTCTTTCAGTTTTATCATTTGACGTGGATCTTGCCGCTCATGGCGCTTCTTCTCGTCATCGGCGCCATTGCAGAGGTCAACTCCTGGATCATTGGCCCTGTCAAAGGACTTTATGCGACAGCCGTCCACGGCAACCTGCCTCCTTTTTTCCAAAAAGTCAACAAGCACGAAGTGCCTACGCGCCTTCTTCTTTTCCAAGCGATCTTGGTCACCATCGCCGCTCTTGTATTTCTCTACATGCCAGCTGTCAGCAGCAGTTTTTGGGTACTGACAGCACTCAGCGCGCAAAGCTATGCGATCATGTACGTCCTCATGTTCATCGCAGGCATACGGCTACGTTATAAGAAGCCCGATGTTCCCAGAACCTATCGCGTCCCCTTCGAGAACAAAGGCATGTGGACGCTATGCATCATGGGGATCCTGGCCTCGTGCTTTGCGATTATCCTCTGTTTTGTCCCTCCGGATAACGTTCACATCCGCAGCACATTTTTGTACGCGTTGTTCCTTCTCATCGGTTTACTGATCATGGTCGCAATTCCCCATATCATCCACTTCCAGCGCAAACCCCATTGGCCCATCAAGCATCGACAGAAATAAGGGGATTTTTCCATTTGCAGAAAGGGAACTTTTCATTTTGACTTACTTCGTTCGCCAAAAGCTTTATTAAAAACGACTTACATGGTAAGCTGTTTTTTTAAAATTGAGGTTTCATATGGCAACATCACGTTTTCAAAGCAATCTACGTTTTGCCTTACACAAGGAGGATTCCAATACAAGAGGCGATATTCCTCTTAATCAGTTTGAGAAAATTGGCAATTTGCTCTCTTGGTTTGTTTACGAATTTAGATTTTTCTTTGCAAATACATTTTTTGACGTGCGTTGTATAACGATCTATTTCACTGCATTTGCAATGCTCTTCACAGCGCTTCTTTTCTACCCATCGGATACATGGAATGTTCTATCAAAATCTTGTGGGTGGATTTTTGATCATATCAATTGGAGCTACGTGCGATTTGCCTTATGGCTTCTTTCAGAAATAACGATATTTGGGCTTGGTATAAGGTCTTTTGGACGATTTTCAAACCGAAAATTAATGACGCATCACGGAATCATTTCACAAGATCTGCATAATTAAAGTTTCGTCGATTTAAGAGATTAATTTGATCGATTTTTGATTCATTTTGTTTGGTCATATGCGTATATTGATATACCCCAAAACTGTGCTCAGAAGCATAATTATGGAAAAGGTCTATAGAATATGAGAATCAAATGGACGTGGAAAGAAGGCTTTCAATTTGCTTTTGCTCGTGAGTTTATTTTAAAGGGCGGAAAAGTTTTTTTGTATGAGATGAGTGTAGTTGAAAAGTTCGGATCATTTTTTTTGCAGCCTATTTATAAAATCCTCGGACAAGTATCGAAGTACATCCGTAAGCCATTAGCTGTTTGCATCTTTACTTTATTTGCTGCTTTTTTGTCTCTTCTAGTTTTTTACAATTTTCCCGCATTGCTAATTCTAGGAAAACTACTTCCTTACCAAACGGTTCGCTACTTGCTTTTTCTTTACACCGAATGTATTTTTTTTTGCATTGGGTGCCGCGCATTAGGGCGCTTTAATAATAAAACTCTCGTAGATCTTTGGAAGAGAAATGAGCTTTCTTCTGCCTTTCTCAAGGAATAAAATTGATGGTTATAAATCTATAGTTTTCAGCTTTTTTTCCGCTTCTTCATAGGTTTCCGAAAGTACAGTTGTGAAATCATACCTTGAATGTCGAATATCATAATCTATCTTCCCCTTTATTATTGTACAACTACTTAATTTACCAAAATTATATTCATCATTCGGTTTTCTAAAGGCAATTCTAATTTCTAAATTCCGATCAAAAGGATACTCGCACAAGTAAGGACGAATTTCTTCATTAGAGTTAATCGCATGAACCATCACTTTGAATGCTCCTATCAATAATTCTCTAGCCTCTTCGATTTCGATTTCCTTGTAATAGATAAAAGCTAATGCGAGCATTTGGATTTGATCACATATTTGTCTACCCGTTCCAAAAGGAATCAGATTTTTATCCCTTTTTAATTGGAATGCTGTCTCAGCTACCACCGCGTTTGCCAAATCATATTTATCTAGTTTTTGCAATTCATATTTATGAATTGGGGGGTCGCAAGAAGTAAAAAATAGTGCTATAAGTAACAAGAGAAAGGCTTTCATCTCAAACTCGCATTTGTTTCCAAATAATTCTTAATATGCCATCGAAATATATCATCATTAGTAGGACTTTCGCAATCATGATCGATTCCCTTAGCATCAGGATGTCGTTTCAACACAATCAGTCTTTTTTTTGCTTCTTCAAAATCCATCAATATTGCATTGCGATATTCTTCGTCTTGAGAAGAAAGAATCTGCATCAACACGTAAAGATCTTCTCCTCGATGAATCCAGTCTGATTCACTCCTATAAGGATAAGATTCGCAATCTAAATATTTTGGTATTACTTTTGCTGTGCCTACTGTAACGACGGTGATTTTGCTTTGTATATCTTGTGGAACCATGCTCAATGCCGCAGCTAATATGATACTTCCTTGACTATGGGCAAATTGCAAATACTCTCCATCAGGATTTTCTTCAAAAAATTTCGTCCAATTTTCTACAAGGAGATTTGCCGAATTGGGAGCATGTCCTTCGTAATTCAGGGTAATTATTTCCAAGCTATCCACAACCGCTCCATTGCTGTGATTATAAACGCCATCGATAGAAATATCTATATCACCGGCAAATTTTCTAATATGATTGGCATGATGGAGAGCGTCTTCGAGAGTAGTATTCATACCATTGATAAATCCAATGCCAATCCCTGGCAATTTTTTCCCTTCTGTTTGAAAGTGACAGGAGCTCTTAGGATCCTTAGATGGAATCAGCAACTCATTAAGAGGATTAAATGTACGCTCGCTTTCATTGACACTGACCCAGGCTTCTAACAATTTATAAGTGGAATTTTCCACTGATTGAGGACTAGAAATGGGATTCTGCTCTTGCCCTGGATTGTCAGATCGCGGGCGCTCTAGATGTTCACGCAGTGTTTCCGCTATTGTCTTAAAAAAGCTAGAGGAGTTTTGCTGCTCAGCGACAGACCCAGGAGCCATTGTTTTGTCCACTTCTGGAGTCTCGATGCCCTGGCCAGCTGCTTGAAAGTTATTAAAAAGCAGATCAAAAAAATGTTGAGCTGCACCAGCTGAGGAAACAGGTTTTTCTGGTAGAGGATTTTCTGTAGGCGGAGTGGAACTTGTCGTAACCGAAGGATTTTGATCGGCCACCTGTTGTTCATTAAAAACGTCTAGCGAATCCACTTCGGGTCCGCTCATGCGTCCGATCGTTTCTAAGCCTTGACGCACGATTTCCAGAAAGCGGGTAAATCCGCCTTTGGCGGGTTCAGCAGATTCAGAAACAGATGGGCTAGGATTATTTGGCAAAGCAGAGTGATTTTGTATGGGTGATGACGATGCATTAGCCGAAGCAATCTGACCGCGGTGCAGATTCTCTAAATAGGTCCCAAAATCGCTTTTAAATGGAGACGGCGCACTTGGTGTAGGTGTGGGCTTTGGAACTGAGAGGGGTTCTTCTGCGGGCGGTGTAGTAGGAATCGTTCTCTCGGATGGCTGCATTTTGCCGATGTGCTTATGCGGATTAAGCTGAGGGTCTGCTTTAAAGAGATTGTCGTAAAATTGCTGGACGAAATTGCTGTTTGGCGAGGGTGGTGTATAGCTGGGACGTGGAGCTTTGAAGGAAGGAGGGTATACTGGCCGCTGTGCGGCTTCTCTTGCGTGTTTCTGTTCAGCGTCCAGAGTGTAAATGCCATGATTAGGAGAGGGTGTAGGTTTGGAGGGAAGCAAATCGCCGAACACCTGTCGCATGAAGTGGTCCGTTTGAGGATTATAGCCCTGCGGAGGAGAGGCGCTTTGTTCGGGCAGGGAATTTAAAGCGGCTAATCCCTCTTCCTTTCTAGAAGGAGAATTTAAGGCATCCCCAAGAAGTTTCATCAAAGCTGCTACTACTGCGGTCTGTACAGCTTGTGCAACGCCTGGAATTTGTAAAACGGCTATGACTACAGCAACTGCTACAACGGCGATAATGACTTCTTTTTTATGGTGTCTGACAAACTTTTCTGTTTCTTTAGCTGCTTCACGTATGTTTTTTTCTACGGAATGCGCTGCGTGACGTACGTTCTTTTCAACGGAATGAGTAACTTTGCGGATGTTTTTTTCTGTAGAGTGAGCGATTTCCCGTGCTTTTTTTTCGACTTTTTTGGCAGTTTTACGTATGCATTTTTCTGTGGAATGCGCCGCTCTGCGCAAGTGTTTTTCTGCAGAATGCAGTTTTTTCTCTAGCCAGGACTTGCAATTGATGACATGGCCAAGTTCCCGGTCGAATGTCATCCCTGTTTGTTCCAAAAATTGCTCCAGGGTCATGTCTTCGGTGATCTGCGTAGAAAGGAGCTCTTGGGCAGGAGCAAAACACCAGTCGCTCCCCTCTTCTTCGAGCGCATCGACCGTCTCAATGATGCATGCTTCAAATAGACTGTAGGGTTTTTCTTGGATCAGACGGGAGAGGAAATCGCTAACTGTTTGCAAAGTCCTTTTTACAGGATTTAACATCTGGACCACTCTTCCGTTCCAGTTCACTTTTTGGTTAGCGTTCCAGATTTCTTTGGAATTTTGTATGGGAATGGGAGGCAAGTTAAAGGGGGAAAAATCTTCATCTACTTCGATACCCGAACACGTCATAAACACACTCTCTTTTTAGGTTTTTGCACTGAAAGGAAAATTTTGAGTTATATGATATCGATTAGCAAAAATTTTAATCAAATAGAAAAATAAATAATTTTTATTACTATGAATTAAAATTATTTATTTATATATGAAATTTTATTTTAATTTTGCTTTTGTTTTATAAAATCTTAATGAAAACAAAGGCTGCTAGAGTTAGCAGCCCCTAAGGAAGAAAGTTACTCTGTTTTAGATGCGAGGACGAATTCTCGTGTAGAATCGACCACGCGATGGGACAGTTTGGTAATCCCGATCAAGTTGATGATCAGCATAAAAGTGATGGCGACATCGGCCAAGCTCCAAATCATCTCGACATGCATTAAAGTGCCAATCGGAATGAGTGCGATATAGACGTATCGAAACCAGCGTCCCTTATCGGGGCCGATGAGAAATCCTAGCGCTTTTTCCCCGCAATAGGCCCAAGCCAAGATGGTCGTATAGGCAAACAGGATCAGGGATATGATCACGATATATCCGCCAATAGATGAGCCTAAGCCCGTTGTGAAGGCATGTGTGACCATGTTCGTGCTCTGCAGACCGGGAACTTGCCATGCGCCCGTTACGAGCAGGACAAGGCCTGTCATCGTGCACACGATCATGACCATCACGGGAGCGATCAAGGTAGCTAATCCATCCATCACAGGATTTTTGGATCGGGCGCTCGCTTGCAAAATAGGAACGATTCCGGTTCCTGCATCGGTAGCGAAGAGCCCGCGGTCAAAACCTGTCGTAATGGCTCTGCAGATCCCCATGCCGAGCACGCCTCCCATCACAGAAGAAAAGTCAAATGCACTGTGAAACATCGCTTTAAAAGCATCAGGGATTTTATCGCTATTTAGAGCGAGGATCACACAGGCTGTTCCTAAGTAAAGAAGGGCTTTGAAAGGGACGACGTAGGAAGCGAAGTTCGCGATGCGCCGAATGCCTCCCAAAATAACAATGCCGACCAGTACTCCAATGACTAGACTGCAATAAAAGGGATCTAAGCCCATTTTCTGCAAAGGCAGGACAACGGAGTTGATCTGCGCAAAATTTCCTACGGTAATAGAGCCGAATAGGGTGAAAATAGAAAAGAGAAAAGCCATCCCCTTATAGCCCAAACCGTCGCGCAAGTAATACATAGGGCCACCGACAAATTCATTATCTTTGGTCTTGGATCGGAACATGACGCTTAAGATACAGCTCGCATATTGGATTGCAGCTCCTAAAAAGGCCATCACCCACATCCAGACAAGCGCACCTGGGCCCCCGGTTGCGATGGCTACGGCCATACCGGAAATATTTCCCGTTCCAAAATTGCCCGCCAAGACTGCCGAAATCGCTCCAAAACGGCTGATACTCCCCTCTTCCCCTGTACTCTTTTTGGTCAGGCAGGAAAGGCTCGCTTTCAATTTGGAGAGCTGTACGCAGCGCAAAGTCCATGTGAGATAAATGCCCAGCGCGACAATCGCAGGGAAAACGATAAACAATGTAAAACTATGATTGAAAATTTCTAGTAAATTTTTTAGATCCATACGTGTTCCTTATTTCTTAGTAGTTGATAGAGGAAGATCTGATTTGAGAAAAACAAGATTATTCGCCCCGCGCGGGCGCGGACGAACTAGTGGAATTAGAGGAACTGTTATAACCGAACAACTTGAAAAATTGGGAATTTGACAAGAAGGCGTCTTGAATTTTTTGCCAAAGGCGAGCGGCAGTGCTCATAGACACGACGAGAGCCTTTGGGAAAAAATTCAAGGCACAGTCGACGCGATCAAAAACCAATTTGTCAAGCTGTTCGGATATAAACAATCTAGCGTACATCATGAGCATGATTCTAGCCTTTTGATAGATTTTTGCAAATGAAAAGTGAATGCCCCTTTACTTTATATGATTAAAATTAAATTATACACCTTTGGAGAAGATTTATGCCACTGCCTGCAAATTTTGGGAAAGGCCCTACTGAAGAGCCCCATCGATTTTTTCGCAATGTATGTATTCAGTTTAGAAAGACTATTCTTTCCTCGAAAGATCACAAACTGCTAGAGCCAGAAATCGAGAACTTTATCAACGCGAGCAAGGAAATGAACTGGCATGTGAAAAATTCCGATGTCTATCACAAAGATCCAGGAGAAAAGGCCGTACAAAAAGTATTATCGGAATGCGACCGCTATTACAAGGCGCTCATTTCCGATCCGTCTTCCGCTATAGCGCAAGATCTTCTCGACGCCCTCGACGAAGTTGAGAGGCTGATCAACAATTTCAAAGCCAATTAATCTACAGATCACACTTAATCTTTGTTTAACAATAGAAGTAAATCCAAATCCTTCTAGTAAAATTTCTATTTTTCCAAAAATCGTTCGAAATTTAACAACATTCCTGTTAAATTCTTGCTGCTTTTTATACACAACGTGTCTGAAAAATTGGGAATTTGACAAGAAGGCTTTTCAAAATTCTGATCTGGAACGAGCGACCATTGTGCGTGCACAAGGCGCGAGTAAAGATGAGAATTTTGAAAAAAAGCCGACGCAGTCAAAAACCAATTTTTCAGACACGTTGTGTATAAGCACAAATCTAACCAAGAGGGATTTATGTCTTCACTTACAGGTGTTAAAGCAGATGCAGTTCGTCCTGCATTGCGTGCAATGGCAAGCGAAATTCATGAACAATTTCGCCAAATAGATCTAACTATCAAAGGTTATCAGAGCTTTATACAGCTTCTAACACTGCAAGTAACACATTGGAATCGCTTAATCTACACTCCAGAACAACACAAAGCGCATTGTAATCAATTAGATGATTACAAAATTAAACTCGAGCAAGAAAATGATGAAAGAAGTCCAAGGAAGAAAAAAATCAAGGAAATTTATGGCAGAATGCTATTCGTTGAAAATCTTAAAACTCAATCTCTACATGATATAGCCACAATAACTGGTTGTCCTGCCCATGCTGTAGAAATTATGGATCAATACCTGGAAGAGGGCTCTACGTGGATAGATACCTACGGACAGACGCACTACAAATAGAAAAAAATAGGCTCAACAAATAGGATTTCAGAGAAAAAAAGACTCTCAGAATATCATGCTTACTATTTATTCAACAAAAAGACGGCTTTGTTGCATAAATGTGTTCAGTGATCCAAAAACATGATTTCAACGACCCGCTCGCTTCGCTCACTAGAGAGCACAGAGCACACAGAGAAACGAAGGAAACTTTTTTTTCTCTGTGTGCTCTGTGCTCTCTAGTGAGCGAAGCGAGCGGGTGGTTGAAAAATATCTGAAAAACATTTATGCAACAAAACCCAAAAAGACATGAAATCCACTAGCAGTTTTTTTTTTCGAAAATGCTCAACATAAAACAATACTCCTGTTAAATTGTTGGTGCTTTTTTGAAGCAAAAATTTAATCAGAGGTATTTATGTCTACACTTACAGGTGTTAAAGCAGACGCAGTGCGTCCTGCATTGGCTGCATTAGAAAATGAAATTCAAAATGAATTTCGAGAAATGAGCAAATATTGTACAGGTTATGAATACGATATATCGCGTTTAACAACCGATCTAATATCTGGTCATCCTAGCTATATGTATTTTTCGAAAAAGCTAAAAGCAAGTGAGGAATTAGAGACTTGCAGACTAATGCTTGAGCAAGAAAGAGGGCCAAGAGAAAAAAGAATAGAGGAACTTCGTGCTAAAAAGCTACTCGTGGAAAATCTTAAAACCCAGTCTCTAACAGATATAGCTACTCAAATTGAACTTCGTGTCAAACAGCAACTCGAAGATAGTCTTAAAACCGATTCATTAACAGATACAGCCACAATAATTAATGCTCACAGCACTGCTCCCAGTACTGTTGTGACTATTGTGGATCAATTCCTGGAAGCGGGCTATACAATACAAGATCTCAATGGAAAGCCTCACTACTACGCATAGAAAAAATAAGGACCCAGCAAAATGGGTCCTTTTAACGGCTTTGTTGCGTAAATAGTTACGGGTAAGGATTTTCTTGCTCTAAGAATCTCGAATCTATAAATTTTTTGTTGCTTATACAAAAATTTAGGTTCGTATGATCACCAAGAAGAAAGACA
>Ga0070731_10003605_pt1 | contig 13848 bp, 11 predicted proteins | sample Coa_R1_2_FD_66448 | JGI IMG/M metagenome (GOLD analysis project Ga0070731, IMG submission 66448) | Surface soil microbial communities from Centralia Pennsylvania, which are recovering from an underground coalmine fire - Coalmine... | ecosystem: Environmental > Terrestrial > Soil > Unclassified ... | reverse complement strand
TTTTGGCCATCGCCGCGTCCCCCTTTTGCGGGACGAGTTCAGCAGGGTCATAGGGCGGAAGCTGATCGACAAAGAAAAAGTCGGCAGCGGTAAGCACTTCACGCAACAGCTTGATGCGCTCGCGGATCAGCGGCGTGATCTCGAGCATTCGCTCCACACTGACATTTGGGAATTGCTCGCGCACGATCGGCAATAGTCGATTGCTCAGCTCATCAACGGCCAAGCCGCGAATGTGCTCCGCGTTCAGCCAGATTGCTTTCGGATCGAACGTCTCTTCGGGAGTCGCTGCCGGCTCCTTGAAATTCACTACCGCATTCGCGCGGTTGATGCCTTCGAGCGAAAACGCGTCAATAAGCTCCTGCTGGCTCATCTGCGTGCGGTCGTCTTTCGGCGACCAACCCAGTAGGCAAAGAAAATTGATGAAGGCTTCCGGCAGAAAACCGGCATCGCGATAAGTCGTCACGCTGACGACCGGCCCGTGACGGCGCTTCGAGAGTTTCGTCCCGTCGGGCGCAACCAGCAGCGGCAGATGCGCAAACTGCGGCGGCGCGTAACCGGCGGCCTCAAAGATCAGGACATGTTTGAAGGTGTTCGAAAGGTGATCTTGTCCGCGGATGATGTGGCTGATGTGCAGGTCGGCGTCATCCGCGCACGAGGCAAGATGATACGTAGGATTTCCATCGGAGCGCAGAAGCGCGAAGTCCTCGATGTCGGCTCCGGATTTCACCTGCTCGCCATATACGGCGTCAGTGAAGCGAACGACTTGCCCTTCGCGCGGCACGCGAAAGCGTAGGGCAAACGGCTCGCCAGCGGCGGCACGGCGGTCGCTTTCCTGCCGCGACATGTCACGCATCCCCGAGTTGAAGAGCCACGTTCCCTGCGCGCCCGATTTTTCACTGTCCCCCGTATGGGCCGGGGTAAAGTCGCGATAAGCAAGGCCTTTCTGGAAAATTGCCTCGGCCACGTCGCGATGGAGAGCGCCGCGATCGGACTGCTTATACTCTTCGTCCCAACCGAGGCCGAGCCACTTTAATCCCTCAAAAATGGAATTGACTGAGGCGTCGGTATTGCGTTCGACATCCGTGTCATCCAGGCGGAGGATCATAGTGCCGCCCCGGCTGCGGGCGTACAACCAATTGAAAATAAAGGTTCGGGCGCTGCCAACGTGAAGAAAACCGGTGGGAGATGGCGCGAACCGGACGCGCGGAATACCCGTTTTTTTAACGTTCGGAGAAACAGACATAAGCTCAATTGGGACTCTCGATGGTACGGGTGCCCCCTGTCATCGTCAAGCGAACTGCGGTCGCGGTTGCCTAGCAACCGTCGGAATTGGAATCGAAATCGAAGCGTTGGCACTGTACTTAAATCTTATTGTTTTCGGGGGTGCTGGTATGAAACCATTGCAACACTGTTTCCCCCCGAAACTGCGCCAGCCGTACTGGCCAGAGGTGTCGCTGCCGGCCCTATGAACAGCGTAGTCATCACGACAGTCTTAATTCCCGGCTTTGTGTCGGTCCTGCTGTTCCTGGTTTTTACCTACCTTCATGAGCAGAGCCGTCAGCCGTATTTCCGCGCGTGGCAACTCGCCTGGGCGGCCTACTCTCTGCACTACGTGCTCGACACGTTCCCGTCTTCCGCGTTGGCGTTTTTCATCAGTCAGCTTTTTTTGGTAGCGATGGCCCTTTGCATTTTTGTTTCGACGCGGCTGATGCGCGGACCCTCGCACTTTCGCTGGTACGATGCGGCGGTGGGCGCCGGGGGCGTGATTCTGGCGATGCTGACCCTGCGCGGGCACATCGTGAACGGCATCTTCCGCCCGGACGCGCAGCCCGCAATCCGCCTAGGGCTTGGGCTGGCCGCGATTCTGCTCTATTGCTCCGCCGTGTTCTATCTCAACGGGCACAAGCGCGGGTCGCTGGCATTCCAGGTATTGGCCTTCGCCCTGGCATTCTGGGGAGTTCTGCTGGGCGTGGGTCAGATCCAGAATCCCTGGATGGAGATTTTCGGCAATGCTACGCGCCTGTTCGGCCCGGTGCCGCAGATGCTGCTCGGCATCGCCATGGTGATGGTCTTGTTTGAAAACCAGCGCAACGCCGTACAGGAAAGCACCCTGGCATTGTCGACATTAGGTGTCGATCCCGGACGCCTGCTCTCCGCCTCTGATCTGGTACCCAGTATGGAAGCGGCGCTCGAGCGTCTACGCAGCGCTTTGCCCATGGATTGCGCGGCCATTGTCATCAGCGAACGCTGGCGCAGCTTATTGCCTTCGGTGCAGCAGGGGTTTCCTCAGGGATTCCTGGAGGGACTCGAGAAAAGCGGTGCGGCAGAGTACATCTGCGAGTTGGCTTACCGCAATAACGGTTTTTACACTGTGCACGACGTTTCGACGATGACCGAACCTCTGCCTGTCGGCTCAGTGGGAGTGTTTGCCGAATTCAAGCGTCTATTAGTGGAAGCTGAGGTCCGCAATCTTACCGCGGTCAATCTGCAGACTCGCGAGAACAATTTCGGCATCGTCCTCTTCCCTCATGCCGAGCGTAGGGCATTCGGGTCGTCGGGGCCGCGGTTGATGGTCGGCTTGGCATTGCAGCTTGGGCTCACTCTCGAAAACTATGTCGTTACCCATGACGCTCACCGGCGAACCAAGGAATACGAACTGCTCACCGAGATTGGGAAGGCCATCAGTTCGCACCTCGATCAGGACGAGATTCTGCGCACCATCCAGATCGAACTCGGCCAGATTTTCGACACAAGTCACTTTTACATCGCCTTTCAGGAAGGAGAGGAGATTCGTTTTGAGCTTGAGGTACGCGACGCGAGAGTGCTTCCCCGGCGTAAACGGGAGGTGCGAAATGCGTTCACCGAGTACGTGATTCGTACCGGCGAACCGCTGCTGATCCGTTCCGATCTCGAATCCGCACGTAACCGGCTGGGAATCAGCCATGTTCCCAAGCGGCCGGCGAAGTGTTTGATTGCCGCCCCCATTTTCTTTGACAATCGCGCCACGGGAATCATGGTTGCCATGAGTCCTGAGCGCGAGTTTGTTTTTGAACAACGCGATCTTGACGTCTTGGTGACGGCAGCAGGGCAAGTCTCGGTCGCAATGGAGAATGCGCGGTTGTTTGCCGAAGAGCAACGGCGTTCCCGTCAGCTCGCATTCCTCAACAATGTTTCCCGCACCGCTATTTCGAGCGACGACCCGGTTCACATGCTCAGCCAGATCGCCAGCGAGATTCAAAAGAACTTCAGCTTTGACCACATCGGGATCGGCTTGTTGGATTACGGAACAAAAGAAGTCGAAATCAAGGCCGAAGCCGGAGTCACGACCCAGGCGACCGGAAGACGAATCCCCCTTGGAACCGGCATTTTGGGACGTGTCGCCCGCACCGGGGAGCGGGCACTGGTCCAGAACGCATTGCCCGGCAATCTCCCCGGAATCCTGCCTGACTCGCGCGCCGTGCTATGTATTCCCATCACGTATAGCGAGCAACTGCTGGGCGTGCTGAATATCGAAAGTAGAAGCGAGAACGCGTTCACGCCTCAGGATGTGCTGATCCTCAACACTTTGGCGGACCTGCTCGCGACCGCGCTGCACAATGCGTTCGTCTTCCAGAAATTGCAGCAGCAATCGATCACCGACGGGCTGACTGGAATCAAGACACGGCGCTTCTTCTGGGAATCGCTCTCAGCCGAGTGGAAACGAGCCTCCCGCTCCGGGCGCCCGTTCTCGGTTGTGTTGATCGATCTCGACAAATTCAAAGAAGTGAACGACTCCATGGGGCACTTCGAAGGCGATTTGGTGCTGGCGCGGGTGGGCCGCCTGCTGGAACAGAAATCGCGCCAGTCAAACGTGGTCGCGCGTTACGGCGGAGACGAGTTCATCGTCCTGATGCCGGAGACCGGGGCCGAGCAGGCGCAAGTGCTGGCCGAGCGCCTGCGTCAATGGTTGGCTACCGACCCGATGCTGAGCGAGCACAACATCACCGGAAGCTTCGGGGTGGCGAGTTTCCCCATGCACGGATTTTCCATTGAAGACGTCATCCGCGTCGCCGACGCCGGCATGTACGTTTCCAAGCGTTCGGGCGGAAATATGGTTTCGACGGCGCAGGAATTCGTCGAAGGGGAAGAATTTGCTCGCCAGCGCCAGCAGATTTCGGCTTATATCGAGGGTTTTTTGCAGCGCGAGCGCACCGGCCCTGAGCAACTCGAAGAATTGACCACCACGCTTTACAAGCTGTGCGGAGGAGAAGAGACCTGCAATGTGGGCTTGCTCAAGGAAGCGATCGAATCCCTGAGCCGCGCGGCCGAATCGCGCGAACTGCAGACAGCCGGCCATGGTGATCTCGTGGCGCGATACAGTGAAGTCATCGCCAGAGCTCTGGGCCTCTCTGCCGAGGAAACGGCTGACCTGGTCTATGCTGCACGCGTCCATGACGTGGGGAAGATCTTCGTTCCCGAGCACATTCTCAACAAGCCCGGTCCGCTCGGCGATGATGAATTCTTTCAGGTGCGGATGCATGCTCACGTGGGCGCGGAGATTGTGGGAATCATTCCCCACTCCGCGATGATGCGAGAAGCCATCGAACATCATCACCAGCGCTTTGATGGGTCCGGCTATCCCGATGGCCTGCGGGGTGAGGAGATTCCGCTGTGGGCCCGCATCATCGCGCTGACGGATGCCTATGCCAATATGGTCACCGAACAATCCTTCGCCTCCGCGCGCACGCCCGAACAAGCACTCGATGAACTGGTAAAGATGAGCGGCACGCGCTTCGATGGCATGCTGGTAAGACTCCTGCTGCGCGGGTTCCGATCAGAACGGACTTCGTCGAATTCTGGCTAGGACACTTCTATCCACGGACTAGCCTTTTCGAACGTGCGGGTCTTGCGATAGCCTAGTCAGCTATGTCGATCCCTCTCTCGCTGTCCGGTAAAGTGACTTTGATTTCTGGCGGCTCGCGCGGCATTGGCGCGGCGACGGTACGACTGTTCGCGGCTGCAGGCGCCAAAGTAGCTTTCAGCTATCGCAATGCTCGGGTCCAGGCAGATGCACTCGCGAAGGAATGCGGTGCCGGGAATTGCTACCCGATTCAGAGCGATCTGAACAATCCTGAAGCGGCGCGTTCGCTGGTTGCGGAAACCGCGAAGCATTTTGGACGCCTCGACATCCTGATCGCGAATCACGGCGTGTGGCCAGTCGAGGACGTGCCCATCGAGCGCATGTCAGATCAGCAGTGGCGTTCCACGATGTCGATCAATCTCGATGGCGTGTTCGGTTTGGTTAAACATGCGGTCGCGCAAATGAAAGCGCAGCCGCGGACGAAAGCGCCCGCTGGCCACATCGTCCTGATCAGTTCCACCAGCGGGCAGCGCGGCGAAGCCTTTCACACCGATTATTCCGCGACCAAGGGTGCCCTCATCAGCATGACGAAGGGGCTTTCGACCGAACTGGCTTCGGCGGGGATTTATGTGAACTGCGTCGCCCCGGGCTGGGTCGATACCGAGATGAGCACGGAGGCTCTGGCTGATCCGCGAAGCGGCGAAGAGATTCGCCGGACTATTCCTCTCGGTCGCGCTGGAAAAGCCGAAGAGATCGCGGCTCCTGTGCTGTTTTTATGCACGGAATATGCCAGCTTCATCACGGGAGAGGTCTTCAACGTGAATGGCGGTGCGGTTCTGACGGGCTGATCCTCGAAATCTTCCCTTCAGGGAGCTAGCGTCTGAGGCTTTTTCTGCATCCAAGCGAGAAAAGGAACTCACTTCGCGACAGGCAGGAAATCGCAGGAAATCTACGAGAACGGCTACAATTCTGATTTGGACGCCTTCACTCCCTCAAACGGAATGACAAAGTTCTTCCCGACTTTGGTTTTGGTGTGCGTGATCGCAGCGCATGCTGCGCATGCGTCCCAAAGCTCCGGCTCGCCGCCCGCGCTCCCGCCATCAACGAATCCGACGACCATCCCTGCGACTGACAAAGAGGCGCAGGAGAACGCGAATCGAGCCAGGACTATCATCAGCCAGGGAATCGAGGCTCTCGGGGGACAGGCTTACCTTACCATCCGGGACCGCGAGTTACAGGGACGTACCTACGGCTTCCACTCCGGTCGCTCCACCGACAGCGGATTAGTTTTCTGGAGTTTCTCCGAGTTTCCAGATAAAGAACGGGTCGAACTCACGAAAGAGCGCGATATTGCAGAGCTCTTCATTGGCGACAAGGGCTACGAGATCACCTACAAAGGCCCGCACCCAATCGAGAAAAAGGACCTCGAGGATTATCGCCGCCGCCGCCGCTTTTCTCTCGATACCGTTCTCCGAACCTGGGTAAACGATCCCAGCGTCGTTTTGCTCTTCGAAGGCAACGCCATTGCTGCCCAGCATGCAACATTTCGGGTCACGCTCATCAATTCGCAGGATGAGAGCGTGACGCTCTACTTTGACACTGACACTCACCTGCCCATCAAGAAATCTTTCGAATGGCGCGACCCGGTCGACCGTCAGAAGAATCTGGAAGAAGAAATTTATGAGAACTATCGTTCGGTCTCGGGCATCATGGCCGCCTATAACGTCAGCCGCTATTTCAACGGAGATATGTCCAACCAGCGATTTCTCAATTCGGTGACTATCAACCAGGGACTCGACCCCGCGATGTTCGATCCCAATTCCGGCTATAACCCCAACAAGCCGGTCAAGAACAAGAAGCGTTGAGCCGGATCCACCTTCAGCGAGGAAGAAACGAAAGGACGAAACATTCGTTTCACTTCTGGGTTCCCCACGTATCCGCCCGATCCGATGACCATCGACGTTAAGTATTTCATTTACAGTGCTTTACATTTTGTCCAGATCCCGCTGAAATTTACTGACGCACCACGGAGTGTGGCTTTTTTACCACAGACGGTTTTTCACTCTCTGCGCTACCCTTTTCGTTCACCAGTAATTCCAGTTCATTATCTTGATCTACGAGCAGACAATCCGCTCGGCGGTGGAGTTGAGTGGCGTGGGGTTGCACAGCGGCGCTCCCGTGTCGATTCGCATTCTCCCGGCCGCCTCCGGAACCGGCATCGTGTTCCGGCGCACCGACCTGGATGGTTTCGAGATCGAAGCCGTGAGCCGCAACGTCGCGCGCGTCAGCTATGCCACCAGCCTGATGAAGAAAGGCGTGCTCATATCCACTACCGAGCACGTGCTCTCAGCCTTCATCGGCATGGGCATTGATAACGCCATCGTCGAACTCGATAACCTCGAACTCCCCATCCTCGACGGCAGCGCCAAACCCTTTGTTGAGAGGATCCGCAAAGCCGGAATTCGCAAGCAGCGGCGACCACGGAAGTATCTGAAGATTTGCCGCGACCTGGAGATGCGGGAGGGCAACAAATTCATTGCCGTGTATCCCGCCGACCGCTACTCGGTTTCCTATTCCATCAATTTCCCCCACCCCCTGATCGGCAAAGAAACCTTTGAAGTCGAGTTGACCAATGGCAGCTACCTGCGCCACATCGCAGGCGCCCGCACCTTCGGCTCGCGCGAGGACGAGCAAGCCATGCGGAACATGGGATTAATCCGCGGCGCGTCGCGCGAGAACTGCATTGTGCTCACTCGGGACGGCGTCGAGAACGGCCCGCTTCGCTTCACCGACGAATTTGTCCGCCACAAAGTACTCGATCTGGTTGGGGATCTCGCGTTGCTGGGAAAACAGCTTCTGGGAAAGGTCGTCGCCGATCGTGCTGGCCATGCCATGCACACGGCGCTGGTTTCGCGCATCCTCCGCGACAAGACTCTGTGGGAAGAGGTTACCTTTTCTGGGGAAGTGGATGCCGAGGAGGTCGTTTCCCGTTCAGAAGCTGCCGCCGGAAGCGCAGTCTAGCCAACGATCTGCGCAATAATCCTCATTCAGTCCGCAGGCTCGCACGGCAGTTCCCCGGAATCACTTTCGTCCGGTTTCTCCCGCAGCAGCCGCTCCAGTTCAGCCCGGGTTTCTTCAATTACAGCCGCGGCAAACTGCTTTGCGGATTCCTGCCGCTCCTTCGAAAGCTCCTTCACCCGCATATTGAGCAATGGGATATCGTCTTCGAACCAGCGCAGGGTTCGTTGCACCTTCGCGATGCGGAAGTCGTCAGTCACTGTGGTATCTCCAGGATCTACCAGCTTGCCATGAACAAGACAGGGAACAAGTTGAAAGCTGGATACCCCTGAAGAAACATCTTTCGGAAGAACTTCGGATCAGAGTCAGGCGGGAGTGGCTAGTTCGCACCTTGCGAATCAGCCTGTTGTCGGATTGATCCTGGAAACTGTTGCTCCATCTTCTGGTCGAGCCAATGCTCCAGTTCCAACTGCGAACTCTTGGCAATATGCACGAAGCGCAACCCGGCCAGGCCCTTCATGTCGGCCCAGGCAACTTCGGCCTCGACCTCAATGTGAATGTCCGTATTCGGCACAGAGAATTTCAGGTGCGGCGTCGCGCCCTTCGGCAACGCCTCTTTCAGGAGAATCGCAATCCCCCCCTCGCTGAGGTTCGTGCTCGTCGCGATCAGATTCTTTCCCTCCAGCATGACCTTGACTTGCATCTTGACCGGCTGGCGGAAGTACCGCCGCCGCTCCTTCAGCATGAAATTCAGCGCGGCGTGAAAACAGCGCGAGGCGTTCAGCGTGGTGATCGGCTTTTGCAGGACGAAATTTGCTCCCATCCCGAACGCTTCCTGTGTTGTCGTCCGCTTTCCGTTCAGGATGGCAAAAGCTACCGAAGTCTTGTTGCTTGGCGTATTGCGCAATCCCTGCAGGAGTGCCAAGCCGCCCGTCAAATCGTCGCAATCGACAATGACTGCGTCGAACTTGTCGGAGATCAGCATATCGGCGCCCGTCCGGGCTTCCGGGCAGATCTCCACGTCGATCGACAATTTCTCGAGCTCAGGACGAATAATGCGCACCAATTCCTGGTCCTGGCTCAGGAGCAACGACTCCAACGTCATACTGGCGATTTTAGAGATACCGTCGCTTTCCCGATAGTGACCAAGGTGCCAGACCCTCTCGGCTAACGCTAAGGCCCCTTATTGCTGTTCAAATTTGTGTCTGAAAGGCTTCCGGCGTACAACAGAACCTCTGAATGCCCGATACTGCCTATCTGTCGCTGGGATCGAACCTTGGAAGTCGCGAGGCACAGCTGCGGACAGCGATCAAACACCTGAAATCGCTGGGCCTAGTCGTCGTCTCATCTTTTTACGAAACGGAGCCGGTCGAAGTCACCGATCAGCCGTGGTTCCTGAACTGCGCTATCGCGCTTCAGACCACCAAGGGACCGTCGGAGCTTATGTCAGAACTCCTCAATCTTGAGCGGACGATGGGACGCCTGCGAACCCATCCGAAAGGTCCGCGCACCATCGACATTGATCTGCTCCTTTTCGACGATTTGATTATTGATACGCCAGAATTGACAGTCCCTCATCCCGCCATGAAGGAGCGGCGCTTCGTGCTCGAACCGCTGGCAGAGATCGCTCCCGACGCGCGGCATCCAATGCTGAAAAAGACCGTGAGCGAATTGCTCCGGGACTTGCCCGAGGGACAGATCGTGCGGAAAGTTAAGGCAGAATGATGCGGCTCCCGGCTTCCTGCGGCGTGATCACCGCCGATTCTTTCTCGGGAAACTGGGCGAACAAGAATTCCACAAAGGCGCGCGACTTCGGACGGCCCGACGTCCGTCCATGCGCCAGGCGCAACAGGAACACCAACGCCTTCAGCACTTCGGAATCGCGCAGCGTCGAATAGCCGACGTGCTTCTGCTCCGCTTCGCGGTATTCCTTGACCATGGTTTCAATTTCGACGACTGCCTTTCGCTGCGAATCGCTGGTCAACGGCGGATCGTAGACCAATCCCGAGTTCAGACGGCGTTCGTAGCTGGTGCCCAGCATGCTCAAAGCAGCGATCAGATCCTGATCATGCAAGCTCCTATCGGCGCGCGCAGCCTTGGCCAGTGCGAACGTCAGCCCCATCAAAAGATGTTCCTTCTCATACATGAACTGGTCAGAAACTTCGATCGGCAGAAACAATGCCTTGGGATCAATCTGATCGGCCGCACGGGGCTTCTCGTGCTCCCGCGCCTGCTGCAGGTATGTGCAATCGAGCGGGCAGTCGAGAGTCACCTCGCGCTGCTCGCCGCAGCATTGCGGGCAGATGCGGCCATGCACCGCGGGGCAAAACCGCTTCTCCTTCCGAATTTCACAGATGACGCAGCTCAAAGAATGCTCCCACACTCATTATGGCATTTTGACGGATTTTCGAATTCCCTCGACGCGCGCTCATCGCGCGACATTCGTTGCAAATTTTAATCGCCATCGGAAATCCACGATTCGAATTGAGACCCGTAACCACGCTGGTACGCGTCAGCGGCCCCTTTCGCCAGAGGGGTATTTGAAAAACCCTGTAAAGATGCCCCTTCCCGAGAGCACAAATTATAAAACATGCGTAAAATATAGTGTTTTCCACAGGCTTGCGGGTATAGGATAACCCCCGCTGGTATTAAACAGATTTTTCTATAGGAGGAAGCATGGCTGCAGGTTTGACCAAGACACAACTCGTCCGTCTTCTGGCGGAAAAGAACGAGCTCAACAATAAGCAATCGGCGGCATTTTTGGAGTCGCTCGCTGACACCGCAATCAAAGAGACCAAGAAGAATGGCGTGTTCGTCGTTCCCGGCCTCGGCCGCCTGGTGAAGGCACACCGCAAAGCCCGCGTGGGACGCAATCCGCAGACCGGTGAGCCGATCCAGATCAAGGCGAAGACCGTCGTGAAGTTCCGCGTTGCCAAGGCTGCCAAGGACGCGATCGCTCCCAAAAAGTAGTTTGGCATTTCCATTAGAATCGGAGGCCGGCGCGAGCCGGCCTTTGTGTTGTACGGCTCGGCCGTGACTTTCTGCTTTCAGAGGTTCGTATCGGGCTACGCCTTCGGGCGTAGCGTCCAGCGAGAGCACGAATCGCGCCTCTAGGCGCTGAGGAGCCCATGTACAACTGGATCGTCATCGGCATTGGCGACATCACCAAGCGTCGCGTCATCCCCGCCATCCAAGCCGAGCCACGCAGCCAGCTGTACGGACTCGTCACTCGCGAACCCGACAAGGCCGCTCCAATTCGCGCGCGGACCTGGACCACTCTCGACGAAGCCCTCGCCGATCCCAACGTCAACGCCGTTTATGTCGGAACTCCCGTCTTCTTGCATGCGCCCCATACGATCCAGGCGCTCCGCGCAGCCAAGCACGTGCTCTGCGAGAAACCGATGGCCATGAGCGAGGCCGAGGCCCGGACCATGTTGCAGGCCGCGGAGGAGAGCGGCAAGCAATTCGGCGTCGCATACTACCGCCGCCGCTATCCCAAGGTGCAGCGCGCAAAGCAGCTGCTCGAAGCGGGAGCGCTTGGCAAGCCCGTTCTCGCCGAACTCACCAGCCACGCCTGGTTCGATGGAGCCGGAACTCGCAGCTGGCTCGTGGATCCCGCGAAGGCAGGCGGCGGCCCTCTGTTCGACGTTGCTTCGCACCGCATCGATCTTTTGAATTATTTCTTCGGCCAGCCGCTCCGGGTGACCGCGCAACTCTCCAACGTCGTCCATCGTTATCCAGTCGAAGACAACGCTACCGTGATGATCGAGTACGCCAACGGAGTTCGCGGAATCGTCGACGTGCGCTGGCATTCCCACGTCGTCCGCGACGAATGTCGCATCCGCGGGACTAGCGGGGAAATGGAATTGTCGCCGTTGAATGGGCCCGATCTGGTGTATCCCGGCGGTCGCGAAGATTTGCCGCCGCATCACAATCTGCACTATCCCATCATCGAAAATTTCGTTGATGCCTTGGAAGGAAAAACTCCACTCCTATCGAGCGGAACCTCTGCTTTCTGGACCGACTGGGTCACCGAACAAGCAAGAAAGAGCGGGTAGAATCCGGCAGCATCCGCTCGGTCAAAGAGCCGCTCGACCGCTTCTCGGGTGTCATGCCAAGAGTAGCCGTTTTCAGGCGGAGCAAGGGATCTCGCGTGGCCAAACCCTTGGTCTGGGAATTTTAAAACAGCGACGCCTGCCGCCGGTTGGGCGTAATTCCGAAGTGATCGTAGGCCAGTTGCGTGGCGACGCGGCCGCGAGGAGTGCGATTGAGAAAGCCGATCTGCATCAGAAACGGTTCGTAGATTTCTTCGATGGCGTCCGGTTCTTCGGCGAGGACGGCGGCCAGCGTGTTCACCCCCACCGGCCCACCCTGGTACTTCTCGATGATGGTGAGCAGCAGGCGGCGATCCACTTCATCGAATCCGTACTGATCGACCTCCAGCATCTGGAGGGCGGCTTTGGCGGTAGGCTCATCGATCTTGCCCCCGCCGCGCACCTGCGCATAGTCGCGGACCCGCCGCAGCAAGCGGTTGGCAATGCGCGGAGTTCCGCGGGAACGGCTGGCAATTTCTCGGGCTCCGGCGTCGTCGATGGCGACGCCGAGAATTTCAGCCGAGCGCTCGACAATGACCTGCAAATCCGCTGGCGTATAGAACTCGAGGCGAAGCACGATCCCGAACCGCGCGCGCAACGGAGCCGAGATCAGTCCGGCGCGGGTGGTGGCTCCAACAAAAGTGAACGGCTGCACCTCGAGCGTGTGCGTGCGGGCCGACGGGCCCTGGCCGATGATGATGTCGAGTTTGTAGTCCTCCAGCGCCGAATAAAGTAACTCTTCGAGGACGGGCTGCAGGCGGTGGATCTCGTCGATGAAGAGCACCTGCTTCTCTTGCAGATTCGTGATGATGGCCGTCAGGTCACCTTTGATCTGCAGCAGTGGCGCAGCAGTCGGCTGGAAGTGCACTCCCAACTCGTTGGCGATGATATTGGCCAGCGTCGTCTTGCCCAGCCCAGGAGGGCCGTAGAGCAGAACGTGGTCCATCGCTTCTCCGCGCGAGCGGGCCGCTTCGATAGCAACCGCCAGGTTCTCTTTGACCTTCTTCTGGCCGATGAACTCCGCCAGACGCTGCGGCCGCAGCTTCAGCTCAAAGGACGAATCATCACCGACCGGAGCGGCGGAAACCAGGCGCTCGCGGTTCGGGTCGGGAAAAGAATTGTCGCTGGCGGCAGCCACTGCTTCGGATACTAGAACGAAATGCGAAAGCGCGCAATTGCCCAGCGCGGCCTGGCTTCCGGGTACGCTTCTTTCTCCCACCGTTCGGAGTATTCGCAGGAATTCACACAACCTTAACTTGCCCGTCACGGACCGTTAATCAACGCCGGGTAGCGTCATGGCTCAGTCGATTTCAGTGTCTCGTCTTGCCACGGGTTCGCACGCACGGGCTGGATTGGAAAAGCCCGCAAACATTTCCACATCTGAGGAAACACTCAGGAGGTCACTATGAAGAAAGTTGCCGTAGCAGTCAGTCTTTTCGCCGCTCTCGCCGGGATGGCATTCGCGCAGGAGGGAGCTGTTCCCAGCGGCATCCCGCATTTGGATCATGTATTCGTGATCATGATGGAGAACCACGGATACCACCAGATCTTCAACAGCCCGAACACCCAATTCATCAACAAGTACGCGACGAGCGCAAATTTGGCTACGAATTATTTTGCGGTAGCGCATCCCAGCCTGACAAATTATCTCGAAGTGGTAGGCGGATCGAACTTTGGGGTCCACAGCGACAATCCGCCGGACTGGTACGACGGCAAGTGTGACCCGAATCTGTGGACGGGGCTGGTGAACACCGACAGCCCGGCGAGTCCGAATATTTGCCCGATTCGCGGGACTGGCACGGATGCGGCAACGCCATTGCTCGACTGCACGAACGAAGTGACCGGACCTCCGTGTGAAATCAATATCGACGGAAAAGCGGCATATGCGGCCGTCAG
>Ga0070731_10003604_pt1 | contig 13848 bp, 13 predicted proteins | sample Coa_R1_2_FD_66448 | JGI IMG/M metagenome (GOLD analysis project Ga0070731, IMG submission 66448) | Surface soil microbial communities from Centralia Pennsylvania, which are recovering from an underground coalmine fire - Coalmine... | ecosystem: Environmental > Terrestrial > Soil > Unclassified ... | reverse complement strand
ATCACCGAGCGCGGCATCGGCAACGGCATGTCGCTCCTGATCTACGCCGGCATCGTCGTCGGATTGCCGCGAGGCGCCGTCACGACGTTCCGGCAGTTGGAAACGGGCGAGATGGGCCCGATTCGCCTGATCCTGCTCATCATCATGATGATTGCCGTCGTCGGCGCCATCGTGTTCGTGGAGCGGGGACACCGGCGCGTCACGGTGCAGTACGCGAGGCGGATGGTGGGGCGGCGCATGTACGGCGGCGCCAGCACGCACATCCCGCTGAAGGTGAATACCGGCGGCGTCATGCCGGTCATCTTCGCGTCGTCCATTCTGGCGTTTCCGCAGACGCTCAAGCCGATGTTCGATCCCGGCGGCATGCTGCAGAACGCGTTCGTGAGCAAGACGATCACGCAGCTGGGGATCGGCTATCCGCTCTACAACCTGCTGTACGTCACCGGCATTATTTTCTTTGCGTACTTCTACACCGCGATCATCTTCAATCCCGATGACGTGGCCGAGAACATGCGGAAGTACGGCGGGTTCGTGCCGGGCATCCGGCCGGGCAAGCGGACGGCCGAGTACATCGACGCGATTCTGGCGCGCATCACGCTGGCGGGCGCGATTTACCTGGCGATGATCGCGCTGCTGCCGGAGTTCATGCTGACGGGCTTCAAGGTCGAGCCGATTCCGTTCATCGGACCGTGGCTCGACTCGAAGCTGCCCCAATTCATCACGCAGGGCATGAACGTGACGTTCTATTTCGGCGGCACGTCGCTTTTGATCATCGTCGGCGTGGCGATGGATACGGTGCAGCAAGTCGAATCGCAGTTGATCATGCGTCACTACGACGGCTTCATGAAGAAAACCCGGATTCGAGGACGGCGGTCGTAGGTGGCGATTCGTCTCGTCATGCTCGGACCGCCCGGAGCGGGCAAAGGCACGCAGGCTGAGCGGTTTGCCCGCGATAGCGGCGTACCTCGCATCTCGACCGGCGACATTCTTCGCGAGGCCGTGCATCTCGGCACGCCGATGGGGAAAGCGGCGAAGGCGATCATGGAGTCGGGCCGTTTGGTGAGCGACGACGTGGTGATCGGGATCATTCGTGAGCGGCTGTCGCGTCCAGACGCCGCGCGCGGATTCGTGCTCGACGGGTTTCCGCGCACCGTCGCCCAGGCTGAAGCGCTCGACCGGCTGATTGACGGCGAGTCGCCGCTGGTCATCGTGGCGATCGACGTGCCGGAGGAGACGCTGGTGCGGCGGCTGAGTACTCGCCGCATCTGTCAGGATTGCGGCTGGAACGCGACCCCCGGCGCGAAAGTCTGCGCGCGCTGCGGCGGCGAGCTCGTGCAGCGGCGTGACGACGACGACGAAGTGGTGCGCGAGCGGTTGAGCGTGCACCGGATCGAGACGGGCCCGCTCGTGGCGCACTACCGGCCGCGGGCGACGTTCCGGTCGGTCAACGGCGACCAGCCGCTCGACGACGTCGCGAAGGACATCGTGTCGGCCGTCGGCGCGGCATTGGGGGTGCAGCGATGATCGTCTGTCGATCGGCCGCCGAAATCGAGCGCTTGCGGAAGGCGAATCAGTTCGTCGCGCAGGTGCTCGCCGAGCTCGAGGCGATGGTGGCCCCCGGCGTGACGACGGCCGATCTGGATCGGGCGGCTGAGCGATTGACGAGGCACGGCGGCGCGGAGCCGGCGTTCAAGGGCTATCGCGGGTATCCGGCGACGTTGTGCGCCTCGATCAACGAAGAAGTGGTGCACGGCATCCCTTCGGCACAGCGCGCGCTCAAATCCGGCGACATCGTGTCGCTCGACATGGGCGTCAAGCTCGACGGGTTCTACGGCGATTCGGCGGTGACGGTCGCCGTGGGTCCGGTGCCCGAGCGGACGCAAGAGCTGCTGCGCGTCACGCGATCGGCGCTCGAGAGCGGCATCGCGCAAGCCGTGGTGGGCGGGCGGCTCTCGGATATCGGGCACGCGATTCAGGAATGCGTCGAGGCGCACGGATTCTCGGTGGTGCGCGAGTTCGTTGGACACGGTATCGGTGAGCGGCTGCATGAAGAGCCGCAGATTCCGAACTACGGCCAGCCCGGCCGGGGTCCCAAGCTCGTCGAAGGGATGATTCTGGCGATCGAGCCGATGGTCGCGATGGGGCGTCCCGAGACGCGCGTGTTGGGCGACGGATGGACGGCGGTGACGAAGGACAAGAGCCTGGCGGCTCACTTCGAGCACACGATTGCGATTACCGGCGACGGTCCGGTCGTGCTGACGTCACGGCCCGCGGCGGACGCGAGTGACGCGGATGCGCGGCCGGGATTCGAAGCGCGTTCGTGAGGACGCCGGAGTGGGACGGCGCCGGTGAAGGCGGTGACGGGCCGGGTGATTGAAGTGCTGCCGCGGGCGCTGTATCGGATTGCGCTCGACGGCGGGCGGGAGATTACGGCGCATGCGGGATCGGACAGCCGCAAGAATTTCGTGCGGCTGCTGGTCGGCGACCGGGTGACGGTCGAGCTCGCGGCGCAGGATGTGGGACGCGGAAGAGTGGTTGCGAAGGGATAGTTGCGATTATGAAGGTCCGTGCATCGGTCAAGCGGATTTGCGACAAGTGCAAAGTCGTACGGCGCAAGGGCGTCGTACGCGTGATTTGCACGAATCAAAAACACAAGCAGAGGCAGGGGTAATTTATGGCGCGCATTGCGGGCGTTGATCTTCCGCGAACCAAGCGGGTCGAGATCGGACTGACGTACATCTACGGCATCGGCCGGAAGCGATCGAACGATATCTTGTCGGCCGCCGGCGTCAGCCCCGACATCCGCGTGAAGGATCTGTCCGAAGAGGACGTCCGGAAGGTGAGCCGCGTCATCGAAGAGCAGGGCGGCGTCGAAGGCGACCTGCGCAAGGAAATCTCGATGAACATCAAGCGGCTCGTCGAGATCGGCAGCTACCGCGGGTCGCGTCACCGCCGCAATCTGCCCGTACGCGGGCAGCGGACGAAGACGAATTCACGCACCCGCAAAGGGCCGCGCAAGGGCGCGGTCGCCGTTCGAAAGAAGGAAGTGTAAGCAATGGCCAAGGACAAGCAGACCGACGCCGCAGCCGCCGCGGGAGCGCCCGGGGCGCCAGAGACCGGCAAGGGGCCCGCGAAAAAGAAGAAGACGTTCAAGAAGCGCGGCGAAAAACGCGTCGTCCATCACGGCTACGCGCACATCCATGCGTCGTTCAACAACACCATGGTGACGATCACGGACGTCGAAGGACACGTGATTGCGTGGTCGAGCGCGGGCGGCGTCGGCTTCAAGGGCTCGCGCAAAGGCACGCCGTTCGCGGCGACGCAGGCGGCGCTGGCGGCGGGCAACGTGGCCAAGACCTATGGGCTGCGCTCGGTCGAGGTGAAAGTGAAGGGCCCCGGCGCCGGCCGAGAATCGGCCGTGCGCGCGTTGCAGACGGTCGGCATCGAAGTGAAGTCAATCCGCGACATCACGCCGATCCCGCACAACGGATGCCGGCCGCCGAAGCGCAGGCGTGTATGAGCGCTTCGGTGGAACTTGGAACTTCGAACTTGGAACTCAGAACGGTTGGGGCTGGCTTCGCCCGCAGGCGTTCTCTTGGTTCGAGAGTAAGTCGACCGCCGAATGCGGTCCACCGATGTTCTAAGTTCGTAGTTCAAAGTTCTCAGTTACTAACGTCAGAGGCTAAATAAATGGCTCGATATATCGGAGCGGTCTGTCGCCTGTGCCGGCGCGAGGGCATGAAGTTGTATCTCAAGGGCGAGCGCTGCTATTCGGACAAGTGCGCGATCGAGAAGCGCAATGTGCCGCCCGGGCAGCACGGCCGGGCGCGCCGCGCCAAGATCGTCGGATACGGCGTGCAGTTGCGCGAGAAGCAGAAGGTGAAGCGCACCTACGGCGTCCTCGAGAACCAGTTCCGCCGGTATTTCGAAGCCGCTGACCGCCAGAAGGGCATCACGGGCCAGCTCTTGCTGCAGATGCTCGAACGCCGGCTCGACAACGTCGTCTACCGGCTCGGCTTCGCGACGTCGCGGGCGCAGGGACGCCAGCTCGTCCGTCACGGCCACTTTCTGGTCAACGGCAAGAAGGTCGACATTCCGTCCTATCAGATTCGCCAGGGCGATATCGTCTCCGTGCGATCGGCGAGCGCCGAGAACGTGACGATTCAGCACGCCGTGGAAGAAGTGAAGGGGCGCGGCATTCCGGAGTGGCTGACGATGGAAGCGACCGGACTGGCCGGCCGCGTCTCGTCGCTGCCCACGCGCGAGCAGATCAATCTGCCCGTCGAGGAACAGCTCATCGTGGAGCTTTACTCGAAGTAAGAGAGTGTCAACTTAGAACTTCGAACTCGGAACTCAGAACGGTTGTGGCGCCTCCGGCGCGGCATTCTTGGCTTGAAGAAGATGAGTCAGTATCTCGTTCCGCAGTTCTGAGTTCGCAGTTCTAAGTTCGAAGTTTACGTTTCGTGTAGTGTCGCCGGCCCGCAGCTGTAAGGCCTGCCAGCGGGAGGCCGGTGATGGGTGAGCAGGCTTGAGAGGACGTGCACATGTTGTGGAAGGGTTTTCAGCGGCCGAAGCGGCTGGAGTTCGAGCGCGAGACGTTGACGGATCGGTTTGGGCGCTTCTATGCGCAGCCGTTCGAGCGAGGGTTCGGCACGACGGTCGGCAATGCGCTCCGGCGCGTGCTGCTGTCGTCGATTGAAGGCGCGGCCGTGACCGCGGTGAAGATCGAAGGCGTGCTGCACGAGTTCGCCCCGATTCAGGGCGTCGTCGAGGACGCGACCGACATCATCCTGAATCTCAAACAGATTCCGCTGAAGATGTACACCGATCAGCCGAAGACGTTGACGCTCAAGGCGACGAAGCCCGGCGAAGTGCGAGCGCGCGATCTGGTGACCGACGCCGACGTCGAGATCCTCGAGCCCGATGCCCACATCGCGACGGTCAGCGAAGGCGGCCGGCTCGAAATGGAATTGCGCGTCCGCCGCGGGCGCGGGTACATCTCGGCCGACAAGAACTTCGACGAGGATCTGGGCATCGGCTGGATTCCGATTGACTCGGTGCATTCGCCGGTCAAGAAAGTCACGTACGTCGTCGAGGCCGCGCGCATCGGGCAGGTCACCGACTACGACAAGCTGACCATCGAGGTCTTCACCAACGGCGCCGTGACCCCGCGCGATGCGGTGTCTCTTGCCGCGAAACTGATCCGTGATCACTTCACGATCTTCGTCGGCCTCGACGAGGCGGCCGATCAGCCGCTCGACGCCGCCGGCGACAGCGTGCCGTCGTCCATCAACGAGCATCTTGACAAGAGCGTCGAGGAGCTCGAGTTGTCGGTGCGGTCGTACAACTGCCTGAAGAATGCGAACATTCGCACGATTCGCGAGCTGGTGCAGAAGACCGAAGGCGAGATGCTCAAGACGAAGAACTTCGGCCGCAAATCGCTCAACGAGATCAAGGAGATCCTCACGACGATGGGTCTCGGTCTCGGCATGCGGCTCGACGGCGACACGTCTCGTTCGGCGTAGAAACAAGGGGACGGGTCTGTTTGGCGTAGGCCAGACCCGTCCCCAAGACAAGAGCTTCATATGCGACACAGAGTCAAACACCGCAAGTTAGGCCGCGTCACCGAGCACCGCATCGCGTTGCTCCGCAACCAGGCGTCGGCACTCATTCAGTACGAGCGTGTCCAGACGACGGTCGCTCGAGGCAAGGAACTTCGGCCGTTCGTCGAGCGGCTGATTTCCGTCGCCAAGCGCAGCCTCAACGCGCCCGATGGCAGCACGCACGGCATCAACGCGCGACGCAGAGTCGCGCGCGACATCGCCGACCGCGAAGTCGTCTCGAAGCTCTTCGAGACGATCGCGCCGCGGTATGCGGAACGGGCAGGCGGCTACACGCGGCTGCTCCGGCTCGGTCATCGCCGCGGCGATGACGCAGCCGTCGCGCAGGTCGAGCTCATCGGCAGCGAGTTCGATCCAAATGCCGTTGCTGCGACGCCAGGCGAGGGCGGAACGCCCGACCAGCCCAAGAAGAAGACGATTGGCGAGCGCATCCGCGGCGCGATCAGCGGCGCGCGCAAGGGCGGCGATCAGGATCAGACGAAAGGCAAGATCGACAAGCGCGGCGCCGGCAAGAAGATTACGACACCAAGGAAAGCGGGAGGGTCGTAAGACGAACTTCGAACTGGGAACTCCGAACTTGGAACGGTGGAGCGAACTGGCGCTCGCCCACTTCTTGAAGTTGGCCAGGATCAGATTCCGCCGTTCTGAATTCGCAGTTCTCGGTTCTAAGTTGACGAGAGCCGCCCTATGAATCTTCCCGCGCTGACCGATTTCGAGCTCGTTCGGGGGCGGCTCGCCGCGCACATCCACCGCACGCCGCTCATCGGTTCGCGGACACTCAGCGAGAAGACGGGCTTTGACGTCCGGCTCAAGGCCGAGTTGTTTCAGCGGACAGGCTCGTACAAGATCCGCGGGCCGCTCAACAAATTCACGTATCTGACCGCCGAGCAGAAAAGGCGCGGTGTCATCTGCTCGTCGGCGGGCAATCACGCGCAAGGGGTCGCGCTCGCGGCGAAGATTCACGGCATTCACGCCGTGGTGGCCATGGCGGAAAACGCCACGCCGTCGAAAATCGAGGCGACGCGCGGATACGGCGCCGAAGTCGTGTTGCACGGCACGATCTGGGATGAAGCGAACGAGAAGGCGAAGCAGCTGGTCGCCGAAAAGGGCTACACCTACATCCATCCCTTCGACGACGAGCAGCTGATCATGGGGCAGGGGACGGTTGGATTGGAGATCGTCCAGGACTGGTCCGACGTCGACGTCATCGTAGTGCCCATCGGCGGCGGTGGACTGCTGTCGGGGGTCTCGATGGCGGCGAAGACGTTCAATCCAAAGATCCGCGTCATCGGCGTCGAGTCGTCGGGCGCGCCCGGCATGCAGCGCAGCGTCGCCGAGGGCCGACTGATCACGCTCGATCGCGTCGACTGCATCATCGACGGCCTGCGCGTGAAGCGCGTCGGCGAAAAAACGTTCGAGATCATCCGCCGTTACGTCGACGATATCGTTTCTCTGCCGGACGAGCAGATCTTCGAGGCCGTCGTCTGGACGATGCACTATACGAAGCTGGTGCCGGAAGGCGCCGCAGCGGCTCCTGTCGCTGCGCTGCTGCATGGCTTGGTCAAAGCGCCAGCCGGATCGAAGGTGGTCGCCGTGCTCAGCGGCGGCAACGTGAATCTGGATCAGCTCAAAGGACTTCGCTGGAACTGAGACGGGTACGACGGGTACGCGGGTACGACTGGTACGCGGGTACGACGGGTACGACAGGTACGACGGGTACCGGTGCCAGATGGCAGGCCCCAGGGGCGGATTCGCATCGTGTCGTTCCGTACCTGCCGTACCCGCGTACCTGTCGTACCTGCGTACCCGTCGTACCCGTCCTCACTTGATCGTGTCTGACATCACGCCGACGCTGACCGCGTAGGAGTTCGAGCAGTTGTAGTCGAGGATGGCTTCGTAGTTGTGGTACGCGAGGAAATACCGATGCACGCCCCGGACGAGCGACGCGTGGATCGCGGCTGTGGGCAGCTTTGATCCGTCGGGCATCGTCACGCCCAACTCGGACCATGCGGCGAGAGGCCGGAGTTCGGTCATCTGCTTTCTGGCGGCGCATCCGGACGAGCGCAGGGGAACGGTTTTCTCGATGCGCGCGAGCACCTCGGGCGTCACCGATACCTCGCGGCCCCAGCGCTCGCCTTCGATCCAGCCGGCTTTCTTGAGGTAGTTCGCCATCGAAGCGAGGACATCGGCCTTCGACGTCCAGATGTCGGCCTTGCCATCGCCGTCGAAATCGACGGCGTGCCTCAGATAGCTCGACGGCATGAACTGCGGCTGACCCATCGCGCCGGCCCAGGATCCTTTCAGATCCGGCAGCGCGACGAGCCCTTTGTCGAGAATCCGAAGCGCCTCGATCAGCTCCGATCGGAAGAGCGCCGGCCGCCGCGCGTCGTAGGCCAGCGTGGCCAGTGACGCGATGACCGGCCGCGTACCAAGAAACTGTCCGAATCCTGATTCGATTCCCCAGATCGACACCATGATCGTGGGTGGAATGCCGTAGGCGCTGCGCACGCGCTCGAGCAGGTCCTTCTGATCGGTCAACGCGGCCTGCGCCGAGGCGATGTTCTTCGGTGTGAGCCGGGCGGCGAGGTACTGGTCGAGGCTCTGCGTCTGCTCCGGCTGCATCCGATCGCGCGCGATGACGACGGGGTCCGGCGCGACGTCGACGAAGGCCTTGTCGAATGTCGCGTCGGTGATGCCTTTCGCCAGCGCCTCGATTCTCAGATCAGCCAGCCATGCCGCGAATGTCTGCGTCGGCTCGGGCACAGCTGGAGTGGGAGCTGTTGTGGGCGGAGCCGTGGTCTGCGGATTCACTCCCGGCGGCACGCTCTGCGGCGGCGTCGCCGGAGGCGCGGTTTGTGGGGTGGTGGCCGGTTGCGCAGTCGCCGACGGCGGAGTCGCCGGCGGGTTCTGCGCCCGAATCGCCGGAACGGCTGCGATTCCAAACAGCAGTGTCAGCGATCGTGCTGTGATCACTCGCCAGTTCATATGCAATCGGAGTCTGCTTTCTTCCTGGCGCGCGGGCTCCGCGGTCGCGCCAACGGCCTCGCGTCGATGCTCGCGACGCTCGCGCCTTGCGGCATCAGCTATTCCTCTTCTTCCTTCACTTCACCGCGCTCGGCTTTCGACGCCGAGATGATTTTGCCGTGCAGGTGAGCGGGCACCTCGTCGTAGTGCGAGAACTCCATGTGGTACGACCCGCGTCCGCCGGTGGTCGACGTCAGGGTCTGTTCGTAGCTGAGCATCTCCGCCATCGGGACCGTGGCCTTGATGACCGTGCTGATCCCGCGCGTGTCCATGCCGGAAATGCGCCCGCGCCGGCTGTTGAGATCGCCCATCAGGTCGCCGGCGAAGTCGGAGGGCGCGAAGATCTCGACGTTCATGATCGGCTCGAGCAGCGTGGGCCGCGCGCGCGTCATGCCGTCTCGAAACGCCAGGCGTCCGGCGAGCCGGAACGCCATTTCGCTCGAGTCGACGTCGTGGTACGAGCCGTCGGTGACCGTCACGCGAAAATCGACGACCGGATAGCCGGCGAGAAAGCCGCGGAGGCGCGTGTCCTGGATGCCCTTCTCGATCGCCGGCACGAACTGGCGCGGAATCGCGCCGCCGAAGATGTCGTTGACGAACTCGAAGTCGGATCCGCGCGCCAGCGGCTCGAGCCGGATCTTGCAATCGCCGAATTGTCCGTGTCCGCCCGTCTGTTTCTTGTGGCGGCCGTGCGCGTCGGTCGAGGCCGTGATCGTCTCGCGGTACGGGATGCGCTGGGGCTTGAGGTTGACCTCGACGCCGAACCGCCGCTTCAGCTTCGCGACGGTCACCTCGATGTGCAACTGGCCCTGGCCCTGCAGCAGCAGCTCGTGCGTCTGCGGATCGCGCGTGTATCCGATCGCCGGATCCTCCTCGCGGAGCCGCTGCATCGCGGGGCCGATCTTGTCCTCGTCGTTGCGGCTCTTCGGCTCGATCGCGTACGCGAGCACCGGCTCCGGAAATTTCAACGGCGGCACGGTGAAGCCGGCGTGCTTGTCGCCAAGGGTGTCGCCGGTGTGCGTGTCTCTGAGTTTCGCGACGGCGCCGAGATCGCCGGCGTGAATCTCGGGCATCTGCGTCTGCGCCTTGCCCTGCAGCATCAGCAAGTGGCCGACGCGCTCGGGCGCGTCTCGCGTGATGTTCTGAACGGTCGCGTCGGCCTTGAGCACGCCGGAGATCACCCGAAACATCGTGATGCGGCCCGCGAACTGATCCGCGACCGTCTTCCAGACCCACAGCACGAGAGGCTGCCCGTTGGCGGCCTCTCGACTCGCAGCGTCGCCTGTGAAGTTGGCGCCCGCGAACGGCCGATCCGCCGGAGACGGCACGTACGACACGATCGCGTCCGCCAGGCAGGCGGCGCCAATGTTGCGCAGGGCCGACGTGCAGAAAATCGGATACAACTTGCCGGCGCGGACCGCTCGAGCCAGGCCCGCCGTCAGCTCCTCCTGCGTCAGCGTGCCGGCGTCGAAAAATTTCTCCATCAGGCTGTCGTCGGCTTCGGCCACCATTTCGATCAAGCCGTCGCGCGCCGCTTGCGCCTCGGCGGCCATGCCGGCCGGAACCGGCGACTCGGTCATCCTGCCGGATTCATCGCCGGCGAACGTGAACGCCTTGTTCGAGACGAGATCGACGACACCGGTGAAGGTCTTTTCGGCGCCGATCGGCAACTGCACCGCGACACAGCTGCGTCCCAGAATCGCTTTGACCGATTCGACCGCGCGCTCCATGCTCGCCCGCTCGCGATCCAGCCGGTTGATCACGACGATGCGCGGCAGTTGAAATTCCTCGGCAAACGCCCACACTTTCTCCGTCGACACCTCGACGCCGGCCACCGCATCGACGACGACGACGGCCGCGTCGGCAACACGCAGGGCCGACTGTGCGTCGGACAGGAAGTTGCCCATGCCGGGCGTGTCGATCAGATTGATCTTGTATTTCTGCCACTCGACCGAGGCCACGCCGGCGGCCAGCGTGTGCCTTCTGGCGATGGCTTCCTCGTCGTAGTCCGTGATGGTCGAGCCTTCGTCTACCTTGCCGAAGCGGTTCACGGCACCGGCATCGAACGCCAGCGCGGACACCAGCTGCGTTTTTCCCGCCCCGCTGTGCCCCACGAACGCCACATTGCGAATGCCGGCCGCATCGAAGACCTTCATAAGGGGGAGCCTCCCGAAGGTCGAATCATATCAATCGCTGATCGATGATCGGTAATTGATGAACGAAAAATCGACGAGCGGGAATCGGGGAATCGGCGGTCTCCTCAGGCCAGCGCCTCGGCCTCCTGAGAAGGGTGGCCTCGAATGGGCTCATGGGCTGAGATTCGCGATTTGGCGATTCGCGCGATTGCCGATTGCCGATTATCGTTTACGGATCCGTTTATCGATTACCGATTGAACATTCTTCGTTTGGCAATTACCGATCATCGGTCATCGATTCCATCGACTGCTATTCGTATCTGAGCGCTTCGATCGGATCGAGCCGTGAGGCGCGGACGGCGGGCACCATGCCGAAGAACACGCCGACGCTGGCCGAGAAGCCGATGCCGATCGCGAACGACCACCACGGCAGCGAGATGGGGAAGCCGGTGATCAGGTGGACGCTCAGTCCGATCGCGCTGCCCAGTCCGATACCGAGCAACCCGCCGGCCGACGTCAGAAACATCGCCTCGATCAGAAACTGCCAGAGAATCTCGATACGGCGGGCGCCCAGGGCTTTGCGCACGCCGATCTCCCGCGTCCGTTCCGTGACGCTCATCGTCATGATGCTCATCACGCCGATGCCGCCGACCATCAGTGCGATCGACGACAGCACGACGAGCGCCAGAAACGTCGCCTGGCTGATTTGATCCCAGATCTTGAGAATCGCATCCTGTGTGACCAGGTCGAAGTCGTCCGGCTGATCGAGCCGGAGACCGTGACGAATGCGCATCACTTCCTCGATCTCCTGCAGCGCCTGCTCGCGCGACACGCCCTCGCGGGGCATGGCGCCGATCAGCACGGCGCGCATTTCGCCCCGGCCCGTGTCGTACGCGCGGATGCCAAACTGCTTCTGATACGTCGTCTGCGGAATGATGACGTTGTCATCGGCGCCCGTATCAAAGCCGCCAGGGCTGGGCCGCTTCGCCAGCACGCCGATTACTTCGTACTGCGTGAGCCCCAGGCGAACGGTCTTGCCGATGGGATCCGTATTCGGGAACAGCGCCTTGTACGGTCCCTGGCCGAGCACCATCACCTCGCGGTGGTGCTGGACCTCGCTCTCGTTGAAGAATCGTCCGAGCTCGATCGGGATTCGAGTCAGCGACGGATACACCTCGGTCGTGCCGAAGACCGACAGCTGTTTGCTCTTCTGATTGCGATAGTAGACGCGCTCCTGGGTGGGTGGGCCGCCGTTGCCGAGAATCACGGTCGTCTCTTCGATCGACGGCGCTTCGGCCGCGATGGCGTCGGCGTCGGCCGGCGTCATGTTCGGCCGCTTGAGCATTTCCTGAAAGCTGTTGCCCGACGCGATGCTCACGGCCGAGAACTTCGCCACGAAGATCGTGTCGGGTCCGATGGTCTTGATCGAATCGCGCAGCGACTCGTCGAAGCCGCGAATCAGCGACGTCATGCCCACGATCGACATGATGCCGATGACGATGCCGAGCACCGTCAGCGCCGAGCGCATTTTGTTGGCGCGCAGCGTGTCCCATGACATCGCGAGAATCTCGGAAAACAATCCGCTGCGCATGCTATTCCCGCCTCAGCGCTTCGATGGGATCGAGCGACGCCGCGCGCGCGGCCGGGTACAGGCCGAACGTCAGGCCGACGAAGGCCGTGACCGAGATGCCGAGCATCACCGACCACGGCTCGACAATCGCCGGCAGCGGGCTGACCATGCTGATCAACTGGGCCACGCCGAAGCCGAGGGCCGTGCCCGTGATGCCGCCAAGCGTCGATAAGGCGACCGACTCGGTCAGCACCTGATTCTTGATGTCGCGTTTGCGTGCGCCGAGCGCCTTGCGCAGGCCGATTTCGCGCGTGCGCTCGGTGACGACCATCAGCATGATGTTCATGATGACGATGCCGCCGACGACGAGCGACAAGCTCACCACGCCGATCAGAATCGCGAAGATGCCAGACGTCGCCTGCTCGTAGATGCCGAGAAACGTGTCGGATGACAACACGCCGAAGTTGTCGGGCTGTTTCGGCCGCAGGCGCCGCTGCACGCGCAGCCCGACCGTCGCATCGTCCATGGCGACATGCACGAGCTCGGGCGAGCTCGGCAACAGCGTGAGTTGAAGGGATTGGCGTGCGCCGAACAACTGCTGAAAGGCGACGAGGGGGATGATCGCGTACTCGTCCTGGGACTGGCCGAACGCCGGGCCTTTGAGGGCGGCGACGCCCACGACGCGGAAGTGGCTCCCGGCCAGACTCATGATCTTGTCGAGCGGATCGACCGGACCGAAGAGCCGATCGGCCGCGTCGAAGCCGAGCACCACGACGGCGCGGCCGCTGTCGAATTCATTCGACGTGATCGGCCGTCCGCGCTCGATGTTCGTCGTCGGCAGACTGTTGAACTCTTTCGAGACGCCGCGGATGCTGAGGCTGTCGAGCGTCGTGCTGAGGTACTTGGCGTCGCCGCCGCCGTCGGCTTCGGCCATGACGAGCTTGATCGACGGGCTGTAGTGACGAAGCGCGTCGGCCTCGTCGAGCGTGATCTGAGGATTTGTCTGCGCGCGCTCGTTCTCTTCGTCGGTAAACGTGATGCCGCGCCGCTGCACGCTGAACGCGTCGGGACCGGCGCTCGACTGCAGCGCGTCCTTGACGCTCGCGTTGAGGCCCTGCACGAGCGACACCACGGCGATGATCGACGTCACGGCGACGATGTTGCCGAGCACCGTGAGAAACGATCGCAGCTTGTTCGCCCAGATTGCCTGGAGCGCCAGCCGGCCCGCTTCGAGAAAGAGCTGCATGGCAGCCAGTACCTACTTGTTCGGCTTCGGCGCCGTCAAATCCGGTCCGAGCGTCGTCGACGGCTTCACGGCGTCGCCGTCCTTCATGGTTCGGACGGACGCGAATGGCCCCGTGATGATCTCGTCGCCCTCCGACAGACCGGTCAGCGCCTCGAAGTATTTGTCGCCGGCGATGCCGGTTTTGGTCGGCGTGAAAACGGCGTGTCCGTTCTTCACGAGGAACACGCCCTCGAGCTCCTTCCGCGTTTCGCC
>Ga0070731_10003602_pt1 | contig 13856 bp, 12 predicted proteins | sample Coa_R1_2_FD_66448 | JGI IMG/M metagenome (GOLD analysis project Ga0070731, IMG submission 66448) | Surface soil microbial communities from Centralia Pennsylvania, which are recovering from an underground coalmine fire - Coalmine... | ecosystem: Environmental > Terrestrial > Soil > Unclassified ... | reverse complement strand
CACGTCGACGCAACGTGAGCTTGCGTCGTTTTCTGACCTCTATCACCCACTCTGAGGAGAGCCACGGTGATCGCGATCGAAGTCAACGGAACTCCCCGACAAATCGACATCGAGCCCGATACGCCCCTGCTTTGGGTGTTGCGCGACGTGGTCGGCCTGACCGGCACGAAATTCGGCTGCGGTATCGCGCAGTGCGGCGCCTGCACGGTGCATATCGACGGCAAGCCGATGCGCTCCTGCTCGGTGCCGATTGGCGCGCTTAACGGCGCGAAGATTACCACCATCGAAGGTCTCTCCCCGGACAATAGCCATACGGTGCAGCGCGCGTGGATTGCGGAAGACGTTCCACAATGCGGCTACTGTCAGTCTGGGCAGATCATGGCCACGGTCGCGTTCCTGAAAGAGTTCCCCAATCCGACCGATGCCGATATCGACGCGAATATCACCAATATTTGCCGTTGCGGTACTTATGAACGTCTGCGCCGCGCCATTCATCGCGCCGCCGACATGATGAAAGCCTAAGGGAGGCCGCGATGCATGGAAGCCGCGTTCCTTCAACTCTCAGCCGCCGTCACTTCATCCTCACCGCCGCCACCGCTGCCGGCGGCTTCATGATCGGCATCGGTGCAGCGCCAGGCCGCGCCAGCGCTGCGACCGTCACGGCACAACCCTGGAACGACGACAACGCCTATGCGGCGAACGAAATCGACGCCTGGATCGCTATCGATCCGGACGACTCCATCCTGATTCGCTATCAGCGCTCTGAGATGGGCCAGGGCAGCATGACCGCAGTGCCGATGATGATCGCCGAGGAACTGCAATGCGATTGGTCGAAAGTGCGGATCGAATATGCCTCGCCCAACCGTAACCTCCGCGAGAACAAGGTCTATGGTCCGATGTTCTCAGCGGGTAGCCGCTCGGTGCGGGGTTCGCAGAAATTGGTGCAGCAAGTCGGCGCCAGCGCGCGTGAGCGCCTGATCGCTGCCGCCGCGGCGCGCTGGAACGTCCCGGCCTCGGAGTGCTCGGCGGCACAGAGCCTGGTGACCCATACGGCTTCGGGCCGCACGCTGCGTTACGGCGAGCTCGCCGCCGACGCGGCCAAGGTTGCGCTCGCCAAAGAGCCCGCGATCAAGACCCCCGCTGAGTTCACCTTCATCCCCCGTCCGATGCCGCGCGTCGACGTGGTGCGCAAGACCGATGGATCGGCCAAGTTCGGCATCGACGCGCAGGTTCCTGGCATGGTTTTCGCCGCTATCACCGCTTGCCCCGTGCCCGGCGGCAAGCTCAAGAGCGTCGACGACTCGGTGCTTTCCGGCGCGCCGGGCATCGTCCAAGTCGTGAAGCTCGACAATGCGGTCGCGGTGGTCGCGACCGACACCTTCTGGCGGGCGAAGCGGGCGCTGTCCCGGTTGCAGCCCGATTGGGATGTCGGCGCCGCAGGCAGCGTCAACAGCGAGCAGCTTTCGAAGGAATACCGCGCGGCGCTCAATGAGCCCATGCTGACCGCACGCAACGACGGCGACGTCAATCAGGCGATGTCGGGCGCGACTAAGACGTCCGAGGCTATCTATGAGACGCCTTATCTGTCGCATTCGCCGATGGAGCCGATGAATGCGACCGTGCATTTGCAACCCGACCGCCTCGATGTCTGGGTCGGAACGCAGGCGGCCGATGAGGCGCTCGAAGCGGCGGCCAAGGCGTCCGGCTTGAAGCCGGAGCAGGTTTATGTCCACAACGCCTTCGTCGGTGGCGGCTTCGGGCGCCGCGATGCGAGTGACGAAGTCAAACAAGCCATCGCCATTGCCAAGGCCGTCAATCGGCCGGTCAAATTGGTGTGGACCCGCGAGGAGGATACCCGCCAGGACAAGTTCCGTCCGCATGCGGTGGTCGGCTTCAAGGCCGCCGCCGGAACTGACGGAATGCCGATCGCATGGTCGATGCGCGTCGTCACCTCTTCGATTTACGCTTCGGTCGGCAGGTTGTTTCCGGCCAATAAAGTCGAGCCGCAGGCGGTCAATGGCCTGGTCAACAATGGCTACAACGTGCCGAACACGCGCGTCGAAGCGGTGATCAGGAATACGCACCTGCCGGTGTGGTTCTGGCGCGCGCCCGGCGTCAATCAGCACGTCTTTGCCATCGAAAGCTTCCTCGACGAGATCGCGCACGCGAGCCACCTCGATCCCTATCAGATGCGACGCAAGCTCCTTGCCGGCAAGCCAGACTGGCTCAGGGTACTGGATACCGCGGCGGAGAAAGGCGATTGGGGCAAGCCGCTGCCACCGGGTTCTGGCCGCGGCATCGCGATCTGTGAGGACGACGACTGCCTCTGCGCGCAGATCGCCGAGGCTACCGTCAAACCAAGCGGCGAGGTGAAGGTTAATCGCGTCACTGTCGCACTCGACCCGCGCTACATGGTCAATCCCTTGACCATCGCCGAGCAGGCCGAAGGTTCGGTGATCTTCGGCCTGAGCGCTGCGCTCTACGGCAAGATCACGATCAAGGACGGCGCTGCAGTACAAGGCAATTTTGATACCTATCGCATGGTGCGCCTCGCGGAAGCCCCGAAGATCGACGTCCATATCGTACCGAGCGGCGGCAAGGTGTGGGGCGGCATAGCCGAAGTGGCTACCGGGCCGATCAGCGCCGCGGTGGCGAACGCGATCTTTGCCGCCACCGGCAAGCGCCTTCGCTCGCTGCCCATCAGCGATCACGATCTGAGTGAATCGGCGGCATAGCCGGAGCATTCGACAATCGCGCGAGGAAAGGGCGCGATGGCCGCCTTGCGCCAATCGACAAAAACTGGGGGGCGACGGCTGCTGAGGAGGCAGAGGGACGTGACGACAGCTTCGAGGATGGTCTTCTGCGGGCTGATTTTGCTCTTCGCAGGCGCCACATCGCGTGCCGACGAAAACGTCAGTCCTCCGGGCAGTCACGGCGAATACCTGGCGCGGGCCGGCGACTGTGTCTCCTGCCACTCGGCCCCCGGCGGCAAGGCACTCGCCGGCGGCCTCAAGATGGGCACCCCGCTCGGCGCCATTTACTCGACCAACATTACGCCCGATCCCGAGACCGGCATCGGCAACTACAGTCTTGAAGCCTTCGACCGCGCCATGCGGCAGGGTGTCGCCAAGGACGGTCACCGGCTCTATCCGGCGATGCCTTATCCGTCTTACGCCAAGCTTACCGACGCGGACGTTGCGGCGCTCTACGATTTCTTCATGAAGCAGGTGCCGCCCGTCCATCAGGCGAATTTGAAGAGCGAGATTCCGCTGCTGCTCGGCTTCCGTTGGCCGCTTGCGATCTGGAATCTCGTGTTCGCCACGAGCGGCAGCTATGTCGCCAAGAACGACCACGACGCCGACTGGAACCGCGGCGCCTATCTGGTGCAGGGTCTCGGCCATTGCGGCGCCTGCCACACCCCACGCGGCTTCGCCTGGCAGGAAAAGGCGCTCGACGACAGCAGCGCGGATTATCTCTCCGGAGCGTTGCTTGACGCCTGGTATGCGCCCGACCTGCGTGGCGACGTTCGCACCGGCCTCGGCAGTTGGTCGAAGGACGACCTCGTCGATTTTCTCAAGCACGGCCACAACCGAGGCGAGACGGCGTTCGGCTCGATGATCGACGTGGTCAACAACTCAACGCCTTACCTTTCGGACAGCGACATCGACGCCATCGCGGTCTATCTGAAATCGCTGCCGGCGGCGACCGCGCAACAGCCCGTTGCCTATGACGACGCGACAACGGCGGCGCTGCGTTCCGGCCACGCGTCGCAACCCGGCGCGACCGTCTACAACGGCACCTGCGCGAACTGCCATGGGTTCGACGCCAAGGGCTTCACCCCGTATATACCGGCGCTCGCCGGCAATCCGATCGTGCTCGACAACGACCCGTCGTCGCTCATCAATTTGGTGCTGAACGGCTCGAATCCGCTTGTGATCAAGGGCACGCCCGATGCCTACCGCATGCCGCAATTCCGCCTGCAGTATTCCGACCAGGATATCGCCGACGTCGTCAGTTTCATCCGCAATGGCTGGGGCAACCAAGCGCCGGCGGTCATGGCCGCCGAGGTCGCCAAACTACGCAAGACGACCGACCCGACCAGCGATCAGGTCATTATCCTCAAAATGCGATGAACCGCGCCCGGCCTAACTCGACCCCGTCGGCGCCGGCCCGGGCGTGAATTTCAGCGCCACGCCGTTCATGCAATAGCGCAGCCCGGTGGGCTTCGGTCCGTCATTGAACACGTGGCCGAGATGGCCGCCGCAGCGGTGACACGACACCGCGGTGCGCGTCATGCCAAAGGAGCGGTCTTCGGTCTCGTCGACGGCATTGGCAAGCGGCGCCCAGAAGCTCGGCCAACCGGTACCGCTCTCGAATTTGGTCTTGGATGAGAACAGCGGCAGATCGCAGCCGGCGCAACTGAAGGTGCCGGCACGATGCTCCTCAAGGAGCGCGCTGGTGAACGGCAGTTCGGTGCCCTCCTGCCGCAGCACGTTGTATTGCGCCGGAGTGAGGAGCTTGCGCCACTCGTCGTCGGTGTGAGTCACTTCGTAAGTGTGGGTCGTCGCCGTCGCGGCATGCGGTCGCGCCAAGCGCAGAGCGGCAAGCGCCAATCCTGCAGCGCCGGCATAGAAGACATGTCTGCGTGTCAGCATGGCTTGTTCCTCCTCGGCGCTCTCGGCGCCGCCCAGCTTCGACCGAATAGGTTCATAGCCACTATATGGCACTTTCATCGGCGATTGACCGGCTCTTGCGCGATTTGATGAGGGCGAACGAAATGCTCACACAGAGTTGATGTTCGCCGCGGAAGACTTAATCGCGCCCTCGGCCGCTCGATCGGAACGGCTTTCAGTGGCAAATTTTGGGCCTTATTGTGCGGCCGCGAGTCATCAACAGGGGGATCGCGTGGCTGCTGCCGTCGAAATCAAAGTCCTGAGCACCACCGCAATGAAGATGGTGTTCGAGGAGCTGGCGCCCCGCTTCGAGCGCGAAACCGGCAACCGCCTCGCCGTCAGCCTCGGGCCGTCCTTGCAGCTCGAAAAGCGCCTGCTCGACGGCGAGACGGCCGATGTCGCCATCGTCACCGGCCCCGGCGCCAAAGAGTTGATCGGCCGCGGCAAGATCGTCGCCGGGAGCCTAGTCGACGTGGCGCGCTCTTTGATCGGTATTGCCGTACCGAAAGGCGCGCCGAAGCCGGATCTCTCATCGGTCGAAGGGTTCAAGCGGGCGTTGCTCGCGGCAAAATCGATCGCGCTATCGAAGCCGGTCGGCGGCGGCGCGAGCGGCGCACATATGGCAAAGGTATTCGAGCACCTCGGTATTACCGCGGCGATGCGAGCCAAGGCCAAATACGGCGCCGGCGGCGCTGCGGGACTGGCCGGCCTCGTCGTGCAACGCGGCGAAGCCGATATCGGCATCCAGCAGATGGCCGAGCTCATCGCGGTTGCCGGCATCGACGTGGTCGGCCCGCTGCCGCCGGATATTCAAAGCGTGACGATGTTTAGCGCCGCCATACCGACAAGCGCGACGCATCCGGCGGAAGGTCGCGGCTTGATCGAATTTCTCACCACGCCCGCCGCCAAGGCCGTTATCAAGGCGAAGGGATTGGAGCCAGCCTAGATTTTCCGGCTGTCATAGGCCCAATGTAACAGCGCTTGGCGCTGCCGCGGCCGGCAGGTGACGTCGCCCCGCTCGCAATGCCGCTCGATCTGCCGCAGGTGGCGGCGGATCGCCTTCCAGCGTTTGATCTGCCGCGCATCCTCGCCGGGAATACGCCGTCCCCTGTAATAACGGCAATACCATTGAAACCAGCCGCGCGGATCGTCGCGAAAGATCCAGCCGTTCCGGCGCCACACCGAAAGCTTCTGACTGGCGTCGACGCCGAAATAGTTCAGCGCGCAATCGCGACGCGCCTTCGCCAACTTGGCGCGTGCAAACCAGCTCTTCGGAAATTCCTTGCGGCAATCGGTCATGTATTTGCCGCAGAACACGCCGAGGCGAAGCATCTGTGCCGGCGTCAATTCGGGGCGGAAGTCGGCAGCGAAATTTCGTCCGGCTGGCGCGGTCAGCGCATAACGATAGCCGCGCTGCATCTTGTCGTTGACGGTGACGATCTTCTTTTTCATCGCCGCCGTGACAGCGCGTCCGGATTGACCACATTGATCGGCGTCCCGGCCGCATAGGCGTTGATCTGATCGAAAATCTCGGCGAACTGGACTTCGTATTCCTCGCGCGTCACGTAGCCGATATGCGGCGTACAGACGACATTGCTCATCGTCAGCAATGGATCATGCGGATCGGACACCGGTTCTTCCTCATAAACGTCGACGGCGGCCATGCCGGGCCGGCCCGAACGCAGCGCCTCGGCCAGCGCGCCGGGCTCGATCAACGGCGCCCGGCTGGTATTGACCAGAAGCGCGGTCGGCTTCATCCGCGCCAGGTCCGCCGCTTTGACGATGTGGCGCGTCGCTGGGACGAGCCGCATGTGCAGGGAGACGACATCGCAAGTTTCAAAAAACGATTCCTTGCTGGGCGCGATCGCGTAACCGTCGGCTGTGGCGGCGGCGAGCGTAGCCGGGCGCGCCCATACCAGTATATTCATGCCGAAGGCGCGGCCATAGCCGGCAACCACCGTGCCGATCCGGCCGTAGCCGTAGATGCCGAGCGTCTTGCCGCGCAGCGTCGAGCCGATGCCGACCTGCCAGTCTCCCGCCTTCAGCGCCGCCACCTGCTGCGGAATTTGGCGCATCGCGGCGAGGATCAAAGCAAAGGTCAATTCCGCTGCGGCATAGGACGGCGTGCCGGGATGCTGGCTCGACGAGACGATGACGCCGAGCCGCGTGCAGGCCTCGATGTCGATATGCGGATAGACGCTGCGCTGACTGATGAGCCTCAGCTTGGGCAGCCGTTCCAGCAAGGGCTCGCGGATTTGCGTACGCTCGCGGAACAGCACCAAAACCTCGGTGTCGCGCAGCCGCTCGGCAAGCTTGCCGGTATCCTGCACGTGATCGGTCCAAACCGTCACATCGTGGCCGTCGAGCACGCGAAAGCACGGCAGCGTGCGCAGCGTGTCGAAATAATCGTCGAGGATGGAAACTTTCATGGACTATTTTTGTCTCTCATGCCTCGGCCGGCAACCGCCACCGCAATCCGGTAAACCGCGCGTAATCGCGATCGAGCGTGACCCACTCGCAGCCCCACTCGATGGCGAGCGCGGCGTACCAGGCGTCAGTCACCGTCGGGCCGCGCGTATTGGTCTCTATGCAGAGGCGCCTGAAAATGTCCCAGTGCCGCTCGCCGGGCTCGACAATCTGGCAGTGTGGCTGCGCGAGCAGGTCATCGCAGAAACCAAAGGCCTCGTCGAGTGTGCTGGGTTCGGAATAGGCGCGCCGATTGGTAGTGACTCGAATGAGGGCGCCTAGTGCAAGCGGCGAAAGACCGAATCGTGTTTCGCCGAGAACGACGCCGTCGAGCCATCGGCGACATAGCGTGTGTTCCCGGACATCTGTGCGAAATGCGTAGATGAGGACGTTGACGTCCGGCAATATCATTTGAAGCCGCGTTTCAGCCGCTCGATATATTCAAGATCTTCCATTTCCTGCAGCGCGGCGGAATTCGAAACGTCGATACCCGGCAAGGGGCCGCCGCTCGCGTTGCTGCACCTTGGCAAGATGCGCTTGGTTTTGGCTCTTTTTTGCGTGTCGCTGACCACCAGCCGCAGGCCCTCCTCGATGAGCGAGGTCAACGTGCGGTCTTCGGCCAGCGCCTTGCGCTTGGCGCGAGCGAGCAAGTCTTTGGGCAATCGGACGGTGGTTCGCTCAATCATATGTCAAGACATATCAATGATATGTCAATATGTCAAATGATGCCATCTCCGGCATACAGGCGCTGGAGGACGGATTCGATACCGATCACAACGGCGCGCCTAGAGCCCTATCGGTTCGGATGGAAGCAGAACCGGGCTCTAGCATTTTGACCGTGCATGATCTTTTCCGAAAACCGGTATCCACTTTGCGGTCTCACCCCAAAAGAAAACCGGGCCCTTGCGGGCCCGGTTTAGTTCGTCGGCGTGGGGGCGCCGACGACACCTTCCAGAGGGGAACAGCTGCCCGCATCGCGATTGCCTATCTGGGAGGATGGCGGCAACCGGAGCCGTGCAGCAGGATGAGATTATGCGATTCGGTGCGGGCCCGGACAATGTGAAGCTGCACATGACAGCCATGCGGTAGAGGCAAGTTGCGGCGTTTGCGCGCAGATTGCGCGTAACTGCGCGGAGCGACATCGAAGATGCCGTCCGCTCCTCGCGACGTTCGCGATGATCTAGAAATTCCAGCGCTGGGCGTTGGCGACGAGGAAGTCGCGAAAAGCCTGCACCCGAGCGACCGCCTTGAGTTCTTCGGGATAGACGAAATAGGCGTCGAGCGCGATCGCTTCGGCGTCGCCGAACAGTTGCACGAGCCCGTCCTCGACGAGGTAGTCCGGCAGCATCGCGATGCCGAGCCCGCGCTGGCAGGCGCGCAATATGCCGAGGATATTGTTGATGACGAGATGCGGCTGGCGCGGCCCCTTGCCGTCGCGGGCGACCTCGATCAGCCACCGCGATGGCTGCAGGTATGACGGTACGTTGCCGCCGAGCACCAGGGCCCGGTGCGCATCGAGGTCCTCGAACGCGCGCGGCGTGCCGAATTTCTTGAGATATTCGGGCGAGGCATAGACGTGAAAATGCACCGAGAACAGCTTGCGCTGAATGAGGTCGGGCTGGGTCGGCTGGCGCAATCGGATGGCGACGTCGGCCTCGCGCATGGCGAGGTCGAGCTCCTCGTCGGTCGTGATCAGCGTGATGTGCACTTCCGGATAGAGGTCGACGAATTCGCCGAGCCGCGGGGTGAGCCAGTGCACGCCGAGGCCCGGCGTCGTCGTCACCCGCAGGTCGCCGTTCGGTCGTTCGCGCGAGTCGGTGAGCTTGGCGCGGGCCGCTTCAAGCTTAATGAATACATCGTGCGCGGTGCGATAGAGCAGTTCGCCCTGCTCGGTCAGGATCAAGCCGCGAGCGTGGCGGTGAAACAGCGACACCGACAGCTCCTGTTCGAGCGCGCTGACCTGCCGCGACACCGCCGATTGCGAGAGCCCGAGCTGCTCGCCGGCATGGGTGAAGCTGCCGGCCTCGGCGGCGGCATGAAATACTTTAAGCTTATCCCAATCCATTGTACCCAACGACGGACGGCAGATGACGGACGACGGAAGAACCGGGTTCGCTTACTGTCGTCAGTCCTCTGTCCTCCGTCCTCTGTTCCTCACTCCGCGGCGGCGCGATACGCAGCGTGCGCGGCGAGGAAGCGTTCGGCCTCCAGCGCTGCCATACAGCCGAGACCTGCCGCCGTGACCGCCTGACGATAGACCTCGTCGGCGACATCGCCGGCCGCGAACAGACCTGGCACCGAGGTCGCGGTCGAATGCGGCGCGATCTCGATATAGCCCGACGGCTTCATCTTGACCTGACCCGCCACCAATTCGGTCGCCGGCGAATGGCCGATGGCGATAAAAATGCCGTCGACCAGCCGCTCGCTGGTCGCGCCGGTTTTCAAGTTTCTCAAGCGCGCATGAGTGACTTTAAGCGGATCATGCGTGCCGCCCACATCGTCGAGCACGCTGTCCCAGATCACATCGATCTTCGGATGCTTGAACAGGCGGTCTTGCAAAATCTTCTCGGCGCGCAGGCTGTCACGGCGGTGCACCAGCGTCACCTTGGCGGCGAAATTGGTGAGAAACAGCGCCTCCTCTACCGCGGTATTGCCGCCGCCGATGACCAGAACTTCCTTGCCGCGATAAAAGAAGCCGTCACAGGTCGCGCAAGCGGAGACGCCGTAGCCGCGGAATTTTTGCTCGCCGGGCAGATCGAGCCAGCGCGCCTGGGCGCCGGTCGCCAGGATCAGCGTCTCGGCAAAATAGGTGTCGCTGGAATCGCACTCGATCCGGAACGGACGCCGCGCAAGCTCGATTTTATTGACGTGATCGGCGACCAGCCTGGTGCCGACATGGGCCGCCTGTTTCTGCATTTGCTCCATGAGCCAGGGGCCCTGGATCACATCGGCGAAACCGGGATAGTTCTCGACGTCGGTGGTCACCGTGAGCTGGCCGCCGGGCGCCATGCCCTGGATCAGGATCGGATCGAGCATGGCGCGGGCGGCGTAGATTGCCGCCGTATAGCCTGCCGGTCCGGATCCGACGATCACGACCTTGGCGTGGGTGCTGTTCACCGGTCCATCTCGATCGTTGCGGCAAGGTTTGCCGATCGGCCCTGCCCCGAGTGCCCGGCGAAGCCACTATTTTCGGCTTTGCGCGGCTGGAATTGTCCCAAATCCGGGACAACACCCGAATTTATCTGGCGCAGTTCCCTTATTTATGGATTTTGACGAGCTATGCAAGATACGCAACCCCCCATACCCACAGGGCAAAACCCGAACGGCAGGGGGGTGCCAGGGGGGAAGCGAGGTCAGCGCCCCGTTACTTCCACTCCACTTTCATCACCTCGTAGGCCCGAGCGCCGCCTGGGGTGACCACCTCGACCTGCGCGCCCTTTTTCTTACCGACCAGCGCACGGGCGAGCGGAGAGGTGATGGAAATCTTGCCCTTCTTGGCATCCGCCTCAGGCTCGCCGACGATCTGCCATACCGCCTTTTTGTCGGTATCCTCGTCGACCAAGGTGACGGTTGCGCCGAATGTAATGGTGTCTCCGGAAAGCTTCGACACGTCAATCACTTCGGCGCGCGCCAGCTTGTCCTCGAGCTCAGCGATGCGGCCTTCATTCAGCGACTGGGATTCTTTCGCAGCGTGATATTCGGCGTTTTCCGACAGATCGCCGTGAGTGCGCGCGTCGGTGATCTGCTGAATGATCCGAGGCCGCTCCACCTGCTGGCAGTGCTTCAGCTCGGACTCGAGCGCCGAGTAGCCTTCTGCCGTCATCGGAATCTTATCCATAAGTCTCAAACCTCCAAGCCCCGCAGAGTCAAAAGTCCGGTCGCGGGCCGAAGCAATTGCCTGGCCACGCGACAGAAAAACTGGCTCTACACGGGCCTGCGCTGGGGCCGCCCCGACTCTCGATCAGACCCGGCCCCGAAATAGCTCTGCAGCGCACACACTTCGAGGTCGCCCCCGAGATAGGCCCTAATGCCCTGCGCTGCGGCGACGGCCCCTGAGAGAGTGGTGTAATACGGCACTTTATGCAAGAGGGCCGCGCGCCGGAGCGAGCGGCTGTCGGCCAGTGCCGTGGCCCCTTCGGTGGTGTTGAAAACGAGTTGAATTTCGCCGTTCTTGATGGCGTCGACGATGTGGGGGCGGCCTTCGGCGACCTTGTTGATTTTGACCGCCGTGACGCCCTGCTCGGCGAGGAAGCGTTGGGTGCCGGACGTGGCCATGAGCCTGAACCCCAATCCGGCAAGGAGCCGCACCGCTTCCAGTATGCGCGGTTTATCGGCATCTTTGACCGATACGAACACGGTGCCGGTTTTCGGCAGGCGCGAGCCGCCGCCGAGCTGGCTTTTGACAAAGGCGACATTGTAGTCGCGGTCGATCCCCATCACCTCTCCAGTCGACTTCATTTCCGGACCGAGCACGGTGTCGACTGCGGCGCCAAACCGCGCGAACGGAAATACCGCTTCCTTGACGCCGACGTGGCCGCCCGCGCCGGGCTCGAAATGCTGCGGCTTGAGCTTAAAGCTCGCCAATGATTCGCCGGCCATGATCCGCGCCGCGATCTTGGCCGCCGGAATGCCGATCACCTTGGCGACGAATGGCACCGTGCGCGAGGCACGCGGATTGACCTCAAGCACGTAAATGTCGCCGTCCTTGATGGCGTATTGCGCGTTCATCAGGCCGCCGACCTTGAGCGCCAGCGCCAGCGCCCGGGTCTGGCGATCGAGTTCGGCGATCACCCCGGCCGAGAGATTATGCGGCGGCAGCGAGCAGGCAGAGTCGCCGGAATGGATGCCGGCCTCCTCGATGTGCTCCATGATGCCGGCGATGTAAGTGTCCGTGCCGTCGGCCAGGCAATCGACGTCGACCTCGACGGCGTCAGTGAGATAGCGGTCGATGAGCAGCGGCCGCTTTTCCGAAACCGCAAATTCCGATGGACGGTCGAGGTCGGCGGCAAGGCGCGACACATAACGGGCAAGATGATTAGTGTCGTGTACGATCTCCATGGCTCGGCCGCCCAGCACATAGGACGGCCGGATCACGATCGGATAGCCGATCGCTTCGGCGATCGCTTTCGCCTTTTCCGGTGAGGTAGCGATACCGCTCTTGGGCTGGCGCAGCTTCAACCGGTCGAGCAGTTGCTTGAAGCGATCGCGATCCTCGGCGAGATCGATGGCATCGGGCGAAGTGCCGAGAATCGGCACCTGCGCCTTTTCCAGTGGTTCAGCAAGCTTGAGCGGGGTCTGGCCGCCGAATTGCACGATGACACCGTGCAGCGTGCCGTTCTTGCGCTCGATATCGATGATCTCGATTACGTCCTCGGCGGTGAGCGGCTCGAAATAAAGCCGGTCGGACGTATCGTAGTCAGTCGACACCGTCTCCGGATTGCAATTGATCATGATGGTTTCGTAGCCGACCTCCTTGAGCGCGAAGGCGGCATGGCAGCAGCAATAATCGAATTCGATGCCCTGCCCGATTCGGTTGGGGCCGCCGCCGAGGATGACGACTTTCTTCTTGTCGGACGGCGCCGCCTCATCGGCCACGCCGTTAAACGGCGTTTCGTAGGTCGAATACATGTAGGCCGTCGGCGATGCGAATTCGGCGGCGCAGGTATCGATCCGCTTGAAGATCGGCCGCACGCCAAGCTTGCGGCGGCGCTGCGTCACTTCTTCGGCCCCAAGCCCCGCGAGCCGGCCGAGCCGCGCATCCGAGAAGCCCATCGCTTTGAGGCGGCGCAACGTCCCCGCCGTGGTCGGGAGACCCTTGGCGCGGATTTCGGCTTCCATGTCGACGATGGCCCGTATCTGCTCCAGAAACCACGGATCAATCTTGCAAGCATTGTGGATGTCGATATCGCTGGTGCCGAGCCGCATCGCCTGCGCGACTTTGAGAATACCGTCGGGCGATGGCGTGCCGAGCGCGGCGCGAATGGCGTTCTTGTCGTCGCCCTCGCCGAGGCCGGGAATGGCGATCTCGTCCAGGCCGGTGAGCCCGGTTTCCAGCGAACGCAATGCCTTCTGCAGGCTTTCCGCAAACGTGCGCCCGATCGCCATCGCCTCGCCCACCGATTTCATCGAAGTCGTCAGCACCGGCTCGGCGCCGGGAAATTTCTCGAAGGCAAAGCGCGGCACCTTGGTGACGATGTAATCGATGGTCGGCTCGAACGAGGCCGGCGTGGCGCCGCCGGTGATGTCGTTGGCGATCTCGTCGAGCGTGTAGCCGACCGCGAGCTTCGCCGCGACCTTGGCGATCGGGAATCCGGTCGCTTTCGACGCCAGCGCCGAGGAGCGCGAGACGCGCGGATTCATTTCAATGACGACGAGCCGGCCGTCCGCCGGATTGACCGCGAACTGCACGTTGGAGCCGCCGGTCTCGACGCCGATCTCGCGCAGCACCGCGATCGAGGCGTCGCGCATGATCTGATATTCCTTGTCGGTGAGGGTAAGCGCGGGCGCGATGGTGATCGAATCGCCGGTGTGCACGCCCATCGGATCGACGTTTTCGATCGAGCAGACGATAATGCAATTGTCGTTTTTGTCGCGCACCACCTCCATCTCGAACTCTTTCCAGCCGAGCACCGATTCCTCGATCAACACTTCGGAGGTCGGCGAGGCGTCGATGCCGCGCTCCACGATGTCGATGAACTCGGCCTTGTTGTAGGCGAT
>Ga0070731_10003599_pt1 | contig 13861 bp, 11 predicted proteins | sample Coa_R1_2_FD_66448 | JGI IMG/M metagenome (GOLD analysis project Ga0070731, IMG submission 66448) | Surface soil microbial communities from Centralia Pennsylvania, which are recovering from an underground coalmine fire - Coalmine... | ecosystem: Environmental > Terrestrial > Soil > Unclassified ... | reverse complement strand
GAAGCGATGGAGAAGGTCGGCAAGGACGGCGTCATCACGGTTGAAGAAGCGCGCTCGATGGAGACCTCGCTCGAGGTCGTCGAAGGCATGCAGTTCGACCGCGGGTACCTCTCGCCGTACTTCGTGACCGATCCGGAGCGCATGGAAGCGGTGCTCGAGAATCCGGTCATTCTGATCCACGAGAAGAAGATCAGCTCGATGAAGGATCTGCTGCCGCTGCTCGAACAGGTGGCGCGCGGCGGACGTCCGCTGATCATCATCGCGGAAGACGTCGACGGCGAAGCGCTGGCGACCCTTGTGGTCAACAAGCTGCGCGGCACGCTGCAGGTCGCGGCCGTCAAGGCGCCGGGCTTCGGCGATCGCCGCAAGGCCATGCTCGAGGACATCGCGATTCTCACCGGCGGCCGCGCCATCACCGAGGATCTCGGCATCAAGCTCGAGAACATCAAGATCGAAGACCTCGGCAAGGCGAAGAAGGTCACGATCGATAAGGACAACACGACGATCGTCGAGGGCGGCGGCGCCCAGTCGGCGATTGAAGGACGCGTCAAGCAGATTCGCGCGCAGGTCGAGGACACCACCTCGGACTACGACCGCGAGAAGCTGCAGGAGCGTCTGGCAAAGCTCGTCGGCGGCGTCGCCGTCATCAAGGTCGGTGCGGCCACCGAAACCGAGATGAAGGAGAAGAAGGCGCGCGTCGAAGACGCGATGCACGCCACCAAGGCGGCGGTCGAAGAGGGCATCGTGCCGGGCGGCGGCGTCGCGCTGCTGCGCTGCGCGAAGGCGCTCGACGCGCTCAAGACCGAGCTGAAGAACAACCACGACCAGACGGTCGGCGTCGACATCGTGCGCCGCGCCATCGAAGCGCCGATGCGCTGGATTGCGACCAACGCCGGCGTCGAGGGCTCCATCGTTCTCGAGAAGGTGAAGGAGAACAAGGACGCCAACTTCGGCTACAACGCGTCGACCGACAAGTACGAGGATCTGGTGAAGGCCGGTGTCATCGACCCGACGAAGGTCGTCCGCTCGGCGCTCCAGAACGCCGCGTCCATCGCGTCGCTGCTGCTCACGACCGAAGCCATGGTCTCGGAGATTCCTGAAGAGAAGAAGGAAGCTCCGGCCGGCGGCGGCGGAATGCCCGGCGGCATGGGCGGGATGTACTAATAGGAGCGCACATCGATGATCGGGAATCGGTAATTGATGAACGAAGAATCGATAATTGGGAATCGATAATCGGGATCGATAATCGACAACCTGTAATCGAGAATCGGTAATCGGTAATAGGTAATCGGCGGGCCCGGTTGGCTTGATGCCAGCCGGGCCCTTTTTCTTCGCAACTGTCCGCGTTGCCCTTGTCCACGCGCCGGCCTTGTACGTGCGAAGGGCCGGCGAATGCCGGCCCTTCATCTTCCATGCTCTTCGATTATTCGATTGCTCTTCGATTATCGATTCTCAATCGTCGATTCTTCGATTGCCTATTCCAGATTCCCGATCATCGATTCTTCAGTGCAGTCTGAATTCGATGACCAGCCCGACCATCATCTGCACTCGAGCGCCCTGGCAGGTGGCCGGCTTGAACATCCACTGCTTGGCGGCCTTGACGGCTTCCTGATCGAGGCCGAACTGCGAGTCGAGCGACTTCGTGATCTTGACGTCGCCGACCATGCCGTTCTCGAGCACGACGGCGTCCACTTCGACGTCGCCCTGCAGTTTGGCGCGCATCGCGTCGCTGGTGTATTTCGGATCCATGCGCTTGATCGGCTGAGGGCTCATGCAGCCGTTGCCCGGCTGGTGCACGCCGCCGCCGAATCCACCGCCGCTGCCCGGGCCGAGGCCGTCGCCATGGCCGGAGCCGATACCGCCGCCGCTGCCGCCGCCGCCAAGGTTCGCGAGCGAGATATTGCTCGCGCCCGCGGCCTGCAGCACGTTGGCCATGTTGGTCATGACCGGCGCCGTAAGTTCTGGGACCGGCACTGGCTCAGGAATGGGAATGGGTGTCGGAACCGGGGTCGGCTCGACCGGCTTCGGCACTTCCAGTGCCTTGGCCGGCGCGGGCGTCGGGCTGCCGCCGCCACCGCCGCCGGGACCCGGATCGTCGAGAAACACGACGTCGGGTTTGTCGGGAGTCTCGACCTTGGTTTCGACCTTGCGGACCGTCATCACGATGATAATCGCGAAGAACAGTGCTCCGTGGAGCAGCAACGATCCGACCATCGACCGGCCCATCTTGCGCTCGTCCGGGCGGTCGAAGATCGACTGTGACCCCCACGTCGGCACGGCGTGCGGCTTCTCGGCCGCGCCTGCTGGAGGGGCGCTCGTCGGGGTGGGAACGGTGGCGTCTGCGTTTTGAGATTCGCTCATTGACCAGCCTTTGTCGTCCGATAACCACTATACGGAAACGAGGGCACGCCCGTTACACCTTGTGACGCTGCAAGACGGGTGCCCATTGGCTCCGCCCCAGTATCAGCCCATTTGGACGCGGTGTGCAGGTTTTTGGACGACGGATGTCACCGAAGGCATGGGGACACGGTCCAACTCCGGAGACGGTGCTCACCGCTGGGCGCCCCGGATTGCTCGCCTTCACCGGCGATCCGGGCTAGAATCGCGAGAGGCTGGCGAAAGCCGGCGGGAGTTCTTCATGGGTCCGATTGGAATCCCGGAATTAGTCGTCATCCTCTTCATCGTCGTCCTGATTTTTGGTGCCAGCCGCCTGCCGGAACTTGGCAAGGGGCTTGGAAAGGGCATCAAGAACTTCAAGGAAGCCACCCGGGACGGGATGAACGACAAGGATTCCTGAGGCGCTTCGAGATTTGGCGATGTGCGGGCCGTTTCGTCGCCTATAGCACCACCCTCCGGTCACCCACTCTGCGGGTGACGCGCTCCCGATCCAACCACTCCAACAGCGGAATCGCGTATTTCCTGCTAACGCCGTACCGTGCTTTGAAGGTACCGACATCAACCGGAGTCCCGTCGCCCTTGATGTCCTTTTTCAGGGCTTCGAGAACGTCGGGGTGATAGACGAGGTCGCCCAGGCGAGTCAGTCGGCCGGCGCGAGTCAATAGCCGGACGAGGCGCTCAACCTCCGCCGGAGAGACTCCCGTCGCGGAAGCAAGACCGGAGACGTCTGGCGGAGTCCAACGCGCTTCGAGAATCGCGGACTCGATCCGCGCGCCAAGCATGCGCTCAGCGTCGTCGAGGCTTGGTGCGGGCGCGGGCTTTCGCAGCGCGGCCTCGGCGGCAAGGCGCCGGGCGGACTGGGCGCCGACAAACCGGCCATCAGGCTTGATTTCGACGACCGCGCCTTCGCGGACCAGCGCAGCCGTCAGTGCCGTCACCTGAGGCGGACCGAGACCTGCCCGCTTGACCAATGCGCCGGCGTCGAGTCCCGCTGTTCCCGCTTCGTCGATCCAGACACGCAGCGGCGCCGAGCTTTCTCGCGTCTGCGCGGATTCATCGAGCCGATGGAATCGGCCGAGCGTCGCGGGCCGCCGCAACCGCTGGCCGGACGGCGCAGGATCGAGCACGACCGCGCCGCCGATCGTCAGCGCCGGCGACGCAGTGCGCAGCACCAATCGATCGAATCGCGTCAGCACGGCCGGCTCCACGAATCGAAGGCGCGCCAGCGCCTGTCCGCCAGGCGGCGCGCTGACGCCCGCGTCGCCGATCCCGGCAGGCGTCCAGGGTGCGGACGAGGACGCTCGCGTCGCGGCGATCGCAACGCGCGCGCCAATTTCAGAGGTCCCGTGATAGACCCGAACGGCAGCGCCGTGCCTGAGCGGCACGGGATCGGCCCGGCCGGCCCAGAGCGCTCCCGGCGCGCTCAGATCGATTCGCACGTCGGCGTAGCGCGTCGCGGCCAACGCACCGGGCGTCGCGAGCGTGGCGCCGCGGGCCGCCGCGTCGATGCCCGGCCCTGCCAGATTGACCGCCACGCGATTTGGCGCGTCGGCGTGGTTCACGTCGCGGCCGTGTACCTGCACACCGCGCACCCGGACCCGCGCGCCTGACGGCAGCAGTTCGAGCTCGTCGCCGACGGCAATCCGTCCAGACACCAGCGTGCCGGTGACGACGGTGCCGAATCCCTTGACGAGAAACGATCGATCGACCGGCAAACGCGCGAGGCTCGAGGCGATCGACTCGCCCGCCGGCCCTGCCGGCGACGCGATCACGCGGCGCAACGCGTCCAGCCCCTCGCCGGATCGCGCCGACACCGGCACAATCGGCGCGCGCTCGAGAAACGTGCCGGCGACCAGCTCGCGCACTTCGATCGCCGCGACGTCGCGCGTGTCTTCATCGACTACATCGACTTTCGTCAGCGCGACCAATCCGCGCGTCACGCCGAGCAGGCGGCAGATGGCCAGATGCTCGCGCGTCTGCGGCATCACCGATTCGTTGGCGGCGACCACCAGCATGACCGCGTCGATCCCGCCGGCGCCGGCCAACATCGTCCGCACGAATCGCTCGTGGCCCGGCACGTCGACGAACGACACGTCGAGATCGCCGATCTGGGCGTGGGCGAATCCCAACTCGATCGTGATGCCGCGTGCCTTTTCTTCCTTGAGCCGATCGGGATCGATGCCGGTCAGCGCCTGGACGAGCGCGCTCTTGCCATGATCGATGTGACCGGCGGTGCCGACGACAAGAGAACGCATATCAGCTTCGAACTTTGAACTGTGAACTGTGAACTGTGAACCGACGAACGTCTGCCCCCCGCTATCTCCCCTTTTTCTTCGCCGCCTTGCGGAACGATCGCTCGCGCGGACCCGGGCGCTGGCCTCTCTTCCGCGGCTCGGGCCGGCGATCCGGACGCGGCGCGCGGCCGTCTCCCCGGCGCGCGACGGAGTCGAGGATGTCCGACAGGCCGAGATCGATCAGCCGCTTCTCGAGATCGACGCGAATCACCTGCACCTTGACGCGATCGCCGAGGCGATAGATCCGGCCGTTCTTCTCGCCGCGCAGCAGATGCGCGCGCTCGACGAACCGGTAATAGTCGTCGGCCATCGTCGAGATGTGCACCATGCCCTCGACAAAGTGCTCGATCAACTCGAGGTAGAGGCCGAACGCGCTCACGCCAGTGACGTAGCCTTCGAACTCGTCGCCGACCTTGTCGGCCATGAATCGCACTTTCTTCCACTGGACGAGCTCCCGCTCCGCGTCGTTGGCGCGCCGCTCGCGCTCGGACGTGTGCCGCGCGACTTCCGGCAGATCCTCGGCGAGCTCGGCGCGGCGTTCGTCGTTCATTCCACGGCGCGACTCGCGCAGCACGCGGTGCACGACGAGATCCGGATAGCGCCGGATCGGCGACGTGAAGTGCGTGTACGACGGCGCCGCGAGTCCGAAGTGGCCGAGGTTCGACGCGTCATAGCGCGCCTTCTGCATCGTGCGCAGCATCAGAAACGCGATCGGCTTCTCTTCCGGCTTGCCGTGAATCTTCTCGACGAGCCGCTGAAAATCGCGCGGCGCGATCTCGTCCTTCGCGGCCAGCGAATAGCCGAGCGTCGAGATGAACTCCTCGAACACTTCGACTTTGGCCGGGTCCGGCTCTTCGTGCACGCGATACAGCGACGGCACGCCTCGCGTTTCGAGGTGCTCGGCGACCGTCTCGTTGGCCAGCAGCATGAACTCTTCGATCAGCCGGTGCGCCACGTTGCGCTCGGCGGCGACGATGGCCTCGACCATGCCTTGATCGTCGAGCACGATCTCCGACTCTTTGAGATCGAAATCGATCGAACCGCGGCGCCGGCGCCGCAAATGCAGAATTTCGAACAGCTCGTGCATGCGCTCCAGCATCGGCACGATCTCGCGACGGGCCTCGATGCTCTGCGGATCGCGATCGGTCAGGATGCGATTCACCTCGGTGTAGGTCAATCGCGCCGCGCTGTGAATCACGCCGTCGTGCATCTCGTGCCGCACGACCGCGCCGCTCCTGCGATCGACTTCCATCAGGCACGACTGCACGAGGCGATCGACGTGCGGATTCAGACTGCAGAGGCCCGTGGACAGCTCCGACGGAAACATGTGAACCGCGCGCTCCGGGAAATACACGGACGTCGAGCGCTCGTAGGCATCGCGATCGAGGGCGCTGTCCTCGGTGACGTAGTGCGCGACGTCGGCGATATGGACCGCCAGCCAGAAGTTGCCGTTCGCCAGCCGATCGATAGAAATCGCGTCGTCGAAATCCCGCGCGTGCTCGCCGTCGATCGTCACAGTCGGCCAGGCGCGGAAGTCGGTGCGGTGCTGCAGATCCTTCTCGCGAACCGAGGAGCCGAGCCGATTCGCCTCGGCAACCGCCTCGGCGCTGTGTTGGTCCGAGAGACTGTACTTGCGGATGATGACCGTCGTGTCCACCCCGGGAGCGTTGAGATCGCCGAGCACTTCAGAGACGCGGCCCAGCGCCGGGCGCGTCGGCGTCGGCCATCGCTCGATGTCGACCGTCACCATGTCGCCGGACTTGGCGCCGCGCGCGTCAGCCCGCGGCACTTCGACGTCCATGATCAGGCGCCGATCGAATGGCACGACGTAGCCGCGTCCCAACTCGTCGACGTCGTAACGCCCGACGATCCGCTGCGCTGCGCGTTCGAGAATGCGGACGATGCGTCCTTCGGCGCGTCCATCGCCGCGGCCATGCTCCACGCGCACGACGACGCGATCGCCGTGCATGGCTTGATTGAGGTTGTTGCCCGCGACATAGACGCTGGTCAGACTGTCGTCGGCGGTGCGTTCGACATCGACGAACGCGAAACCGCGCGGATTCGTCGAGACGCGTCCGAGCACGAGATTCATGCGATCGGGCAGGCCGAATCGTTGACCGCGGATTTCGACGAGATGTCCTGCGCCGACGAGCGAGCGCAGACGCCGCTTGAACGTGGCCCGCTCGTCGCGAGGCACTTTCAGCGTCTGCAGCAGTTCTTTGACGGTGGCGGGGTGATCGACGCGATCTTTGATCAGCGTCAGGATTTGGTCTTCGGTGAGCATGTTTGGTGAGTGTACCGGGTTCTGGGTTCTGGGTTCTGGGGTTCTGGCGCGGTCAATCCAACCGAGGGCTACGTTTCGCAGTCTATTGACGCAGTGACGGCTGCCGTCGCCAACGCTTTGTCGATCGCCCCACTTGCGGAAGCGGTCCCGTCCTGGAGCCGGGAAGACCCGGACGTCGACCGGCTCGTCCGGCTGGCCGTGGCGGGCGACCGCGAGGCGTTTGGCGAGCTGATTACGCGCCACGAACGCGTGGTGTATCGGACGGCGCTCGCCGCGCTCGGCCGCAAGGAAGACGCCGAAGACGCCGCGCAGGAAACATTCATCGTCGCCTGGCAGAAACTGCCGGCCTTTCGGCACGACGCGTCGTTCCGCACCTGGCTCTTGACGATCGCGTGGCGCAAAGCGCTCGATCGGCGCCGCTCGCGAGCGTCGTGGTGGCGCCGCACCCAGTGGCAGGCCGACCCCGACGACGCGCCGGCGACCGAGCAACTGACATCAACCGGCGCCGATCCGGAGCGCGCGACCGTGGCGCGTGACCTGAGTCTGCGCGTGCACGCGGAGATCGCCAGTCTGTCGGCGCGGCTTCGCGACGCGCTCGTACTCGCCGCGTCCGGAGAGCACTCATACGCCGAGATTGCCGCGATGCTCGAGATTCCCGTCGGCACGGTGAAGTGGCGGGTCTCGGAGGCGAGACGCATTTTGACTGGGAGGATCGGCCGATGACTGAGCCGCGCGATCTCGAGATGATCATCACAGAGACGGCGCGCGCCGTCACGGCGCGCGAGCTGCGAGCATCGCTGCGGCCGGCGGTGCTCAATCGTCTCGACGAGCGGCGCCGATCGCACCGATCGTGGTGGCTGCCCGTGTCCGCGGTCGCCGCCGCGGCGGCGGTGACGACGGTGATGCTTCTCGATCGCCGGCATCAAGTGCTCGCTCCAGTGCCTCCGCCGGAAGTGGCGGCGCGCTCGAGCGCGGAACATCTGCCGGTCATCGAAACTACCAATTCCCAGGCTGCACCTGATCTCGCGATCGGCGCTCGAGAGCACGCTGCGCATCGCGACGTCACGGCGTGGCGCGACCAACTGCTGCCGCAACTTCCCTCGATGCCCGCGCTCGAGCTCCCGAACTCGCGCATCCAACCGGCAGCCCTCGGGATCGCTCAATTGGATGTGCAGGCAATTGGCGTCGCGCCGCTCGTGGTGGCGCCGATTGACGGCAGCATGCCGCGCTAGTCCGCGGCTCGTATCTCGTAAAAGGAGTCCCATGCATCGACTGATTGCTCTCGCGTTTGGATCTTTGTTGATGGCCGCGCCGCTCGCGGCTCAGACACCGGCCCCAGCCAACACGCCGCCGGCCATGCCGGTTCTCGATGGCCAGCAGACTGCTCCGCCCCCTGCGTCGCCTCGAGCTCAGACGCCACCGCCGCCGCAGGCTCCGGCACCAGCTCAAGACTCGCACGGACAACGCGGCACGCCGGAGGCCGCTCCGCCGATGGTCAATGTCCGGATCGAGTTGGCCATTTCCGAGACCGTCGGCAGCAACGCGCCCATTCGAAAGACCGTGGTGCTCATCACGGGCAACGGGTCTCGCGGCAGCGTGCGATCGACGATGGCCCGTCCGGGTTACCAGATGGGCCTCAATGTCGACGCGTGGCCGCACGTCCAGCGCGATGGGCGAATCTCTGTGTCGGTCACGTTTCAATACAGTCCGGAAGCCTCGCAGGCACCAGGCGCGCCTTCGCTCGATCGACCCGCCGATTTGAACGAGACGATGGAGGTCTATCTGGTGGATGGCAAGCCGCTGGTGCTGTCGCAGTCGGCCGACCCCGTCGGCGATCGCAAAGTCACGGTCGAAGTGACGGCGACCGTCCTGAAGTAATTGAAGCCGATCAGTGCAGGTGTTCGGGATCCGTCCAAGCCGAAAGCTTGGTCACGACGTCCAACTGTCTGAGCAGCTGTCCGATGAGCTCACAGGCGTCGTCTCGCTGGCACAATCGCTCGACTTGGCCCATGATCCGCTTGAGCGCGTCTTCGGCCTGGGCAATCGCCGCGTCCGAATAGTACTCACGCTGGCGCTCGAGGCACTGATGGTGCTTGAGAAATTCCTGTTTAAAAAACTCGGCGCGACAGTGATAGGAAGAACCGGCCAGCGGCCGGAATAAACCGGGGTCGACGCCTGAAAGCTTGCTTTGCGACGCCATCTGGGCTGGGGCTACCCTCCAGTGTAGGCACGTAACGGCAGTGTGTCAAATCGGACGGGGGATCGGCGACAGCGCCCGCCAAAGTGACGCTCCCTGCAAGGCGAGGGCGCAACTGACGCAGGCGTGAGCGAAGGAGCTGGGGGTGGGGTGTGCGCGTTGCGCGTGGTCACTTCGGAGTTCGCGCGCCTACGAACCTCCGCCGACGCGAATATCCTGCAGCTTCCTCTCGCCCTCGGCAAGCGTGATCTTGATGGGTGAGGCGGCTGCTAGTGAGGCGAGGAACGCCGGATCGTTCACCTGGTCATTCTCCAGATCCGTGACAGCACTGATGAAGTAGTCTCCGGCCGGAAGATCGCGCGCGATGAAGGTGCCGTTGACGTCGGGGCGAACTTGCTGCGTGCGGGAGGAGCGCGGTGCCCAAAATCGCGGGTCGGCGGAGAACACCAGCAGCACATACTCCGGCGCCGGCTTTCCCGCGGCGTTCAGGAACCTGCCGGACACTTCGGCCCCTCGATCGGTCATGGTGATCATAGCGCCATCGATCGATTCATTCGCGCCGACTTCGATCGCGATGTCCGATGCGTCGGCGCCCTTGACCATCGCCGATCGCAGCAGCCACCCTGCGGGTGGACGCCCGCTGATCCTCAGACGGTATCGTCCTGGCGGGACGTTGGACATGACGAAGCTCCCGTCTGGCGTCACGTTGTACGTGTATCCCGGGAGCGGCCGCGGCGACAGAATTAGCGTCACCGCGTTCGCGTCGGGTGCCTTCGATGTACCGTCGAACACCAACCGGCCCGAAATGGTCCCGCCGGGCCCAATGACGAGCGAAGTGGCTAGATCGTGGCCGGCGACCTCCACCGTCGTGGTGCCCGAATGACCCTCAGGGTACGTGTAGCCGAGAAGCTCGTACCGGCCCGGATTGAGCCCAGGAATCGAGAACGTTCCGTCAGCATTCGACCGCGCCAAGTGCACGGCCCCACCGGAGAACGTTGCCACAGAGGTCAGTTCCTTGAAGCTGAGGTTGAGGCTCGCGCCGGAGACGGGCTCGCCGTTGGGCCGGGTGACGATCCCGCTCAATGTCGCCGTCGGCACCAGTCGAATGGACACGTCGATCCCGGACCGCTCTTCCGATGGGCCGAGCGAGATGACAGTGGCGTCGGTCGGCGAGAGAGCCGCTGGAAAGTACACCGGCGCGTAGTTGACGCGTGAGGCGTCCGAGGGAGCGCCAGCCGCCGGCGCGGTGACCGGCGCACCGGCGCCAGATCCGCGCAGCAGCTGCTGGGCGCGCTGCACATCCGCGCGGCTGACCTGATGAAGGTCCGTCCTCGCATTGCTAAGGCCCGGTCGCACTGACGTCAACACGATGTAGTCGCCGGGCGCCAAACCGAAAATGCGATACACGCCTCGATCGTCGGTTACCGATGTCCCGGCGAATGCATCGGCCGCAGTGTCGGCGAAGTAGAGCTGCGCGGATCCGATGGGGACCATCTGAAGCTCGCGTTCGCCCGTGACTGAAGAGATCGCATAACGGAGCGCCGCCACCGCGACGCCTGGCATCGGGACGCCCCGCTCATCGCGCACGGCCCCGGTGAGGACGCCGCCCTTGATGACGGTCATCGCAACCGCGACGCGCTGGCCCTCGGTAATGACAATCGGCGTGCCGATCCGCCCGCGCGTTTGCTGCCGTAATTCCAGGGAACATAGCCAGCCTTCGCCGCGGAGAGCGAATAGCGATCCGCCGGAAGATTCGTAAACGCGAACTGCCCGGCATCGTCTGTCACAGCGCTCAGTCGAAAGCCGGTCCGCTCGCCGGTGAGCGTCATCGTGAACCGACGAACGGGCGAAGGACCTGAGCTGGGTTCGTCTGCCTGGACCCTGCCGGAGATCTGCGCCGTTCCCGTGGCCGGCGTGGTCGCGGCGTCACGCACTTGTGGTGCCGCGCCGAGGATGACGGAGAACAAACACGCGACGGTGATGTGTTTCATTTCCTTTGCAGCACGAGCGTGCGAGATTCTCCGTCGGAGAGCTTGACCGCTGCGGCCGTTTGCGCGAGGGCTTGCAGCGTCTTCGGATCCTGCCAGTCGGCCGACGCCGCTTCGTCGATCGCCACGACACGATAGTCACCGGCGGGAAGTCCAGCGGCCGAGTAGTGGCCGTCTCGATCGACGCGGACCGCGCGCAACCGGCGAGGAAATGCGCCGTAGTCCGTCCATGAGCCTGGATCCGTTGGAAAGATCAGGACCGTCGCGGCTGAGTCCGGCGCGCCAGAGGATGTCTGCACTTGACCGGAAAGTACCGTCGATTGGTCAGTGAAGGTCAACACGACGCCGCTGACGTCGTGATCGAGTCTGAGCGGTGTGTTGGAGACGTCCTGACCGTTCGACATCGCCGCCTTCAGCGTCCAGCCCGCAGGCGCGTTGGCGATCCGGAGGTAGTAGCGGCCTGGCGTCAACTGATTACTGGAGACTTGACCATCGTCCTGGAATTGGCCGCGACCGAGGGCGGTCAACACGGGGGGACGTGCGTCTGGCGAATCGAAGGCGACTGACATGCGTCGGACGAGCGTCGGATCCGGTGGCTTGAGAGTGCTTCCTTTGAACTCGGCCACGCCGCTGATGCGAAAGCCCGGACGAAGCGTCACGGCGAGGCCATCGAGGTCGGTCGAACTCACGCTGATCGGCTGCGCCGCCGACCACGTGTATCCCGCGGACGCCGATTGCTCGGCCGGCGTACGGACCGCCGCGGGCTGACCACCTCGCGTTCCACCTCTCGGCGGAGCTTGCGCTCTGAGCGCGTGCAGTTGGTATTGTCCCGCCGGCACTCCGAGAAAACTGAATCGACCCGTCGCATCGCTCACCGTCGTCGCCGTTTCGAACGAGGTGTCCGTCGAGAGGTCGTTCGTATCTGGCGCGAGGTACAAAGCTGCCATGACCGGCCCGTCGGGTCCGGTGACGACTCCAGAGACGCGCGAGGACGGCGAGAGCTTCAGTTGCACGTCCACGCCGGGCACTTCTTCACCTGAGCGGACGGTGACGGTGGTTGCCTCGGCGATGAACCTCGCTGCCGTGTGGTACTGCGTCGGATACACGAAAACGCGCCCGTCGCTGGACGGCATCGGCGCAACGCCCGCTCGCATGAGGCCCGACGCCGACGACGAGACGAATGCGAAGCCGCCCACTTTCAAACTGCCAGGACTGAGGAACAGGGCGAACGTCTCCGTCGCGCCCAGCGGCGAGAAGTCACTGCCTCCTCCGCGTCCTTGCTGAGAGCGGTACAGCTCGACGACCGATTCCGGCGCAGAGGCTTGTGTGGACGGGACGGCGACGATGTAATCGCCTGGAGTGAGCGAGTTGAAGCGATAGATGCCGCGATCATCGGTTCGCACGAGGGCGCCCGCCGACAGCTTACGCTCGCCCGCGACGATCGTGCGCGTCAACACACGCACGGGAGCCAACACCATGGATTCGCCGACTTCATCCCGAACCGTTCCCGTGATGGCGCCATACTTCCACATCGGGATTCTCACGTCGCCAAGCCGGTCGCCATTTGCCAGGAGCAGCGATTGCGTGAGCCCGGCCGGCCGCAGTCGTCCGTATGCCCCGTCCGCATAGCCGGCCTTCGTGGCGGTGATCGTGTACGTGCCCGCTGGCAAATCCATGAACACAAACTGCCCCTCCGCATCGGTCAGGAGCTGCGTGTTGGGCAGGGCCGGCGGTGCGCCGCCCAGGGTCACCTCGGCATTCGCGACGGGCTTGTTGTCGAGCGCGTCGACGATCACGCCCAGCAGCACCCCGGTGCCACTGGTCGGCGCCGGCGTTTGTGCGCCTCGGATCTCCAGCCGCGTGCCGACGACCATCGCAACGATGGCGGAGCACGCGATGGCCGCGCGGGTGGTCGCTTGGGGTCGCATAGCGACAATTGACTATACGCCGCTTGGCTGCTCTGACATTTCGCGAAAAATGTCGTCGGACCCAAGGACGGGGCGCCGGACAGCCCGTCCCGTCATCGCACGCTGAACCGCACGTCTCGTCTGTCGACGAGTCGTCCGATCGCCGCTTCGACCGACAGCCAGTACTGGCCCGGCTTCAGAGTCGCCAACGGGAGCCGGTAACCGAAATCCGCCTGACGACTGGGCGAGAACGCCTGAGCGGGCAACGTCTCGGCGGAAGACACGGCTTCCACGTTGTGCTCGTCGACGATGCGGGTCGTGAGCGTGACGGCCGACAGCGGCCCGGTGCCGCCTTGATACGCGCGCAGAAATGCCTGCATCCGATCCGTCGATTCGAAGACCCGCGTCGTCGTCGGCGTCAGCGACAACAGCGCATCACCGCGCAGCGACGACGCAGTCGAAGTGAATACGACACCGGACAATGACAAAAGGTCGGACGAAAAATCCGGAACGGTGACGTCGAGGTAGACGCTGCCGGCCTTGTCGAGCGCGGCGCTGTGGAGTCCGATCCTGAGACTGTAGCGTCCGGGCGCGAGATCCATGCGCGATGCCAACTCGAAGCGCGGTCCGGCGATCGGAGCGGTTGCCGCGTCACGCGTAGACTGCGGTTGCAATGTCACCGGCACCAGTTCCTGATGCGCGCCCATCGCGCGGCCGTCGGGCGTGAACGCGCGAATCAGCAGGTCAATCTGATCGTGCGAGAGCGGCGATGACAGTGCGGGCAGCCGTCCGGC
>Ga0070731_10003598_pt1 | contig 13863 bp, 14 predicted proteins | sample Coa_R1_2_FD_66448 | JGI IMG/M metagenome (GOLD analysis project Ga0070731, IMG submission 66448) | Surface soil microbial communities from Centralia Pennsylvania, which are recovering from an underground coalmine fire - Coalmine... | ecosystem: Environmental > Terrestrial > Soil > Unclassified ... | reverse complement strand
GCCGTTCCACACCGAAGTGCTCGAGCAATCTCGGCGTCAGCGTCGTCGCCGGACCCCGGCCGTCCGTGTGTCGCACGGCCGCGCCCAACGCCAATCGTCCGATCCAGTAGCCGCTGCCTTCGTCGCCCAGCACGTAACCCCAACCGCCGGCGCGCGCCGCGCGGCCTTCGGCGCTGCGCCCGTATGCCATCGATCCGGTGCCGGCGACGATGACGACACCGGGTTCGTCGCCGACGCCGGCGACCAGCGCGATCAGCGCGTCGTTGACGACGAGCACGCGTTCGGCGAAGCCGAGCCGCGCCATCACGCCGCGTACGGCGGCTTCGTCATCGGGACGATCCATGCCGGCGACGCCGAGGCAGATCGAAGCCGGCACGATGCCGCGATCGCCGAGCGTCTCGTCGATCACCGACCGCAGCACGGTCTCGAGCCCGGCCGCGCCGACGCTCTGCAGGTTGGCGCCGGTCCCTCGCAGCGACGTGCCGACAATCGTCTCCTCGAGATCGGCCAGCAATCCGACCGTCTTCGCGCCGCCGACGTCGATGCCGAGGACATGCATGGTGGTGACTAAACACGTGCCAGGCGACAGGCATCAGGCTTCAGTAGACCTTGCTCGTCAGAGTTGGGCTCGGTTCCGAAGTGGGAGCCCTGTCGCCTGGAGCCTGGAGCCTGTCGCCTGAATCGCGTGGCCTCCTACGCCCGTCCCGCGAATTCTCTCGTCTCTGTGTGCACTTTCACCTTCTCGCCTTCTTTGATGAAGAGTGGCACGCGGATTTCGAGTCCCGTTTCGAGGCGCGCGACTTTCGTGACGCCGCCGCTGGCCGTGTCGCCGCGCACGCCCGGTTCGGCCGACGTGACCTTCAGCTCGACGTGCGGCGGAAACTGAATGCCGATCGGCCGGCCGTTGAATTTCTGAATCTGGACGGCGACGTTGTCGGCCAGCAGGAATTTGTCGTCGCCGACGACGTTGGGTCCGAGCGCGATGGTCTCGTACGTCTCGGCATCCATGAAGTGATATCCGTCGGAATCCGAATAGAGGTACGTCGCCGCGTCCACGACGAGATCGGGCTCGGCGAATTTTTCGCCGGCCTTGAACGTCTTGTCGAAGACGGCGCGGGTCAGCAGGTTGCGCATCTTGAGGCGCACCAGCGTCTGGCCGCCGCGCGCCGTCGGCCGCGAGATCTCGACATCGAGACAGTGATACGGAGCGTTCTCGAACTCGAAAAACATCTTGCGCTTGATGTCGATCGCCTCAATCAGACTCGCCATGCCCTACATCTTAGCGCCTTGGGCGCGAGAGGCCCTGGCGAGAACGACGCGTGGATCGCAGCCATCGCTTTGAAGGCCGACTTGACCCTCCTCGCCGATGATGACGACGCCTTCAACGACCGCGGACCGCTGAAGTACCGGAACTTCCGTCGGCCGCAGTTTCAAGACAAACTCCAGAGTCGCTGAAGCGCGCGCACAGAACGCCTCAGCGGCCGAACAGGAACACCAACGCGCGGCCGAATCGCTGCGCCCAACTGCGCTCGGAATGATCCGCGCCGGGTTCTTCGATGTAGGACGTCTCGAGGCCGGCTGCCTGACCAGCTGTCGCCGACGATCGTGCGCCGCGCGACTTGCTGCCGATATCAGCCAACAACTTCGCCAGCCGGCGCGCATCGTCAATCGCTCTGACGCCCTCGTCGAGGCCGACGTCGAGCCACATCCGCATGTCGGCCAGCGCCTGAGGACGCTTCGCGATCATGTCGAGAATCACGCGTCCGTCCCACCAGACTGACGGCGACATGACCATGGCACGGCTGAAGACGCCGGGATGATCGATCATGATGCCGAGCGTCGCAAGGCCGCCGAGCGACGATCCGCCAAGAGCCGTGCTCTTGCGATCGCGGCGAACGGGAAATTGTGCCCGGATGAGCGGCAGGACTTCCTTGACGACGAGATTGCCGTAGTCCGAGAGGCCGCCGCCGGCGTTGTCCGGGCCGGGCGTCGGCGTCATCTCGTGGATCCGCTCGTCGCCGCCGTGGTCGATGCCGCAGATCACGATCGGTGGAATCGCACGGCTGGCGACCAGGCGATCGGCGGTTTCTCCCGCGCGCCAGTGCTCGCCCTTCACGAACGCGCGGTCGGGTTCGAACAGATTCTGTCCATCGTGCATCACGAGCAGCGAGTAGGGGTTTCTCGGCTTCGCGCGCGCATTGGGCGGCAGGTACACGGTCAGCCGCCGGCCGCCAGGAAGCCGCATAGAATCAAGACGCACGACACGTAGCTTAGGACACCTGTGGCGACAGATGACACATCGATGATCGATGATTTGGAATTGATGAACGAAGAATCGTCAAACGAGAATCGGCCAATCGGCCCGTCCTCGGTCGGTGCGGCTGACGCCGTTTGTCGATTGCCAATCGTCACTTCTTCGTTCATCAATTTGAGATTCTCGATCATCGATGTGCGGAACTTGGCCCGGACATGTTGAGAGAACAACGACGCTGGTGGTCGCACGATCTCGGACGCGACATGGATCTGCTGGTCTTTGGCCACAGCGGCTGGCCGATGATCGTGTTTCCGACGTCGCTCGGCAGCGTCTTCGAGTACGAGGATCGCGGCATGGTGTGGGCGCTGCACGAGAAGATCGACGCCGGCGTCCTGCGGTTGATTTGCGTGTCGACCGTGGACAGCGAGAGCTTCTACGCGAATCACATTCATCCGCGCGCCCGCATCCAGCGGTATCTCGCGTACGAGCACTATCTCGTTCAGGACGTCGTGAATTTCGTCAAGACGACCGCCGGCGGCCAGACGATGGGTGTGACCGGCTGCAGTTTTGGGGCGTATCACGCGTTCACGATGGCGCTGCGGCATCCGGACGTCTTCACGTCGTGCATCGCGATGGGCGGCGCGTACGACATCTCGCGCTTTCTCGACGGCTACGGCGATCTGGATTCCTATCTGCTGTCGCCGCCGCAATTCCTGCCGCGGCTCTCGGACGACTGGTTCCTGTCGCGCTACCGGCAGAACAAGTGGGTGCTCGTGACCGGCGAGCACGACATCTGCCGCGCGGCGACCGAGGAGGCGGCGTTCCTGCTCGGCGCCAAACAGGTGCCGCACAGCCTGCACGTGTGGGGCAACGGCTCGGTCCATGACTGGCCGGAATGGATCAAGATGGCGCGCGTCTACGTGCCATAATCGCTCGCTATGGCTCGCATCGGCGTCATATTCGGCATGGAAGAGACGTTTCCGCCGGCGTTGGTCGCGCGAATCAAGGCCATCGCGCCGCCGGAGATCGACGCGGAATTCGTGCACATCGGCGCCGTCCGCCTCGACGAGCCGCTGCACTACCGCGTCATCGTCGATCGCATCTCGCACGACATCCCGTTCTATCGCGCGTTCTTGAAAAACGCGGTGCTGGCCGGCGCGTCGATTATCAACAATCCGTTCTGGTGGAGCGCCGACGACAAGTTTTTCAATTACGCCCTCGCCGAGCGCTTGGGCGTGGCCGTGCCGCCGACGGTGCTCTTGCCGCACAAGCATCACCCGCCGAATACCACCGATCGGTCGATGCGCAATCTCCAGTATCCGATCGACTGGAACGCGGTGTTCGAGTACGTGGGCTTTCCGGCGTTTCTGAAGCCGTTCGACGGCGGCGGCTGGAAGAACGTGTTCAAGGTGGATTCGCGCGAGGAGTTTTTCGAGGCCTACGACCACACCGACACGCTGTGCATGACGCTGCAGCGCGCGGTGAAGTTTCGCGAGTACTTCCGCTGCTATGTGATCGGCCAGGAGCACGTGCGCGTCATGCCGTACGACCCCGGCGCGCCGCCGGCCGAACGGTACATCCAGAATCCGCCGGCCTACAATCCGGATCTGATCGCGCGCGTCGAGCGCGATGCGCTCAGGTTGTGCCGCGCTCTCGGCTACGACTTGAACACGGTGGAGTTCGCCGTCGAAGACGGCGTGCCCTACGCGATTGATTTCATGAATCCGGCGCCCGACGCCGACCGGCATTCCGTCGGCGAGGCGAATTTCGCGTGGGTCGTGAATGCCGTCGCCGATCTCGCCATCAAGAAAGCGCTCGCGCCTGCTCCGCTGCGCGTCTATCGCTGGGACGACTGGCTGAAACAGGTATGAACGCGCCGACCTTCACCCTCGGCATCGAGGAGGAATATCAAACCGTCGACCCCGTGACCTTCGATCTCCGGTCGCACATTCAGACCGAGATCATGACGAAGGGGCGGCGGCAGCTGCACGAGCGCATCAAGGCCGAGATGCACCAGGCCGTCGTCGAAGTCGGCACGGCCGTGTGTCGCACGGTACAGGAAGCGTCCGAGGATCTGCGCGATCTGCGGCGCCGCATCATCGCGCTCACCGAAGAGCACGGCCTGCGGCTCGTCGCCGGCGGCACGCATCCGTTCGCCGACTGGCGCGTGCAGGAAGTGAATCCCGACGAGCGGTACACGCAAATCGTCGAGGACATGCAGATCGTCGCGCGCGCGAATTTGATCTTCGGCCTGCACGTCCATGTCGGGATCGAGGACCGCGAGACGCTGATTCAGATCATGAATCAGATGCGGTACTTCTTGCCGCATCTGCTCGCGCTGTCGACGAACTCGCCGTTCTGGATCGGCATGAACACGGGACTGAAGTCGTACCGCTGCAAGGTCTTCGATCGGTTCCCGCGGACGAATATTCCCGACGCGTTCGCGTCGTGGGCGGATTTCGAGAGCTTCGTCAACCTGCTGGTCCGCACGAACTCGATCGACAATGCGAAGAAGATCTGGTGGGACATCCGCCCGCATCCAATCTTCAACACGATGGAGATCCGGATCTGCGACGTGCCGATGCGCGTCGACGAGACAATCGCGATCGCCGCGCTGATTCAAGCGACCGCCGTCACGCTGCACCGGCTGCATGTCCGCAATCTCAGCTGGCGCCCGTACAGCCGCGCGCTCCTGATGGAAAACAAGTGGCGCGCCTCGCGCTACGGCATCGGCGGCATGCTGATCGACTTCGGCCGCCAGGCCGAAGTGCCCGAGCGGTCGCTGATTCTCGAATATCTCGCGTTCGTGGACGATGTCGTCGATGAGCTCGGATGCCGGCGTGAGATCGAATTCATCCGCGAGATCCTTGACGAGGGCACCGGCGCGGATCGGCAGCTGCGCGTCTACGAGGCATCCGGCCACGACTTGAAGGCCGTCGTCGCCTACATGGTGGAGCAGACGCGTGCGGGACTCTGAGACGGCACTCGGCTGAGCTGAGCGACATGACAACACTTGTAAGTGCAAGTCACGAACTTCAACCGGGCGCCAGAAATGCCGTTCGCGTCTGTTTGAATATTCAGCCACGCGAGCGCGTGACGTTGATCTCGGATCGCGCGGCGGCGCCGATTGCGGCGAGCCTGCTGCGAGAAATCGAACAGGTTGGCGCTCCGGTACACCAGTTCGTCCTCGAGGATTTCGGAGCCCGGCCGCTGACGACGCTGCCGCCGGCGATCGCGGCGGACATGGAGCAGAGCCAGGTCAGCATCTTCGCGGCGTCGGCGCAGCCTGGCGAACTGCCGCTGCGGATGGCGATGACCGACATCGTCAATCGCCGCCGCATGCGGCACGCGCACATGGTCAACATCACGCCGGAGATCATGCAGCAGGGCATGCGCGCGGATTATGCGAAGGTCGATGCGCTGAGCCGGCGGGTGCTCGAGATCGTCAAGACCGCGAGAGAGATTCGCGCGACCAGCGCCGGCGGGAGCGACTTCGTGGCGACACTGAGTCCGGCCTATGCGTGGATCAAGACGAGCGGATTGATCAGTCCGGAGAAGTGGGGCAACCTGCCGGGCGGCGAAGTCTTCACGACGCCTGGCGAAGTGAATGGCACGTTTGTCGTCGACGGCGTCGTCGGGGACTGGCTCTGCGAGCGGTACGGGCTGCTCGATTCCGCGCCGCTGACGCTCCGCATCGAGCGGAATCGGCTTACGAGCGCGACCTCATCCAACAAGGCGCTCGAGCACGACTTCTGGGAGTACACGCATACCGACGACAACAGCGATCGCGTCGGCGAGTTTGCGATTGGCACCAATATCGAGCTCCGGGCGGTGATTGGCAACATCCTGCAGGACGAAAAATTTCCAGGCATCCACATCGCGTTCGGCAATCCGTATGGCGCTCACACCGGCGCCGACTGGTTCAGCAGGACGCACATCGACGTCGTCGGACTGAAATTCGATATCTGGGTCGACGCCGTGGCGATCATGCGCGCCGGGAAGTTCCTGATTTAGGACGCGAAAGGACACGAAGCAAGTGAAGAGCGCGACGGGGACTCGGAGCGTTCTCAGCGTCCCTTCGTGAGCGTCGTTCGGCTTATGCCCTTCTTCGTGGTTTCCCATGATTCCTACTAGACGGCAGCAATTCAATCGAGAGTTCAGACAAGAGAAATACGACACGCTGCACAAGTCGCTCGAGCAGCGCGCCGGCGTCGATATTCATTTCAGACTGAGCGAGACGCCCTGTTTCTTGCCGGCGTCGCTCGTGCGCAAGCTCGAGGATGCCGCGCGGACGATGGTGAACGGGCTGCTGGCGAGCAAGGAATATCTCGCGGCCGCTGACGCCGTCGTGCCGGAACGATTTCGCGTCGCCGGCCACGAGACGAAGCCGACGTTTCTGGCGGTCGATCTGGGTCTGATCCAAACGGACCGGGGTGTCGAGGCCAGGCTGGTCGAGTTGCAGGCGTTCCCGTCGCTCTACGGATTTCAGCCGGCGCTCGCCGAAGCGCACATCGCGAATTACGGCATCGACGGCGTCGAGATCTTTCTCGATGGATTGACGCGCGACGAGTATCTCCGAATTCTTCGTCAGGCGATCGTCGCGGGACACGATCCGGCCGAGGTCGTGCTGATGGAAATCGATCCGCTCCACCAGAAGACGCTGCCGGATTTCAAGTTCACCGAGCAGTTGTGGGGCGTGCGCGCCGTCGACGCGCGCGCGGTGACGCGCGAGGGCCGAAAACTGTTTTACGACCGCGACGGCAGGAAAACGCCGATCAAACGCGTCTACAACCGCGTCATCCCCGACGAGCTGACGAAGAGCGGCGCCACGTTCGCGTTCGATTATCGCGACGATCTCGACGTCGAGTGGACCGGCGGTCCGGATTGGTTCTTTCGCATCAGCAAGTTCTCGATTCCGTGGATCAAGCACCCGTGGGTGCCGGAGACGTACTACCTCGATCAAGTGCCGACCCTGCCAGCCGATCGCGAGGAATGGCTGCTGAAGCCGCTGTTCTCATTCGCCGGCGGCGGGATTATTTTTGCCCCGACCGACGCCGACATCGCGGCGATTCCAGCGGGCGAGCGGCGGAATTTCATTCTGCAGCGGCGCATGCACTTCACGCCGTTCTTTGAAACGCCGTACGGTCCGACTCAAGCCGAGATTCGTCTCATGTTCGTGCGCGAGGGCGACAGCTATCGCGCGGTCGTGCCGTTGCTGCGCATGGGCCGCGGCAAGATGATGGGCGTCGACCACAACAAAGGACTGCAGTGGGTCGGCGCTTCGGCTGGACTGATAGATACGGATGTTTAATACGCCGTCAACTTAGAACTGGGAACTGGGAACTCAGAACGGTGGTGGCGCCTTCCGGCGCGACGGTTATCCAGACCTCTTTTGAACGTCATCCGGCTTCAGATCATCTTCGGCGCCAGCGCCCGCACGGTTTCGATCGTGTCCGCATCGGCAGCGGTCTTGTCCGGCCGGTATCTGACGACGCGCGCGAAGCGCAGCGCGAGTCCACCCGCATACACCGGACTCTGCTGAACGTCGTTGAACGCGATTTCGACGACGATTGCCGGCCGAACGTAGACGGTGCCCGGATCGCGGCTCACCTCGAGCGCGAGCAATTGCTCTGTCTGCGACGCCAGCATCGCGTCGGTCATGCCCTTGAACGTCTTGCCCAGCATCACGAATCCGCCGTTCTCCTGGTCGCGCGAGCCGAGATGCAGGTTGCTCAGCCAGCCGCGGCGCCGGCCGTGTCCCCACTCCGCAGCGAGCACCACGAGATCGAGCGTCCGTACGGGCTTGATTTTGAGCCATGCCGATCCGCGGCGGCCGGCCGCATAAATTGCGTCGAGGCCTTTGGCCATGACGCCTTCGTGGCCGCGCTCGATCGCCAGCTCCGCGAAAGCGACGCCGTCGGAGACCGTTGGACGAGTCACGCGTGGCACCAGAAACGCGGGAGCGACCGATGTGAGAACTTCCAGCCGCCGTTCGAGCGCGTCGTCCATCAGGACTCGGCCGTCGCAGTAGAGACAGTCGAAGAAAAACGGCGTCAGCGGCAGGTCCGTCGCGCCGGCGTCGACGCCACGCGTCCGTCCGAATCGCCGCATCGTGATCTGAAATGGATGCGGCCGGCCGTCCGATCGCAACGCGATCGCCTCGCCGTCGAGAATCAGCGAGCGCGCCGGCAGTTCGCGAACCGCGGCGACGATTTCGGGCGCCGAGGCGGTGACGTCGTTCAGCGATCGCGTGAAGATCCGCACGTCGCCGCCGTCCTTGTGCACTTGGATTCGCGCGCCGTCGATCTTGAACTCCAGCACGGCGTTGCCGGCCAGTTGCGTCAACGCGTCCTCGACTGAATCCGCGGTATCGGCGAGCATGGGCTGCACTGGCCGCATGAGTTCGACGCTGAAGGCGTCAAGCGCCGCGTCGCCGCCGGTGAGCGCCGCCGCGGCGACGACGCCGAGGTCGCCGGCCAGCATGGCGGCTCGTCGCACACGCGCGGCCGGAAGACCTGCCGCCTTCGCGACCGCATCGGCCAACACGCCCTCGAGTGCGCCCTGACGCAGTTCGCCAAACAGCAGCCGCCGCAGAAAATCCTGTTCGGCTGCCGTGGCGCGCGCGAACAAGTCCGCGAGCGCGTGGCCGCGCTTCGACGTCGATCCCTTGCCGGTCGTCGTCTGAATGGTTGAAAACGCCGCATCGACGTCTGTGAGATTCAGCGAGGCGTCCGCCGCCGGAGCCGCCGCCGATGCGGCGAGGATCGACGCGGGACCGGCGCCGACGCGACCCTGTCGCGTGGCGCCAGATAGAAAAGCGACCGCGATTGCGATGTCGTCGGCGGAACAGCGCTTCAGGACGTCCGCGAGCCGCGCGATCTTGTCGAGCCGCCCGCTGGCGCGTCCAACGTCGTCTGAAACAGTGACGAGATCAAGAAGGCGCATGTCGCACGATCATCCGGGCTCGCTGTCCTTCGAGGCTACCATTCTGCCGCGCTGGTGTTGAGTGTGGCAGAGCCGTGCTCGCTTCTAACCTGGCCGGCCGGCCATTTGCCAGTGGCGGATGGCGTCGATCGGATGGACGAGCATGATGATGTTGAGCGTCAGGTTGTCGCGGCACAGCGCGAGCATTCCGAGTTCGAGCGTGAGCACGACCGCGACGCTCGCCCAGGGCCGCAGACGTGACGCGATCCAGAAGCCAAGCGCCATCATGAGCACGTCGCTCAGCGAGTTGAGGACGCTGTCGCCGACATAGCCGAGCGAGATCGTCACCGCGCGATAGCGATTGATGATGAGCGGCGAGTTCTCGAGCACTTCCCACGTCGCTTCGATGAGGACCGCCGCCAGGAACCGATACCGAAGCGGAGCCCGCCGCGCGATCAGCCACAGCAGGCCGAAGAAGATGATGCCGTGGCATATGTGCGAGAACGAGTACGGGTCGGCGAAGCGCTGCGATTGCTCGCTGCTCCAGATGTTGCCTTCCCACCAGCCGAACCGGCCGTCGGGGCCCAACGGCAGGCGTCCCATCGAGAGCTCGATGGCCGCCACCGCGGCGAGCACGACGACGACGGCAGCCGCGATGCGGATTGGGCGGTTCATGGCGTGACGATGCCGGAAGTGTACTTGAGGCGCGCGCCGCTCGTCAGCCGGGCCGGCCTGCCCGGATCTTGCCCGCCGGTGCACACCGCGGCACGGAAAATCCCACGCGAGCGTCCCAGCCGAACCAAACCGCTGGCGCCGGCGTCCAATCTGTCATACTGTCATATGACAGTTGGAGCGTATGCGATTTCAGTTGAACTACAAATCGGGAAAGCCGGTGTATCTGCAGCTCGTCGATCAGGTGAAGGCCGGCGCGGCGTCGGGCGCGCTGCAGGCGGGCGACCCGCTGCCGTCGATTCGGCCGCTCGCCGAAGAGCTGCGCGTCAACCGCAACACGATCGCCAAAGCCTATGGCGAGCTCGAGAGCCAGGGCGTCATCGAGACGCTCGCGGGCAAGGGCTGCTTCGTCAAGGCCAACAGCTCGCCGTTCAAGAAAGATGTCCGCATCAAACTGCTGACGCAGGACATTGACGACGCGGTGGTGCAAGCTCACCACCTCATGGTCGGCAAAGCCGCGTTCCTCCGGCTCGCCGAAGAACGTTTCGACGCCTTCGAACATCAACGCGCCAAAGCGGCGAATTTGTGAGGACCATGACTGACCAGCCGATCATCCACATCAACAATCTCGTCCGGCGGTACGGCAAGACGGACGCCGTCAACGGACTCGGCCTGTCGGTGCCGGCCGGCGGCTGCTACGGCTTCTTCGGCCGCAACGGCGCCGGCAAGACGACGACGATCAAGTGCCTGCTGAATCTGCTGCAGCCGACCGCTGGCGGCGCACGCGTGTTCGGCCTCGACGCCAACGATCGCGCGAACGAAGTCGCGATCAAATCCCGCCTCGCCTACGTGCCCGACGTCGTCGCGTTCTATCCGTGGATGACGGTCCGCGACGCGCTCGAGTACACCGCGTCGCTGCGGCAGCGCTGGAATCAGCCGCTCGAACGCGAACTGCTCGGGCGCTTTCGTCTCGACCCGCGGCAGAAGACGCCGCATCTGTCGAAGGGACAACGGACGCAGCTCGCGCTCGTCGCCGCGATCTGTCCCGAGCCTGAGCTGCTCGTTCTCGATGAGCCGACGTCGGGGCTGGATCCAATCGTGCGCCGCGAATTCATCGAGACCGTCATCGGCGCGTACCAGGACGCCGCGCCAGGCGAGCGGACCGTCTTCGTGTCGACACATCTCATCTCGGAGTTCGAAGGTCTCATCGATCGATTCACGATCATCGATCAAGGCCGCGACGTGCTGACGCTCGACGCCGACACGGCACGGGCCCGCTTTCAGAAGATCCACGCGCGATTCGCCAGCGACCCGGGGCCGATCGAACTTGGCGGCGGTCGCATCGTGCGAAAGCGCGGCCGCGAGATCGAAATCGTCGCGCACCACGACGTCGACGCCGTCGTCGAGCGCGTGAAAGCGCGGTCGCCGGAGTCGCTGACTGTCGAGGCTCTGACGCTCGAGGAGATCTTCGTCGCGACGCTGCAGCCGGAAGGAGCCGCGGCATGACATCGGCGCCTGACCTCATGCCAGTCTTCGTCAAGGAAGTGCGCGCATTGGCGCCGGCGTTACTGAAGTGCATCGCGGCCGTTTGGCTGGTCGCGTTCTTCGCCGCACCGGACACTCTGCGGCTCGTCCTGGCTGCCTATGTAATCGGCGCAACGATTCTCGGCGCGCTCTCGATCGGGCACGAGTACACCTTCAAGACGCTGCAAGACTATCTGACGCAGCCCATTCCACGTACGCGTCTCCTTGCTGTGAAGGCCGGCAGTTTGGCGATGTGTCTGGCCGTGCTGTGGGGAATGGCGGCGGCCGCAATTGATCCGCTGTCACTGGGGCATTTGACGACAGACATGGTCTCGCTCGGGCGCGGCCTGCTCGTCGTCCCCACGCTGCTCGCGCTCTGTCTTGCGCCGTGGCTGACCATGGTCTGCCGGAGTCCAATGGCGGGCGCGGTCTTCACGCTTGCGATTCCTGCAGTGATTTGGATCGGCGGTGAAACGGTCGCCGTCGCGCGGTACGGCCTTGTCGACCAGTCGACTTCCCAGTTTGAAACGCTGAAGTTGACGTTTCTCGAATGGGCCTCGCCGGTGCTGGTGGTTGGCGGAGCGCTGATGACCTGGAGGACGTTCATGCGCCTCGAGGCGATCGACGGCGCCGGAGATGCCGTCAATCTGCCGAGGGTGGGCGCCTTGTGGTCCTCTCGAGCGGCCGCGGCCGGCGTGACAGTCCGTTCGCGGACTCTCGCGCTAATTGCCAAAGAGCTCCGCCTGCAACAGATGTCGTTCGTTGTCGCAGCGCTGTATTCCCTTGTCGTCGGGGCCGTCTTGGTCGCTCGGTATTTCGTGCCCACCTTTCTCGGGCCCACGCTCGGAGTCGTGACTGAGTTCTATTCCCTGCTGCTCGCGGCACTGATCGGATCGCTGGCCAGCGCCTCGGAGCGTCAACTGGGTGTCCACGAGTGGCAGCTGCTGCAGCCCGTTAGCTCGGGTTGGCAATGGATGCTCAAGTGCGGAGTCGGTCTCGGCCTTGTCGCGCTGCTAGTCGTCGGCTTGCCGCATGTACTCGATCTGTTCGCGCCCGCCGGAAGCCTTGATTCGGTTGTCGACCGGCGTGTGAATGCGATCGTGTACGTCGCGGTGGCCATCTGCGCGTTGTATGTGTCATCGATATCCAAAGACGGTCTGCGAGCGTTCGTGACCGCCGTTCCTGTCATTCTGGCCGGTGCCCTGCTGACCGCCGTGATCTTCGGCGCCGTCATGGCAGTCGTCAGCTCGTGGACCGGGCGGCTGTTGATCCAGACGTTCGGACCGCCGCACGGTTCGATCAGACATTCCATCGATCTTCGATGGATGATCGCCGCGTGGCTCACGATGACGTCCGTCGCCGGTCTGCTGCTGCGATTCGGACTCTCGAATCATCGCGCCAGCTCTGGATCGGCACGCGCTATTCGCACGCAATTCCTCTGGATCGGCCTCAGCCTGACGTCGGCGTGTGTCGTGTACTCAGCGCTCCGCGTCGTCATTGGGTACACGCTGCGCTGAGAGGCGTTGACAGCGCTGGCGGTGTTCGGCTCCGCCGCATATAGTGAGCGTCGACGACTACTTGGCAGAGACCCACACTACCGCACGGCTCGAGACTTTCTGCGATGGCGTATTTGCCATCGCGCTGACGCTGCTCGTTCTTGATCTCAAGGTGCCTTCGGCGGATCTGATTCGCACCACTCCCGACGTCTGGCTGGCGCTCAGGCACATGGCGCCGTCGATCTCCGCCTTCGTGCTGAGCTTCACGATCATCCTCATCACCTGGGTCAATCACGATGCCGTATTCAGACTCGTGAACAAGGCCTCGACGCCGTTTATCTATGCGAACGGATTTCTGCTGCTGTCGGTGGTGTTCATGCCGTTTTCGACCGCGCTGGTCGGCGAGCACCTGCTGACCGATCACGCCGCGCCTGCCGTTGTGATCTATGACGCCGTAACCGCCGTCCAGGCGATCGGTTGGATTCTGGTGTGCGGGACGGCGCTACGAAATCGCCAGACCAAGGATGTGAAGTCCGCCGCGCTGCTGCGAGAAAACCAGCGGAATGGGTACGTCGCCCTCGCGATCTATTCACTTCTGGCGCTCGCCGCCTTCTGGCTGCCGCTCACCATCGCGATCGTGACGACGGCTCTGTGGGCGTACTGGCTCGCTTTCAGCCTGCGATCTCGAATCGTACGAGACGAGATGACTTCGCACTGAACCACGAAGGGCACGACGCGCGTCTCGGGGACGGGTCTTGACCGCGCAAGCGAGATCCGTCCCCCTGATTGTCCCTACACAAAAAATCGAAGCGTCTCAACCCGCGCTGCCAGACGCCGCTTCGTCGCGTAGTTCAAGACGGCGATGAGCGCCGCGAGCGCAACGGCGGTGATCGCAAACGCCGACAGCGAGCGAAACGCGACCAGAATCGTTCCGACGAACAACAACCCGGCGGCCATCATCGGCAGAAAGCCCATCGGAAACGGCGAGGCTGG
>Ga0070731_10003596_pt1 | contig 13867 bp, 13 predicted proteins | sample Coa_R1_2_FD_66448 | JGI IMG/M metagenome (GOLD analysis project Ga0070731, IMG submission 66448) | Surface soil microbial communities from Centralia Pennsylvania, which are recovering from an underground coalmine fire - Coalmine... | ecosystem: Environmental > Terrestrial > Soil > Unclassified ... | reverse complement strand
TCGATTCGGGTCGCGTCGACGGCCGCCATCTCGGCGTAGCCCGAGCCGCCCGAGGGGCCCATCGAGACGGTGATCAGCTGCGACGTCGTCCGGGCGCCGCTGGCCCGCACGCCGAGCGAGTTGGCGACGACGATCGTCTCGGTCGTCGTGGCGAATGAGCCGTAGGCCGTCACGCCGGCCGCGTCCGCTTCGGCGATCACCGCCCGGGCGCCTTCGGCCCGCAGCTCGGGCGTTGCGTCGGCGGTGGCCGGGCTGTACGCCGCGGCCAGCTCCGGGATCGGCTCCGGACCAGGGCTCGGGAGGGTGATGAAGTCGGTGTTCGGCTCGACATTGCGGGCGATCTGGGCGGCGGTCTCGGCCACCGCCTTGAGAGCCGCCAGGTCGAACCGGCCGGTGGCTGCCACGCCGATCCGCTGGCCGTCGACGAAGCGCAGGCTGAGCCGGGCGTTGGCCTCGGCCACGTTCTGGTGGATCTCGCTGTTCGCGAAGCGGGTCAGCGCCGCGTCGTCGACCTGGACGATCACCTCGGCCTGCGACGCACCGGCCGCCGCCGCCAGGTCCAGGACCTGCTCGGCCAGGGAGACCCAGCCGGCCGCGTCGGTGGGCTCGCTCACCATTTGCCCACGCCAACCTGGACGTTGCGGAAGCGCGCCCCGGGCACAGCGTGGCCGACATGGCCGGTCTGGCCCGGCTCGCCCTTGCCGCAGTTCGGCGTTCCGAGCATCACGTAGCTGCGCTCGTCGCCGACCGCGTCGCACGACCGCCAGAACTCGTAGGTGATCCCGGTATACGTCGGGTTCTTGTACAGCCGGCCCAGCTTGCCGCCCTTGATCTCGTAGGCGACCTCCGTCGCGAACTGGAAGTTCAGACGCCTGTCGTCGATCGACCAGCTCCGGTTGGAGCGCAGGTAGAGCCCGTCGTCGGTGTCGGCCACGATCTCGTCGAGGCTCATGCCGGGCTTGGGCAGCAGGTTGATGTTGGTCATCCGGATCAGCGGGATCCGGTTCCAGCCGTCGGCCCGCATCGCCCCGCCCGATTGGCGCCCGATCCGGGGAGCGGTCTCGCGGCTGCTCAGGTAGCCGACGAAGATGCCCTCCTTGATCAGGGGCACCGACTGGGCCGCCACGCCCTCGTCGTCCCAGCCGAAGGTGCCCAGTCCGCCGGGGGCGGTCGCATCGGCCACGATGTCGATCAGGTCCGAGCCATAGCGGAAGCCGGCGTCGAGCTTGTCGGTGGTCAGGAAGCTCGTGCCGGCGTAGGACGCCTCGGTGCCGAAGACGCGATCGAGCTCGGTCGGATGGCCGCAGCTCTCGTGGACCTGGAGGTAGAGCTGGGACGGGTCCAGGATGATCGTCATCGAGCCGGACGGGCACTGCGGGGCGCTGAGCAGCGCGACCGCTTCGTCGGCGAGCGCCTCGACGTGATCCGCGAGGCGCAGGCCCCGGATGTACTCGTAGCCGGCCGACTGCCAGCCGCCGCCGGCGTCGGGGTAGCTCCGGCGCTGGTGCTCGTCGCCTTCGATCGCATTGGTCTCGATGCCCGATCCGACGTGGGTGATCGTCTGATCGGTGTAGCTGCCGTCGCTGGCCGCGAAGATCGTGTGGCTGCGCAGCGCCGCGTAGGTCGACTCGGTGAAGGCAATGCCCTTGACCGACGAGGCCAGCTGGTCGGCGGCCAGCAGGTCGCCGATCTTCGTCTCGAGCGAAACCTTGAACGGATCCTCGGACACCGGCGTCACCCACGTCCCGTGGGCCGCCGGCCGGTCGTCGAGGCGGACCCGGTGGCGGAGGGCGGTGGCCGATGCCCTGGCGATCCGGACCGCCTGGGCGGCGACCCGGTCGATCTCGCCGGCCTCCAGCCGGTTGCTGCTGGCGAAGCCCCAGGCGCCGTCGACCAGGACCCGGATCCCGAAGCCCTGGCTCTCGCCCGCGGCGACACCCTCGACCCGGCCGGACTTGACCGTGATCGATTCGTCAACCTGCTCGACGATCCGGACGTCGGCATAGCTCGCGCCCCGGACGGTGGCCGTCGACAGGGCTCGTTCGGTCAGGTCTCGCATCGCCGGCACGATAGCAGGCTTGGCCGCCGGTCCGTGGCTCAGAACGCCGGCGCGGCGCCGATCGCCTGGCTGGTCAGCCACAGGCCCAGGCCCAGGATCAGGCAGGCCGCCCCGAGCGGCGCGTAGGTGGCCAGCCGGCCCAGGCTCGAAGCGGAGGGAAATCGCTCGAGCCGGCCGCGGGCGAAGACGAGCACCAGCCCGACCCCGCCCAGGACCAGGGCCATGCCCAGGCCGAAGGCGATGACCAGGACCAGGCCGTAGGCCGGCCGATCGACGTTGATCGCGGCGAGCAGGATGATCAGGGCATTGGTCGAGGGGATCAGCCCGCCGGCCAGGCCCAGCACGAACAGGCTCCGCCAGCCCAGTGGCGCGGTTGCGACCGCCGGGTACGACGGATCGTCGTCGTGGACATGACGCCCGAACGCGTCGTGGCGGTGGGGCTGGCTGGTCGCCGGCTGATCGTGGTGATCGTGCCGACGGCCGCGGTACGCGCGGAGCTGACCGAACAGCAGCCAGGCCCCGATCGCGATCACGGTAGCCCCCGAGATCACCGGCGCCACGGTGTTGAACAGCTCGGGTGCCACGGCCCGCGCCTGGAGGATGATCGCGGCCAGGACGATGATCCCCAGGGTGTGTGAGACGGTGACGGCCAGGCCCAGGGCGATGGCGTGGAGGGCCGTGCCCCGCGACCCGACGAGATAGGCGCCCATCAGGGTCTTGCCGTGGCCGGGGGTCAGGGCATGGCCCGCGCCGAGCAGGAACGACGCCAGCAGCGCGCCCAGGAACACGAGCGGGGTGATCGCCTCCGAATCGATCAGGCCGCCGATGTCCATCCCGACCACACCACCAGGCACGGCGCCCGCGTTCGGCGCGGATGGCGGGGCCGTCGCCGGGCGGACGATCGCGACGCCACCGCCGGCCGTCGGGGTTGTCGCGCCCGCCTCCGGGCTCGCGGCGGTCGAGCTGTCGGGCGAGCTGTCGGGCGGGCTGTCGGGTACGACATCGCCCGCCGCCTCGGCGGCCGTCGCCGTCAATGACAGGGCGTCCGCCGGCGCGACGTACGGCGTCTCGGCGCCGCCCAGGGCCGCCGTGAAGCTCACGTCCTGGACGTCGAGGGGATGGGGGATCAGGGCCGGCGGATAGAGCCGCAGGCGGTTCGAGATCGAGGTCGACGGCAGGCTGCCCGGGTGAAGGCTCACCCCGCTGCCGGTCACGACCACCTCGTGCCAGCCGATCCGGCCGGCATGCGAGGTATCGTCGAAGCCGATCCGGAGCGGCCAGCTGAGGCTTGCCGGCAGGGCGGCCGTGAACTCGCAGACCAGGCGCATCGTGCTCAAGCCGGCCGTCCCCGGCGGGAAGCTCAGGCCGGCGGCCACGACCAGCAGGTCGAGGCGGGTGCCGTTCGCGACCAGGGCCAGGTCCGGGACCAGGCGCGGGCAGGCCGCCAGGCGCTCGACGTTCGCCTCGGTATCCGAGATCACCCCGTCACCGTCCGTGTCGATCCGGAGGCGGTCCTGGAAGGTGGGGATCTCGGCCTCGTCGATCACCACGTCGAGGCGGATCTCGCCGGGCTCGACCCGGATCCCGGCATAGTGGTTCACGGTGAAATTGCCCAGGGGATGGGCCAGCGCGATCCCCGGCAGGAGCAGGATCAGGCCGACCCCGAGCAGCCCGGCGGCGGCCAATCGGCGGCGCAACACGATCGCGGGACGGCTCACCCGGGCATCCTAGCGGGGGCCACGTCGAGGGTCGGTCAGATTCGCTCCGTTACACTCCGTCGCGTGAACCTGGAGCAACAGCGGGGGTACGCGCGGGCCCATGCCGGGCCCGGCTGGTTCGTCACGTTCGAAGGCCCCGAAGGTTCGGGCAAGACGATCCAGGCCGCCCGATTGCACGCATCCGCCGTCGCCGCCGGGATCCCCACGACGCTGACCCGCGAGCCCGGTGGGACCCCCCTGGGCGACCGGATCCGGCAGATCCTGATGGACGCCGGCGAGGATTCCGTGCCCCTCGGACCGCGCGCCGACGCCCTCCTGTTCAATGCGGCGCGGGCCCAGCACGTCGACGACGTGCTCCGGCCGGCCCTCGCCCGGGGCGAGCTCGTGATCTGTGCCCGCTACGCGGATTCGACCCTGGCCTACCAGGGCTACGGCAGCGGCCTGCCGCTGGCCGCTTTGGCCGAGCTCCAGCAGCTGGCCACCGACGGCCTTCGGCCCGACCTGACCGTCCTGCTCGACGTGCCGGTCGAGATCGGCCTCGGTCGGAAGGGTTCCGACGAGCAGCAGCGCTTCGAGGCAGGCTTCGACCTCGCCTACCACCAGCGGGTTCGAGACGGCTTCCGGCGGCTCGCCGCGGCCGAGCCGGAGCGCTTCGTCAGCGTCGACGCAACGGCCAGCGAGGCGCGCGTCGAGGCCCTCGTCCGGGCTGCGGTCGGCCGCCTGGCCGGGCTCGAGACGATCGCCGTGGTGCCTCCGGGCGCCGCCGGCGATGAACCGGAATTGCCCGCGTTGCGCATCACCCGATGAGCGACGCCTCCGCCCGGGTGGCGGGTCGCCTGAATTCTGCCGCCGACGATGCCGATCGAGCCGTGCTCGAAGCGATTGCCGGCGGTGATCATGGTGCAATCGAGGTCCTCTACGAGCGGTACAAGACGATGGCTTACGGACTCGCCCTGCGGATCACCGGCGACGCCAGCCTGGCCGACGACGTCGTCCAGGAGGCGTTCGTTGGCGCATGGCGCAATGCCGGCCGGTACGCCACCGAGCGAGGCAGCGTGAAGACCTGGCTGCTGGCGATCGTCCACCACCGGGCGATCGACGCCATCCGCCGGCGCCGGCCGACGACCGAGCTGCCCGAGCACGAGGAGGCGCCGCCGCCCAGCCTGACCCTGCCCGACGTCTGGTCGGAGGTGGCCGGCCGGCTCGACCGCGAGGAGATCCTCGGCGCGCTGGCCACGCTCTCCCCGGTCCAGCGTGAGGCGCTCGAGCTGGGCTACTTCAGCGGCCTGACCCAGCAGGAGATTGCCGTCCGGACGAACGCGCCCCTGGGCACGGTCAAGAGCCGGATGCGCCTTGGCCTGCTCCAGATGCGCCGGGCCATGCTCGGGGCGCCGCCCGACGGCGGGGAGCCGGCATGAGCGTCCTGAGCTGCGAGCAGGTTCGCGACCTGGCCGAGGGCTTCGTCCTGGGCGCCCTCGACCCGGTCCAGACCCACGACGTCCGCGACCACCTGGCGACCTGCACCGAGGCCCATCCGGAGATGGACGAGCTGGGTGCCGTCGTGCCCTACCTGGCCGAGTCGGTCGAGCCGGTGGAGCCGCCGGTCGAGCTGAAGGGCCGGATCACCGCCGCGATCGAGGCCGAGCTGCGGGCCGGCCGCCGGGCCGACGCTGCCGCCGACCGGCTGATCTCCTCGCTGGGCGCCGGCTCGGTCCGACCGGCGGCCGCGGCCGTGGTCGAGACGCCGTCCCCCGCCCCGGCGCCAGTCGCCGAACGGCTGCCCGCCCCGGCTCCGATCGACCTCGCGACGGAGCGTGCCCGGCGTCGCTCGCCGGTCCGCTGGCTGGCCGCCATCGCCGCGGTCCTCGTGATTGCCGCCCTGGGCGCCTGGAACATCGGCCTGTCGAGCCAGCTGTCGACCGCCCAGCAGCAGCAGGCCGCCGTCGACCGCGTCCTGGCCATCGCCCAGCAACCGGGCGGCCAGGCCGCGATCCTCGTGCCGGGCGCCGGCGGTGGTCCGGCCGGCCTGGCGGCGGTCGCGTCCGACGGCTCCTTTGCCCTGGCGATGCATGGGCTCGCAGCGACGAGCGGCAGCCAGGTCTACGAGGCCTGGGTGATCGCCCCGTCGGGCAGCCCGGTCCCGATCGGCTCGTTCGCCGTCGGCTCGGACGGCAACGGTGCCCTGTCGGCTGCCCGGGTCCCGGTTGCGTCCGGCCTGACCGTGGGCCTCACCCGCGAGCCGAATGCCGGGGCGACCACGCCAACCCTGCCGATGGTCGTCAGCGGGGTCACCGCGCAAGGCAGCTAGCCGCACGTTCGCCCGGTGGCCGGCTTCCTGCGGGACGGGCCCGGCGCTAGCCGGTCTTGAGCGGGCTGGTCGCCAGCTTGCCGGTCCCCTCGCCGCGGGCCGCCAGCAACGCGGCCTGGGCCGCGGCGAGCAGCTCCTCCGAGCTCGCGCCATCCGACGGGAAGCGGGCCAGGCCGACCGATACGCTGATCTGGCGGCCGTGCTGCTCGGCCAGGCCGGCGACCCCATCCAGGACGCGCTGGGCCACCGTCATCCCCGCGGCGCCGGGTGCGATCAGCACGAACTCGTCGCCGCCGTAGCGGGCCACGGTATCGACCAGGCGGACCGACTCGGCGAGGACCGTGGCGACGGCCCGCAGGACATCGTCGCCGGCCTCGTGGCCGGACGCCTCGTTGACGCCGGTCAGCCCGTCGACATCGATCAGGGCAACTGACACCTCGCCGCCCTGGCGCGCGGCGCGGGCCAGCTCGAGCTCGAGGACCCGGCCCAGGGTCCGGGTGTTGGCCAGGCCGGTCAGTGGATCGGTGTGGGCCATCCGCTCGAACCACTCGGAGCGCTCGGCGGCGAGCGAGCCCAGGCGCGCCCGGTCGACGGCGACGGCCGCCAGGGAGGCGATCGCCTGGAGAGTCGTCCGATCGTCGTCGCTGAAGTCATGGGGTGCCGGCCAGGCGAAGGCGAGCACCCCCACGCCCATGTCCACGCCGTCGTGGCGGACGACCAGCGGCAGGAGCGCATCGACCAGCTTCGTCCCGTCCGTGCTGGGGATCGGCGTCCCGAATGACGGGGTCAGCTCCCGGGCAGCGACCGCGACTGGGTGAGTCGCCTCGTTGACGGCGGCCTCGAACGTGCGGTCTGCCTCGGGGCTCATCCCGAACGAGGCACTGAGCTGGAGGCCCGGCCGGTCGGGATCCTCGAGGAATGCCGCACCGAGGGGCGCGCCGGTGGCACCAACGGCGGCGCCCAGCAGCGCCGCCAGGGTCTGGTCGAGGTCGCCGCCCTGGGCGAGCGCAGCCGCGCTCGTGGCAAGCGTGTCGGTCGGTCGATCCATCGAGTTGCGATCTCCCTGGTGCCGGGGGTAGGCGCCGGACGAGTCGGCCGGGCCATTGTACGACCGGCGATCGGCAGCCTCTCGACGGCCGTCCAGCTGGCGCCTATCCTCGGGCCATGAAGCTGATCGTTGCCGTCGTCCACAACGAGGACGCCGGCGCCCTCGTCGACGCGCTCCTCGAGAAGGATTACCGGGCGACCCGGCTGCACTCGTCGGGTGGCTTCCTGAAGCAGTCGAACGCCACGATCCTGGTCGGCGTCGAGGAAGCCCAGATCGAGGAGGTCCTCGAGATCACCCGCAAGACCTGCACGGCGCGGACCCAGATCGTGAACCCGATGCCGCCGATCATGGAGCCCGGCGAGTTCTTCATGCCCTACCCGCTGGAAGTCGAGGTCGGTGGCGCGACCGTCTTCGTCCTGCCGGTCGAACGGTTCGAACGGCTCTGATCCGACCGGACCTGGTCGACGTCTGGATCTTTCGCCCGGCACCGGAGCCGGGCGACCCCGTCCGGATCGAGATCCTGCTCCTGCGGCGGTCTCCCGGCCGGATCCTGGCCGGCCTGTGGCAATGCGTCTCAGGTCGCCTGGAGCCGGGTGAGACGATCGTGGCCGGCGCCCTGCGCGAGCTGGCCGAGGAGACCGGTTTCGCCGCCGGCCGCTTCGAGCGCCTGTTCAACCTGGATCAGGTCAACCAGTTCTTCGAGCCGACGGTCGAGGGCATCCTGACCGCCGCGGTCTTTGCCGTCCGGGTGCCGGCGGCCAGTGAGCCGCGCCTGTCGTACGAGCACGACGCACTGCGCTGGGTCACGCCGGCCGAGGCACTCGAGCTCGCGGTCTGGCCCGCCTATCGCGAGTCGATCCGGCGGATCGAGACGGACCTGGTCGATCCCGGGCGAGCAGCCTGGTTCGAGCTCGAGCCAAACGGCGAGCGGCCGGCCTGATCAAGGCGCCGGATCCGACCCGGCCGGCTGGTAGACTTGACCGGGACCTGCTCCAGCGCGTCGATGGCGGCGACAGGGCGGAGCGGATTTGCCGGAGGCGAGATTGCGTACACCCATCGATCCCCTGGTGATCGCCACCTCCAGTGAACCGGCCCAGCGCCGGATCTTCCACTCGAAGGTCGACACGATCCGGCCGACGTATGGCTTCGAGGACGTGTCCCTGGCGCCCGGGACGAGCACGGTCGAGCCGAACGATGTCGCCCTCGACCAGGTCCTGTGCGGGATCGACCTGGCCATCCCGATCATTGCCTCGGCGATGGACGCCGTCGTCGACGTGCGCCTGGCCGCCGAGCTGGCCCGTCTCGGCGGGCTGGCGATCCTGAACCTCGAGGGTGTCCAGACCCGCTACGACGATCCCGATGCCGTCCTGGCCCGGATCGCCGCGGCACCGGACGAAGCGGTCCACGCCCTGCTCGCCGAGGCCTACAGCGCGCCGATCCGGGACGACCTCGTCGCCCGCCGAATCGACGAGCTTCACGCCGCCGGATCGGCCGCGGTGGCCGCCACGCCGGGCGCCGCCCGTCGCTTCGGGGCCCTGTGCGCCGAACACGGCGCCGACCTGTTCCTGGTCCAGAGCCAGGTCAGCAGCGCCCGTCACCTGGCGTCGGAGTACGAGCCGCTGTCGCTGGCGGACTTCACCCGGTTCATGCCCATTCCGGTTGCGGTCGGCAACACGACCAACGCCGAAGCCGCGTTTGCCCTGATGGAACAGGGCGCGGCGGCGGTCTTCGTCGGTGTCGGGCCGGGCGCGGCCTGCACGACCCGCGAGGTGCTGGGGATCGGCATCCCCCAGGTGACCGCGGTCTCCGATGTCGCCGCCGCGCGCGATGCGTACTTCCTCGAGACCGGCCGCTACGTCCCGGTCGTCGCCGACGGCGGGATGCGCCGCGGGGGCGAGCTGGCCAAGGCGATCGCCGCTGGGGCCGATGCGTTGATGATCGGTTCGCCCCTGGCCCGGGCCGAGGAGGCGCCCGGCCGGGGCACCAACTGGGGCATGGCGGCGCCCTCGGCCACCTTGCCCCGGGGGACCCGGATCAAGGTCGGCACACGCGGCTCGCTCGAGCGGATCCTGTTCGGGCCGGCCAGCGTGACCGACGGCTCGGAGAACCTGGTCGGCGCACTGCGCCAGTCGATGGCCGCCCTCGGTGCCCGGACGATCGCCGAGATGCAGGCCGTCGAGATGGTCTACGCCCCGTCCACCCAGACCGAGGGCAAGTCCTGGCAGCGGTCCCGCTGAGCGATCCCGGGCGGGGCTTGAACGTCCTCGACGAAGGTGCCCAGCCGGTCGAGGCAACCCTGACCGTCTACGACGCCGCAGGCGGCATGCCGTTCTTCGTGGCCCTGGTCGATCAGTTCTATGCCGGTGTTGCCCGGGACCCGGAGCTGCTCGCGATCTACCCCGAGCCTGACGACCTGGCCGGCGCCCGCCACCGGCTGAGCCTCTTCCTGGCCCAGTACTGGGGCGGGCCGCGGACGTACGACGCCGAGCGCGGCCATCCCCGCCTCCGGATGCGCCACGCACCGTTCCCGATCGGTCCGGCGGAGCGCGATGCGTGGCTGCGCCACATGCGGGCGGCGCTGGCGGCCATGGACCCGCCTGCGCTCGTCGCCGAGCGAATGACGGACTACTTCGAATCGGTCGCTGAAGGGATGCGCAATCGACCATGACCGACCCCAAGAGTGACGCCAGGCGCGGCAAGACGGTCCACGGCGATCCGGCGAACGCCGGCCACCGCGTCCTGGCACCCGACGACGCCGAGGTCGAGGCCTATCTCGAGACGGCCCTCAAGGCGCCCGGGCCGGACCGTTCGCCCGATGACCGGCCCGGTTCGGGCGCGCCCCACCAGGGCGCCGACCCGGACGGTCCGGATACGGTCGTCATCCTCGACTTCGGCAGCCAGTTCGCGCAGCTGATCGCGCGCCGCGTCCGCGAGCTGAACGTCTACTCGGAGCTCCTGCCCCACGACACGCCCTGGGCGGAGATCGAGCGCCGCCGGCCCAGAGCCGTGATCCTGTCGGGCGGCCCGAACTCGGTCTACGACACCGGCGCGCCGATGCCCGACGGCGCCGTCTGGAGCGGCCGGATCCCGGTCCTGGGGATCTGCTACGGCGCCCAGCTGATGGCCCGCGAGCTGGGTGGCGACGTGCTCGCGGCCGGCAAGCGCGAGTACGGCCCGGCGAGCGTGACGATCACCGAGGAGGATGGCCTGTTCAGCGGCCTGGACCGCGAGCAGCCGGTCTGGATGAGCCATGGCGACTCGATCACCCGCCTGCCCCAGGGCTTCCACGCCACCGCCCAGACCGACTCGTCGCCGCTGGCCGGCTTCGCCGACCCGAGCCGCGGCCTGTACGCCATCCAGTTCCACCCCGAGGTCGCCCATACCCCGCGGGGCAAGGAGATCCTGCGCAACTTCGTGATCGGGATCGCCGGCGCCCGGGCCACCTGGACCCCGGCCAACTTCATCGACTCGACGGTCGCCGAGATCCGGGCCCGGGTCGACGATCACGCCCGGGCCACGGACTCCGACGGGCTGGTGATCTGCGCCCTCAGCGGCGGGGTCGATTCGGCGGTCGCCGCCGCCCTCGTCCACCGCGCCGTGGGCGACCGGCTGACCTGCATCTACGTCGACCACGGGCTGATGCGCAAGCGCGAATCGGAGCTCCTCCGGACGACCTTCGAGGCCAATCTCGGGATGCGCCTGGTCATGGTCGACGCCCGGCAGCGCTTCCTCGAACGGCTGGCCGGCGTCGAGGATCCCGAGCAGAAGCGCAAGATCATCGGCGACGAGTTCATCCGGGTCTTCGAGGAAGAGGCAACCAAGCTGGGCCGGATCGACTTCCTGACCCAGGGCACCCTGTATCCGGACGTGATCGAAAGCGCCACGTCCGAGACGAAGGCTGCCCAGAAGATCAAGACCCACCACAACGTCGGCGGCCTGCCGGCCGACCTGCGCTTCAAGCTGATCGAGCCGCTGCGCTACCTGTTCAAGGACGAGGTCCGGGCCGTTGGCCTCGAGCTCGGCCTGCCCGAGGCGATGGTCCAGCGCCAGCCGTTCCCCGGGCCCGGGCTGGCCATCCGGATCATCGGCGAGGTCACCGCCGAGCGCCTCGACACCCTGCGCGATGCGGACTGGATCGTGATCGACGAGATCAAGGCCGCCGGGCTGTATCGCAGCGTCTGGCAATCCTTCGCGATCCTGACCCCGGTCCGCAGCGTGGGCGTGATGGGCGACGGACGGACCTATGCCAACGTCGTCGCGATCCGGGCCGTCACCTCGGACGACGGCATGACCGCCGACTGGGCCAAGCTGCCCTACGACGTGCTGGGCAAGATCAGCTCGCGGATCGTCAACGAGGTGCCCGGCGTCAACCGGGTGGTGTACGACATCAGCTCCAAGCCGCCGGCCACGATCGAGTGGGAATAGTCACGAATCCCGCGCCCGACGTAGTCCGGCTGGACGAGTCGGACGTACCAACGGGTGGTTCGACGGCGCGCAGGACGCGCTAGAGTTTCGGCCATGGCCAAGAGAACTGCCCGCCCAGCCACATCGTCCATCTCGGCCCAGCCCGACCCGGCCCCCGGTTCTGCGATGACCGAGGCCAGCCCACCGCCCGCTGCGCCGGACGTTGCGCCCGCCCCGGAAGCCGAGCTCGCAACCGCCGCCCCGGCCTCACCCGAGAGCGCCGCCCCGGCCGGAACGGCGCCGGCCGTCGTCCCGGGTGCCTGGCCCGAAAGCTCCGGCCCGGAGGTTGGACCCCGCTGCCCATGGTGCTCGGCGCCGCTTGCCAACACGGACCTCGCGACCTGTCCGTCGTGCGGCGCCCAGCTCAACGCGTCGGCCGAGGGTGACGTGCCGGGCGTGACCACGATCGACGTCGCCGCCCTGGCCTACAAAGCCGGTACCCCACCCAAGCGCAGCCGGCTGCTGTCCTGGATCTCGGGCGACGATGCCGCTCCGCCGGACACGTCGGGCGCATCGTCGGCCGCGGTCGAACCGCCGTCGCTGGCCGTCCGCCGGGAGATCCTCCGCCTCGAGCTCGAGGCGGAAGGCATCAGCCTGCCCCATGACGCCGAGCCGTCGGGCGCCGATGAGGCGGCCGCCGTGGCCGAGGCGACGCCCGCCCCGGGTTCCGATCCAGCGGCGCCCGATCCCGGTCCATCGGGGTCCAGCGGGGCCTGATCCGGGAGCGCATGCCGGCCCGCCTGCCACCGCCCGGCGCATCGTTCCTGCGCGAGCAGCCGATCCAGCTGGGTGATCACCTGGCCCGCGCCGGGATGAGCCGGCCGGCGATCCTCGATGACGGCTGGTGGCTGGTCCTGCTGTGGGTGGTCGATGACGAGGGCGTGGTGTCCTTCCGGGACGCCGCCCCGCGCGCCGGGCCACCGCCCGACCCGCCCGTCGTGCGCCTCGGCCCGGCCCTCTCCGGCGCCCTGTCGGGGCTGATCCTGGAGGAGGACGGCCGGCTGTGCGTGCGCCTCGCGCCGCTGGCGCCGGCCGACGACCGGACCCCCTGGCAATCGCCGATCGCGATCCGGGCCGGCTTCAAGTGGGAGCCCGCACGAGCCCTGGGGATGGCCCCCAATGAGCTCGCCCAGGCGGTCCTGGCCGCGTTCCGCCAGAGCGTCGAGGGCCTCGGCCGGTCCTGAGGGGGCGGCCCTCATCGCACGCACGGCTCGTTCGGACGGCGCGGAGTAGACTCCCCGGACAGTGCGCGACCTCTTCGACGAGTTCCTTGACGAGCTCCGCCGCCGGCAGGCCGAGGCGGCGGCCGCGAACCCCGAAGGGACACCGCCCGCAGGCTCCACCCCGCCCGACGACGATGCCGATGCGCCCGACGCCGATGACGTGTCCGCCGAGCCCGCCGAGACCGCCGCGGCCGGCGAGGAGCCGGCCGACGCCGACGCGGACGACCACGACCACGACCACGATCACGACGATGACCAGCGCGAGCGTCGCCGGCGGCCGGGTCCGGGCGGCGCCGGCCAGGGCTTCGGCAACCGTCCGCCGCGACCCCGAATCGTGGTCGGCGGCCCCAACGACGGCTCGTCCAGGGGCGGCGGCCGGGCGCGCCGCTTTGGGCTCGGCTTCCTCGCCCTGGCCGTCCTCGTCGTCATCGTCCTGCTGGGCGTCGGGGTCAGCTTCCTGACCGACGCGATCTGGTTCCAGAGCGTCGGGTTCCAGAGCGTCTTCTGGACCCGGGTCTCGACCCAGGTCGGCCTGTTCGCCGGGGGCGGCTTGATCGCCCTCGTCTTCCTGTTGTTCAACGTGTGGCTCGCCGGACGATTGCTGCCGCCGCCGGATCCCGATCGGGCCAGCCCGTTCGCCGGCTGGTTCGAGCGGCTGGCGGGCGACGAGCAGGCGGGTTCCGGTCGACCCGGCCGGCCGTGGGAGACGCGCTCGGCCACCCGGCCCGGTGGCAACCGGATGGGCCCCCGGCCGCCTGAGGGCATCGTCCTGAGCGCCGACGACCTGCCCGACCTCGCCCCGATCGCCCGCTGGGTGCTGATCGCCCTGGTCGTGGTCATCGCCCTGGGCGTGGCCGGCTCGGCCGCCAGCCACTGGGAGACGATCCTGCTGTGGGCCAACCAGGTGCCCTACAGCCCGGCCGGTGTCACGCCGGTCACGGACCCCATCTTCCACCGCGATATCAGCTTCTACTTGTTCGAGCTGCCCTTCCTGCGCTGGGTCCAGACGGGCGTCAACGGCCTGCTCCTGGCCGGACTGGCGGTCAG
>Ga0070731_10003595_pt1 | contig 13869 bp, 9 predicted proteins | sample Coa_R1_2_FD_66448 | JGI IMG/M metagenome (GOLD analysis project Ga0070731, IMG submission 66448) | Surface soil microbial communities from Centralia Pennsylvania, which are recovering from an underground coalmine fire - Coalmine... | ecosystem: Environmental > Terrestrial > Soil > Unclassified ... | reverse complement strand
TGTGCTGGTCGCCGCTCGGGCCGGCGATGCTCTCGCGGCTGTCGGCCGGCCTCGACGCCGCAGGCCGAATCGTGACCTGGAAGCAAGACGTATGGAGCAACGGCTTCATGGGGAGGCCTACTTTGGGCGGCGAACCGCGTCTGCTCGCGTTATCCCACGTCGCGGGGGGCCAGCCGATGTCACCGTCGCCCGACCTCGCTCCGGCCAACTGGATGGGCGCCTCGCGCAACTCGGTGCCTGGCTACAACATCCCCGACGTGCATGTCATTCGGCACCGGCTGCTGGAGATGCCGATCAGGACTTCCTCGCTGAGGTCGCTCGGCGCGCACCTCAACGTGTTCGCGATCGAGTCGTTCATGGACGAACTGGCCACGAAGGCTGGCACTGACCCGGTGCGATTCCGGCTTGCCCACCTCACCGACCCGCGGGCCAAGCAAGTGCTCGCCGAGGCCGTGGGCATGGCCGGGTGGGACGGCCGACGCCGCGTGGATGGCATCGGCTACGGGGTCGGGGTGGCCCGTTACAGCGGAGTCGCCGGCTACTGCGCCGCGGTTGCGGAGGTTGAGGCAGAGCCTGTTATCCGGGCACGCAAGCTGTGGCTAGCCGTGGACGTGGGTCGGGTCATTAATCCCGACGGTGTGATCAACCAGGTCGAGGGCGGCGCTGTGCAGAGCGCGAGCTGGACCGTACGCGAGCATGTTCGATTCGACCGGAACCGGATCACGTCGGCGACCTGGGAGAGCTACCCGATCCTCCGGTTCACCGATACCCCTGAGGTAACGGTGCACGTCATCGACGCGCCGGGCGAACCGGAGGTCGGCGCAGGCGAGGTCGCTCTGGGACCGGTTGCAGGCGCGATCGGCAACGCGCTCGCCGACGCGGCTGGTGTGCGAGCCCGCGATCTGCCGCTCACATTTTCACAGCGACACGAGAGTCAGCATCACGCATGAGCGTCGCTCCACGACGTCGGCGCGCGCCGGTTGCCGCTCGGAAGGCCCGGGACTTCCTGCGCAACGCCGATACAGTGCTCGGACGCGTGATCGACGCGCATCCTGGCTTCCGTTGGCGGGCGCGGATGGACGAGTTAGCGCCACTCGACGCGTTCGGGACGCTCATCTTCCAGGTGGTGGGTCAGCAGTTGTCGGTTGCCTCGACGCGCGCGATCGTGGCGCGAATCGAAGGGTTGTTCGGCGGACGAATGCCGACGCCGACTGAGCTGCTTGCGGGCGACCCCCAGGTGCTCCGCACGGCCGGCCTGTCCGGGCGGAAGGGCGCGACGAGACGCGCGCTTGCGGAGCGATTCGTTGACGGACGGCTGAGCGACGCAGGTCTCGCCGCCATGGACGACGACGAGGTCGAAGTGGCTTTGATGGAAGTGCCCGGCATCGGGCAGGTCGCCGCCGACCCATCGAGGGTGCGAGAGCAGCTGGCCCTGACGGGTCAGTTCGCAGCGGGGACGAGCTGCTGGCGGGCCGCGAGAACCTCGAGCTGTTGGGACGCCTATTCCGGTTCTCCCGCACTGAGGCCCGCCGTGCAGCGGAATTGCTCAAGCGTGTCGAGCTCGTGGACGCCGCCGACAGAACCGCGAAGACGTATTCCAGGTGGTATGCGGCGGCGGCTCGACCTCGCGTCGAGCATGCTAACGCAGCCGCGGGTGCTCTTCCTCGACGAGCCGACCACAGGTCGCGATCCTCGAAGTCGCAAAGAGATCTGGGACATCGTGCGCGACCGGCGCCGCGAGGGGACGACGATCCGGCCATCCCCGGTATCAGCTGAACGCGCAGATCGGTGGAATCCGAGTTTCTGGCAGCGACGAGGTCGAGTTCCCGTTCAAGCGAAACCGTTGCTCGGTCTTTCCCGGCGTCGGGTGAATCACGCGCGATCGCAGCTGGATCACCGACTTCAGGTGCTCGAAGGCTCTGCCGGTACTCGAAGGAGTTCAAGCAGTTCGAGGCCGAGCGCTTCGATCTGCGAAACGATGCCGAACACTGCAGCTCGATCTTCCAGCAGGCCAGTGAGCACCGTGTCTCCTCCCTGCGTCGCTGCGACCATCGACGGAAAGGCAGATAGAGCGGTCGGCCCGAGCCGCCCCTGTATGCGAATCACGTACGCACGCGCCCCTATTGCCACACGCTGATGGTGCAACCCGACCTGGTGATCTGACGAAGCCGGGATCTAGTGAAATTTGTCCGCGCCTCTGCGCTAGCTCGTCGGCGTCAGTGCGCGTCTCGTTGCGAGGAGGCGAAGCTCACGCGCGCGTTCGACCGCGGACGAGCGATCACACGCACCGAGCTTGGAGTAGATGTTGCGGATGTGCGTGTTGACCGTGTTGACGGACACGTAAAGCTCGCGCGCGATGTCGGGCCGCGTGAGGTTTGTCGGCAGATATCTCAGAACCCGAAGCTCGCTGCGGCTGAGCTCGTCGCGCTGCGGATGGGGCCCTCGGCCACCGCTCCGCCCCGATGTGCCTCCGAGCACGTCGACGATATCGGTCAGAAGAGCAGCATGAGACGTTGCGTGAGGCGGGAGCGCGCCAAGAAGCTCGCTCGCCTGAGTCATGACAAACGGAAAGATCAACCGGTCTGGCTCGGCCACCGCAAGCGCTGACTCGGCCGCGGCAGCAGCGGCATTTCGATCCCCCATGCGTAGGTGCGCCAGGCCAGCGACCAGATGAACCTCAACGAGTGTCAACGGGGACGCGTCTTGCGGGGGGGTCTCCCTAACATCGCGGAGGGCATCCAGCGCTCCGGCGGAATCGCCCTCGGCCATGCAGATCACCGCACGCGCGTATGCGATCTGGCCCATGTCACCGGCTTGCTCGGGGGACTCCGACAATCTTGCGACTGTTGCCCGCGCCTCGTCGAGCATCCCAAGGCGAGCCTGCGTGGCGGCGAGCCACCCAACAACCCTGGGCGCGAGGGTGTGAACATCTGTGAGTAGCGACTGCGCCTGCGCTGCCGCCTCGAACTCTTCGAGCGCTGAGCGATGCTGCTCTCGAGCCGCGTGCAACATGCCCGTCGCCACGTGCAGAAGCACGGCGGCCGCCGGTTCAACGTGTGCGGAAGCGAGCTCCCAGGCACGGCACAGCCAACGCTCTCCCTCGTCGAACTCGCCCATCCAGATCGCCATGGTCCCAACCGCGCCAAGCGCGGGCGCGAGGATCGGCCGATCGTCCAACGTGTAACGCTCGGCTAGGGCTACTGCCTGCAGGCCGCGCTCACGTGCAGTCGCGACCGAAACCAAATTTGACGGGAAAGCTTGATGCGCCCGACACGCGACCTCCAGGTAGGGGCGGCCGATTGCACGGGCGAGCGCTGCTCCCTGGGAGAGGTGGCGCTCAGCCTCATCAAGTCTCCCTGACCACGTCGCGACGATTCCGAGATTCAGGAGCGCGACTCCCCGCAGCTCACTACTCAGCGCGATCGGCTCGCTCGACTCGTCTGCAACAGAAGCGCCAACTAGATTCGCCTGCGCGATTACCTCACCGAACTGACCGCTACGCCGTGCTAGTGCCAATCGCAGCGCAGCGATGGCGACCTTGAGGCGGCCGCAGCTAGTCGGCGGAGTGTTCTCGACGCGGGACTCGGCCAGGGTGAGCTGAGCAGCCGCCTCCTCGAGCCGCCCGTGGTTGAGCTCATTCGCGGCGACAGCTAGTGCCAGATCCGGATAATCGACAGACGCACCCTCGGGAAACGCCTCCAGGACTGCGCGAATCGTTCCCGCTTCCCCGTTGAGCACCCACCTGAACGAGTGTCCTGCGACTAGCCGAGCAGCGTCGGGCGAGTCACCAGCCGCGAGCGTGTGTTTCACGGCCTCGACGATCTCTCCACGGTCCGCGAACCAGCTTGCGGCCCGGCGGTGGAGGTCTCGAACCTGATCCGCCAAGGTTCGGCGCAACTCCAGTCGTAGGAAATCCGCCAGAAGCCGGTGATAGCGAAACCAGCTACGCGAAGCGTCGAGCGACATAACGAGCGCGTTGCCTTCCTCCAGCTCCAGCAGCATCTTCGCCGAGCCGCTGCGGCCGCGGAGCAAGTCGGCCAGCTCACCATTCACCCGGTCGACTAGCGAGGTTCGCAACAGCATGTCCTGAACCTCGCTCGGTTGCCGCTCGAGCATCTCGGCCATTAGGTATTCCCCCACGGCCCTGTCAGTACCGGAAAACTCAGCCACGAAGCGCTCCGGATCCGGGTGGCCGGTGAGAGACATCACCGCCAGTCGCATTCCGGCCACCCATCCTTCAGTGCGCTCGTACAACGCCGCCGCCCCGATATCCGATAAGCCGATCCCCGACGCAGCAAGCAATTCGCGCGCCTCGTGTTCGGTGAACCGGAGGTCGCACTCCCTGATCTCGGTGAGCTCGCCGGCGATCCTCAGCTGATGCAGTCTGATCGGCGGATCTCGGCGAGATGACAACACGACGCTGGCGGAGCTCGGTAGGTTGCGCAGCAACTGCTCGAGCTGAGTGAGGGCGTCGGCCGACCTCAGCTCGTGGAGATCATCAACGATTAGCACGGCCTGGTCGTCGAGCGCAGCCAACTCAGCCAGTACAAGGTCTACGACCTGGTCGGCACCAAGCGCATCGGTCGCAGCTTGATTGGCAACGCCACGGGAGGTGGTCGCGGTCATGCGAATCGCCTCGAGGACGGTCGACCAGAATGCCTCCGCATCGTGTTGCTCGCGCTCGACGGATACGAGCGCGACGCGGTTTCGGTTAGTCGGCTCGGCAGCCCATGCGCGCAAGAGCGAGCTCTTTCCGCTTCCTGCGGCGGCCGAGATCACCGTCACCCGATTGGTAACACCACGATCCAGCTTCGAAAGAAGGACGGCGCGACTGAGCAGTGGCTGCCGAAGCGAACGGTTCGATTCACTCGGCTGTTCGCGTGTCGACCGCGTCGCCTGCCGTGCCGGGAAGCTCGCAGCAAGATCGACCTCGATCGGGCGGATCCGCTGGGCGACCGGCTGAGCGCCTGAACCCGGTGAGTTCCCAGCGGACGCACCCGGTCCGGAAGGGCGGTGCAGTCTGGGCTCTTTGACCCACTCGGCGGCGACCATCTTTGGCGAGTCAAGGGCTAGCGCTTGTGACTCCATGCTCCGCTCGTTTGACAGTTATGTAGGCGGGACATTCCCACGGCGTCGAGCGACCGTCATCACCGCTACCGCAACTTTTTCCATTCCGGCCAGCGCGAAGATCGCCATTGCAGCTAGCCGGAAAGCTCATCATGCCGCGTCCTACGGGCAGACAATTTCCTGCTAGCAGTAATGCGCAGACGCCGGAGCATTGGAATCCTTAGCGACATGAGAAGGCGCTGCCTGATTGTCGACGACAGCGCGGTCTACCTCACCGAGGCTCGCAATCTTTTGCAGCGTCAGGGGATGAGCGTGGTCGGGATCGCCTGCAATGGCCGCGATGCGATCGCCATTGCCAAGGCCAACCGCCCTGACGTCGCCCTGGTGGACGTTGACCTTGGCGCCGAGAGCGGTCTTGACGTAGCGCGTGCACTGACGAGGTCGGACGCGCCGGTTGCGGTGATCATGATCTCGGCCTACGCCGAGAACGACCTGCGCGAGCTTCTCGACGCGAGCCCCGCCGTCGGCTTCCTGCCGAAGTCAGTCTTGTCACGCGCGGCGATCGACGACCTGCTCGATCGCAAGAACAATGTCGGAGGATGAATTCGGTTGCACGCGCTGGTGAGGAGCCCGTACCGGCTATGGCGCCTAGCGTCGATCGGGTTGCTCGTCGTCGTCGGAACGACAGCGCTGACCGCTTGCGGAGGCGGGGCGCATCGGGCGCGCGCTCAAAACACTGGCGGCTCGATCAACGTCGCGATCGTCAACAACCCCAACCAGGAAGATCTCGCGCGTCTGACGCCGTCGCTCTTCACGAGCCATAGCCACATCAAGGTCAACTACACCATCCTCGACGACAACACCTTACGTGAGCTACTTACATCCGACATGGCCAGCCATAGCGATGATTTCGACGTGGTCATGATCGGTCCGTACGAGGCGCCGGAGTACGGCAAGAGCGGCTCGATCGTCGACCTGACGCAGCTGGCCTCTTCCGATAAGGCCTATCAACTCAGGGACATCATCCCATCGATACGCAAGGCACTGTCGTACCGTGGCAGGCTCTATGCCTCGCCGTTCTATGGCGAGTCGTCGTTTTTGATGTACCGGAAGGATGTGCTGCGCAAGGACGGGATCAAGATGCCGACCCACCCGACCTGGGAGCAGGTGGCCGCGATCGCCCGAGAGATCAACCGGCCGAACATGGCAGGCATCTGCATGCGCGGGAAACCGGGTTGGGGCGACCTCGGTGCAACATTCACGACCGTGTTGAACACATTCGGTGGAACGTGGTGGAGCGCCAACGCGAACGGGTCAACAGCCAAAGCGATGGTCGATCAGCCCGCGTTTCGACGAGCGCTTCAGTTCTACGTCGGCCTTGTCAGAGAAGCGGGCCAGAGTGATGCCACAAGCGATAGCTACAACGAGTGCCTCGCAAAGTACTTAAGCGGGAAAGTCGCGATGTGGTACGACGCAACCGTCGCAGCCGGCCTACTTGAAGCCAGCAACAGCCCCGTGAGAGGCAAGAACGGTTACGCTCCCGCGCCGGTTGAGCTGACCAAAGCCTCGGGCTGGCTGTGGTCATGGGCGTTCGCGATTCCGACGACCTCGACGAAAAAGGGCCTGGCCTGGAGATATATCCAGTGGGCCTCGGGCCCGCAGTACATCAGAGAGGCCGGGCCAAGAATCCCAGGCGGTTGGGCAGCGATCCCGCCGGGCACCCGCCGCTCTACCTACGCGATTCCGGCCTACAGGAAGGCAGCCCGCGCTTTCGCGAAGGCGACGCTCGAAGCGATCGAGTCAGCCCCAATCGACAACCCAGGCACGACCAAGCGCCCCGGAGTCCCAGGGATCCAGTACGTCGGCATCCCCCAGTTCCAAAGTGTCGGCGACCAGTGCACCGAGCAGTTCGCTGCCGTGATTCGCGGTCTGTCGACGATCGATTCGGCGCTCGCGAACTGCCAAGAGATCGCGTCCGCAGCGATCGGCCGTCACTAACCGTCACTAGCCAAGGGCAATCGTTGCCGCACCCATTCCCAAACATCAGAATCGGCTCATGCAGGAGCGGGTCGTGCGGCCCCGACAGATCGCGCCGGTAGCGCTGGTTCTCGGCCTGACGGTCGCCGCCTTCCTTGCTACACGGATCTTCGCTCAACATAGTGCGCGCCGCGACGACGATCATCGGGCCGAACTCGCGACTGCCCAGGTCCGCGGTCGCGTCGCGCAGGCGGTCTCACTCACCGAGAGTCTGCGCCGCTTCATCGTCGACGCCGGCGGGACGGGCGTCACGAGCGCGCAGTTCGCGCGGAACGCATTCTGGTGGCTGAACCCGGCCGGCTTCCCGGCCGCAGCATGGGCCGAACCGGTTTCGGACCGACAACGTACCGCGTACGAGGATGCGAGTGGGGAGCCGATCGTGTCCCCCAACACCCAATACAGCCCTCTTCCTTCCGGTTCGCGCGCGTCTTACCTTCCGGCGACGTTCGTCTCCGGCTTCTTTCCCATGTCCGTGGCCGGGATCGACCTGAGCGGTGAGCCAGGAATGATCGCCGCACTGGAACGTGCGACCCGCCTTGACAGTGTGACAGCGACACAGGCGTGGGGCTCAGTAGCAGGAACGACGGGATTCTTCCTCGTTGCACCAGCGCCGAATCTGATCAGCGGAACGCTTCACGCCGGGTACGTGGCGCTGTTCGTCCCGGACGCGACGTTGCTCGTGGCGGCGGGCACACCCGAGACGCGGGTCATGATCGGACCGGCCGCAACGACGAGTTCTGGCGCCGGGGGACCGGTCTGGAAAACATTCCGCGCGGCAGGTCAGCAGTTCGCAGTCGCGATACCGCGCCGTGCGCCTGGGGGAATGGCCGCAACGCTGCCCTGGATCATCCTCTCCGGCGGGCTCATTCTCGGCTGCCTCGTGGCAGCGCTTGGACTCAACGGCGCACGGCGAGCTCAGGCGCAGGCCGAGGCGAACCGCATCTTCAACCTCTCTTCCGACTTGATCGGCGTCGCAGACCTCAAGGGATACCTCAAACGCGTAAACCCCGCATTCGAACGAACCCTCGGCTATTCGAGTGAAGAACTGCTTTCGCGACCCTACATCGAGTTCATCCATCCCGACGACCGAGGGCCGACCGTTACAGCGGCCGGCGACACGTTGGAAAGGGGCGAAGTAGCCGACTTCGAGGCCCGTTGGCTGCGCAAAGACGGTTCAGTGCGGTGGCTCGAGTGGAGCGGCCAGGCAGCACCAGGGGAGGCAGCGCTATACGGCACAGCACGTGACATCACCGAACGCAAGCAGCTTGAAGCTCAGCAAGCGGCTTTGCGTCGGGTGGCAACCGCCGTCGCACGCGGTGGATCTCCGGACGATGTCTTCGCCGCGACTGTCGCCGAATTACACGCGGTTGTGGACGACGACGCGACCGCTCTGATGCGCTATGAAGACGACGGCACCGCAACGATCTTGGCGACACTCGGTGACAGCGGCTACGAAGTTGGTGCACGAATCGGTCTCGACGGCGAAAGCGTGACCGCCAAAGTGCGGCACAGCGGCCGCACGGCTCGCATCGACGACTTCTTGCGCGCGGTCGGCCCAATTCCCGAGCGCCTGAGCGCTCACGGCATTCGCTCAGGTGTCGGCGCGCCGATCGTCGTCGAAGGAAGACTGTGGGGAGTGATGACCTGCGGCTGGAGGACGGGCCCGCCGTCGCAAGACGCGGAGGTCCGCGTGTCCCAGTTCACGGACCTCGTGGGGACCGCGATCTCAAACGCTGAGAATCGGGCTGAGCTGCTCGCCTCCCGCGCCCGTATCGTCACAACCGCTGATCAGACACGCAGGCGGATAGAGCGTGACCTCCATGACGGTGTACAACAGCGGCTGGTTACTCTCACGATGAAGCTCCGCGCACTCGAGCCGATAAAAACGCCTGGAGCGGTCACGAGCGAGGTCGAGGAGATCGCTGCCGGCCTTGACCAGGTCCTGGACGATCTACGAGAGGCTGCCCAGGGGCTGCATCCAGTCATCCTCTCCCAAGGCGGCCTTGCAGCGGCGCTAAAGGCGCTCGGGCGCCGATCGTCTCTCCCCGTCGAGCTTGACGTGCGTGTGCCGGAGCGCCTGCCCGACGCAGTCGAGGTGGCCGCCTACTACGTAGTCGCGGAGGCACTGACGAACGCCGCCAAGCATTCACACGCTTCTTTCGTGAGCGTCGAGGCCGAAGCAATCGGCGGCCGTCTGCGCATCTCGGTTCAGGACGACGGCGTGGGCGGTGCAGATCCTGGGCGCGGGTCCGGGCTGGTTGGGCTCAGGGACCGCGTCGAGGCTCTCGGAGGGAAGTTCAGCCTGCAAAGCCCCTCCGCCGGTGGCACAAACGTGCGCATGGACCTTCCGCTGGCCGACTGATCCGGTTAGCGATGACATGGGTGTCAGGCTCAGGGTTGAACGGTTGGACCCGGCGGTGGGTCGCGGCCAGTCAACGCGAGTCGAGAAACGTGAGCACGGCGAGCACCCGACGATGATCGTCGGCTGTTTCCGGCAGTCGTAGCTTCGTCAGGATGCTGCGTACGTGCTTCTCAACGGTGCCCTCTGTGATCCACAGCCGCTTCGCGATCCCAGCGTTCGACGCTCCCTCCGCCATTATTCCCAGGACTTCACGTTCACGCTCTGTCAATAGATCGAGGCGGTCCTCACGGTGGCGAGCGCCAACTAATTCCTGCACGATTACGGGGTCGACCACCGAGCCGCCGCTGATGACGCGATCGACGATCTGAATGAAGTCGTCGACCCTGGTGACCCGACTTTTCAACACATATCCGATCCCGCGCCCAGTCGCCAGGAGCTCCATGGCTTGACCAACCTCGGCGTGCGCAGAGAGCACGAGGATTCCAATCTCGGGATGCTCTCCCCTGATCACCCGAGCCGCCTCGAGACCTTCAGTCTCATGCTTCGGTGGCATGCGAATATCGACGATCACAAGGTCAGGCTGCTGATCGTGTACGAGACCGAGCAGTTCCGTGACGTCGCCCGCTTGACCCGCGACGACGAACTCTGAGCGTTCTAGCAGCGCGGCGACGCCCTCGCGCAGCAGAACGTCGTCATCAGCTAGCACGACACGTCTGCTCCGTTCGCCGATCATTTCTGGTTCGCGTCGCATGTTCTCACGATGGTCAACGAGATCTGGGGGTGGTACCGAGCGTATCCTCGCATGAGCTCGGTCGGCACGCCCTGCGCGTGCGTTGCGATCTCGCGGGCTCTAAGACGACTTAGAAGGCGCTGAAGCCTGCGGAGCCGTGCTCGTCCCAAGCCGCTTTCGGCGCGCGAAACATCGGTCATGGACGTGCTCGGCTCGAGCCGCGGCAACTTCGAGGTCCGGACGAGGCGTACATCGCCTGGATTTGGTGATGACTCGTCACTAGATCGCGTGTGTGACGCTAATCGCATCACCAACTGAAAGTGACGCTCACGGTCGTCGCCAGCTTGACGCCACGCCGGACGGCAAACGCCACTGAGGATCGGAGTTCCCATGTTGAACCTGAGTCGCTGGACAATCGCACACCGACGGATCGTCATCGTTTCGTGGGTCGTTCTTGCCCTCGTCCTCTTTGGGCTCAGCCGGACAGTCGGCACTCGCCGGGCGGAGAGCTTTTCGCTTCCGCATACGAACTCGCAGCACGCGCTCGATCTGCTGCGGAGCCGCTTTCCCGCCCGGGCTGGCGATGCTGACCAGATCGTCTTCCAGCCGCGCGACGGCACGCTCATGGACGCATCCACGCGTGCCGCGATCGTGGCTCTCCTCGAGCGCGTCAGCCGGCTGCCGCACGTCGCGGGTGTGATCAGCCCGTATTCGCCGGGCGCGAACGCCATCTCGAAGACCGGCAGGATCGGCTTCGCGACGGTCGAGTTCGACGAGTCTGCGGCCAGGCTGACGCGCGGAGGAGTCAAACAAGTGATCAAGGCAGCGGAGGCGATTCGCTCGCCCGCATTGCGGGTGGAGCTCGGCGGTCAGGCGATCGAGCAGACGCAGCGGTCGAGTCTCGGGACCGCGACCCTCGTCGGATTGCTGGCCGCCGTAGTCGTGCTCCTGATCAGTTTCGGCTCGATGATCGCGATGGGCCTGCCGATCGTGACCGCTCTGCTCGGGCTGGGCGCGGGCATCGGTGTCATCGGGCTCGCCAGCCACCTGATCGACATGCCTGACTTCGCGAGCGAATTGGCGCTGATGATCGGCCTCGGTGTTGGCATCGATTACTCCTTGTTCATCGTCACGCGTTATCGCGAGGTGTACCGCGACAACGGCGGCGACGTGAAGGCGGCAGTCGAGGTTGCGATGGACACCGCTGGCCGCGCCGTCCTGTTTGCCGGCACAACGGTCGTGATCGCGCTGCTCGGGATGTTCGCGCTCGGCATCAGCCTGCTCAACGGTGCGGCAGTTGCCGCAGCGATCGGCGTGCTGCTTGTACTCGCCGCTTCGGTGACGCTACTGCCCTCGCTGCTGATGCTCGTCGGGCCGCGCGTCGGGCGCAGGCGCGCTGCTCGCGCCGGCGCGACAACCCCTATCGGCTTCTGGCGACGCTGGGTCAGGGTGATCGAGCGCCGCCCGATCTGGGCAGCTGCGGGCTCGGCGGCGCTCCTGCTGCTCTTGGCGGCGCCGATTCTGGGTCTACGGCTCGGCTCGAGCGACGCGGGTAACGACCCGGCCAACCAGACGACCCGGCACGCCTACGATCTGCTCGCGACTGGTTTCGGCCCCGGCTTCAACGGCCCGCTGCTGGTCACGGTCGGGCTTCCAAGCTCAGACAATACTGCCGAGCTCACGCGCTTCACGCACACGCTCCGGCAGACGGAGGGCGTCGCATCAGTTGCCGCACCGCAGCTGAGCCCTGCCGGCAACACGGCTGCGATCACTGTCTATCCAACAACCTCGCCGCAGAGCTCGCAAACGTCGAGCCTCGTCAAGCGCCTGCGCAGCGATGTCTTGCCGCCGATCGCGAACGCGACCGGAACGACGGTCTTCGTCGGCGGCGTAACGGCGACCCAGGTCGACTTCGCGCACGTGCTCGGGACGAAACTACCCCTCTTCATCGGCCTCGTCATGGCGCTCTCGGCCCTGCTGCTGCTTATCGTCTTCCGCTCGCTGCTGATCCCGATTCAAGCGGCCGTGATGAATCTGCTCTCGATCGGCGCAGCGCTCGGGGTTGTCCAGGCGATCTTCGAACGGGGCTGGCTCGCGAGCGTGATCGGCGTCCAGAAAGGGCCAATCGATGCCTTCGTACCGGTGATGGTCTTCGCAGTGGTCTTCGGCCTGTCGATGGACTACGAGGTCTTCCTCGTCTCGCGGATTCACGAGGAATGGCAGCGCCGGCGTGATCCAAGCGCCGCCGTTCGCGAAGGCGTTGCGAACACCGGGCGGGTGATCACGGCCGCCGCGGCTGTCATGGTCGCCGTCTTCGTCTCCTTCGCTCTCGGAAACGAGCGCCCGATCAAGCTGCTCGGCACTGCCATGGCGGTCGCCATCTTCCTCGACGCGTTCGTCATCCGCAGCATCCTCCTGCCCGCCGTGCTCGAGCTATCGGGACGTCTCACCTGGCGGTTCCCCGGCGGACTCGGCCGCCGCCTGCCCCGGCTGGCGATCGACCTCGGCAGTCGACCCATGCCGCCGACGGAGGCACTCCCGGTCGCCGATTTTCAGGTCACGCCGTGAACCCGTCGAGCCGCAGCCGCGCAAGGCGCGGGTTGAGACTGTATTCGACCAACTCCAATTACACATCGATATCAGCAAGCTGCGACCGATCGCGAGCGACGCGCCGCACGAACCTCGACACGACGTTCGTTGGGCACTGCGTGTTCGGCGGCGACGTCGACTCCGAAGGCGAGGCACGGCACGCTGACCCGCGCTCTCGTGCCTCGCCGACCTCCAAACCTCGCCGCTCGCCGGTTCGTCGGGTGCGCGAAAGCCGATCTAGCTTTTGCTGAAGTTGGCGTGAGCCTGCGCGCCTGGCTATCGGTGCGCCACCCGCTCCGCGTCGAGCTTCTGACCGTACTCGGACTCTACGCCGTGTACGAATCCTCGCGTGGTCTCGTCTCGACACACGACGGCGCCGTTGCGGTGCGTCATGCCGACGACATCGTTGCTCTAGAGCGAGCGTTGCACATGTTCGTCGAACGAAACGCGCAAGAAGTAGCTGAGCGCGTCGGCGGCCTCGTTGGCCTTCTCGGTGTCGCCTACTTGACACTTCATCTCACTGCGACCGGCGTGCTTCTTCTATGGCTGCATCGGCGCCGACCGCACGCGTACGCGTTCGTGCGCACCACGCTGCTACTCGCGAGCGAAATGGCGCTCATTGGCTTCATCGTTTTCCCGACAGCGCCGCCGCGCCTGAGCGGGGTGGGCATCCTCGACACTCTCTCGAGCAACAGCAACTTTGATCTCAACCACGGCCTCGTGAGCTCGCTGTACAAGCCGTACGCCGCGATGCCGAGCATGCACGCGGGCTACGCTACGGTGGTCGGCGTGACGGTCTTCCGAGAAACGCGGCCGCTCCTGCTGCGACTCGTCGGTCTCGCGTACCCAATATTCGTCGTCCTCGTGATCGTCTCGACCGGCAACCACTTCTTCCTCGATGCGATTGCGGGCGTCATCGTCGTCGGTCTCGCCGCCGGAATCACACGTCTTCTCGTCGATCCGATCCGTGAACGCGACTTCCAGGCAGACGTCTACCAGCTCGTTCAGGCCGTAAGGCCCTAGAGGGCAGAAGGCGCTCGGGCAGAAGGCGCTCGGGCAGAAGGCGCTCGGGCACAACGCGGAT